>ENA-OBIO01000211-OBIO01000211.1-metagenomes-genome-assembly--contig:-NODE-211-length-36196-cov-24.0565_pt1 | contig 36196 bp, 32 predicted proteins | sample MGYA00153383_OBIO01 | MGnify analysis MGYA00153383 | reverse complement strand
GATACTGTTTCGATCGATATGAGCCGTTAGATTTATTTAGTTCATTGGTTCGGGCCGCAGAAGGGTTTCGGTTTAAGGATCAATGGCGGACGTTACAGCAGCGCGGCATGGCAGAAGATTTTAGTTGGACGAAGAGTGCGATCGAGTATGAGGCGATTTATAAGAAAGTAACGGAATAAACCCCGTAGGATTCTGTGGCCGTTAAATACGCTCAGAAAGTTTCCTGTTATCGTCTAGGGATATACGGAAATTTTCTGAATGTCTCTGCCATACAGTGTTTTTACGGAAAGCCTACAGATACTGTTCCTCTAGGGCGTTTATACGGAAGTTTTCTGACCAATAATAGTTAGCCCGCTGCGCCAAAGTCTCCGGCAGGCAATAATAAGAACTATGAACATAGAGCGTCTCCAGCAACAATTCCAATTCATTGTCGAGATAGACAAATTAAAAAGCGTTCTGAGGAGGACACATCTTGTCAACGATTCTCGCAGGGAAAATACGGCAGAGCATAGTTGGCACTTAACGGTTATGGCGATTTTGCTGGCGGAACACGCCAACGAGCAAATTGATTTGCTTCGAGTACTCAAAATGCTCATTATCCACGACATCGTTGAGATTGATACTGACGATACATTTTGCTATGACGACGCAGGAAATTTGACCAAAGCGGACAGAGAGAATAGAGCCGCCGACAGAATTTTCAACTTGTTGCCGGCAGATCAAGCAAGCGAACTGCGTAATTTATGGGCGGAGTTTGAACAGCGGAATACGAGCGAGGCTAAATTCGCAGCAGCTTTAGACAGGCTCATTCCGTTGTTGCACAATTATCATACGGAAGGAAGAAGTTGGCGCGAGCATAACATTAAAAGTACTCAAGTCATGCAGCGCAATCGTCATATCGGCGAAGGCTCAGATTCGCTTTGGGAGTTTGCCCAAAACCTCATCAATGAAGCCATCGATAGAAAACACTTGTCCGTCGGCTGAATAATAGAGGGCTAACAAGGCGCTGCACCCGACTGCTTCCGTTCCGTTCGTCCCTCGCTTCACTCCGCGGCAGGTGAGCTTGGTTGTTGCACGGATCGCTACTGGCTCAACCAACCGATCGATCGCCGAATCCATTCCTCCGCATCCGCTGTCTTCGATAGCGTCGTACTCTGGCCCACTGCCGTCAGGGCTTTCGTAATCTCGGAGTTAGTATATCCCAACGCCAATAGCGTCATTTCTACGTCCTCTTGAATCAACGCCACAGGACCCGCACTCGGGGTTGCCGTTAACCCAGACATCGATCGCCACTCGGCCAACTTCGTTTTCAACTCCAACGTAATTCGTTCGGCTGTCTTGCCGCCCACCCCTGGCGTTTTCGACAGCAACCGCGTATTGCCAGACACCACCGCACTGATCAAATCTTGAAGACTTAACGTATCGAGCAGCGCCATAGCCAACTGCGGTCCAATGCCACTCACACTAATGAGTTGCCGAAACACATCGCGCTCAGCCCCCGACGCAAACCCAAACAGCGTCACCTGATCCTCCCGCGCACTCAAATGCGTAAAGACCTGCACTGTTTCCCCCGGCGCAGGCAACTCCTGCCATTGCCGACTCGTAATCTGCACGTCATAGCCGATTCCATTGACCTCGATCGTCACCAAAACCCGGTTATTGGCTGACTTCTGACTATGGATCAAGCACCCTTTCAAATAACTTAGCATCGGCGTCCAGAAAGCAATCTCATACAGCGTTTCAACTCAACATGATTCCCCTTGGTTCAAAGCAGGGCATTCTTAAAGACATTACACGAGTTAGGGTGCAAATCAAATCACATGGAAACAAGCTATTTACGCGAACCTCTATCACCCCAACATCTCACCATCACGCCATCTCAGAGTCCCCACAGCCCCCTCGCCATCACCGCCGACTCCCAACTTCAAGACCTCCCCTTGCACCACTTTGAACTTGACGCCCAGACCCTCGGCCAAACTCTCGCCCACTGGTTTCAAGACTATCCCACCGTCCCTGGTGTTGTCCTCTTTGAAACTCAACTTGGCGTTCAGAGGCTCGATCGCCCTCGCCTCAGCGGCATGATTTCTAGGTCACACTTCCTCGAATCCCTTCTCCATCCCCACAGCAACGACCTCTTCCTCAAGCAACCGATCAAAACCCTACAGACCTATCTGCGATCGACCGTCCTCAAACTTTCGGGAAGCACCCCCATCCTGATTGCCGCCCAGCAAGCCCTCAGACGATCGCCCGAAACCATCAATGACCCCGTCTTAGTCGAACTCGAAGGAGACCAGGGAGAAAAAACTGGAGAAAAAACCTATCGGCTCCTCGACTTTCATACCCTTAATATTGCTTACTGGCAAATTCGCGGCATCGAAACCCAAATTTGGTACGAACGCACCCAAGTCCAAATGATTCGCAGCGACAAAATGGCCAGCCTCGGTCGCCTGGTCGATGGCGTCGCCCACGAAATCCTGGATCCCGTTAGCTTCATTTGGGGCAACCTCAGCCACCTCCTGAAGTATGAGCAAGACATCATGAGACTCCTCACCCAATACGAAATCGAACTCCCCAATCCTTCGGATAACCTTCTTATCCTCCGCGACGACATCGAAATCAACTACCTTCGCGAAGACATCCCCAAAATCCTCGGCAGCATCAAATCCGGAGCCGATCGCCTCACCAAACTCGCCACCGCCCTGCAAAACTTCTGCCACATCGACGAAGTGTATCCGCGCTCAATCGACATCCACGACTGCCTCGACGGCGTTATCCTGCTGCTCAAAAGCCGACTCAAAAGCGACATCTCCGTCCAAAAACGCTACGGCCATCTTCCCGCCATTCCTTGCTTCGTCGGCAAACTCACCCAAGTCTTCCTCAACCTAATCAGCGCCCTAATCGACTATCTCCTGACCCAAGCCGTCACGAATCGAGTCATCCAAGAACTCCCCCTCCCCACCCAAGAACTCACCCCCACCCACCCCACACTGACCCTAACGACTGAAATCATCTCGATCGAAGGCAGCGGAACCCGCTGGGTCTCCATTCGCATCGGACGGAACGGCGAACCTTTAGCCGTTGCCCAACAACAACAAATTCTCGAAAGTTTCTTTCAAGACAGCCTCCTCACCTCTGAAACTAGCCTCGTCACGACCTACCGCATCATCACTCTACGCCACAAAGGCTTCCTTCGTCTTCGCACCGCCGCCAACATAGCAGACTACCTCGAACCCGGTATCAGCACCGAATTCGAGATCCTCATCCCCCTCACTTAAATCCCCATTCTCACTTCCAAATTCTCAATTCCCAATTCCTAAATCACACTCCCATTCCACCGCAAACTCCCGTGCTAGGTCTCCCGGCAAAACGATCGGCTGACTGTCTAGTACCATCGTGGTCGATCGATTTTCCTCAAACCCAATACGCTCATAAAACTTCTGTTGGTTAGTCGTCATCAAGTACACGCGCTCCACCCGGTTTACATGAGGATGAGCCAAAATCGTCTGCACCATCTTACGGCCCAGCCCAGCCCCCTGATATTCCGGATCCACCACCACATCCCAAATCGTGGCCCGATAAATCCCGTCGGACGTCGCCCGTGCAAACCCAACCAAGTTTGGTCCTTCCCAGGCCGTTACGACAGGATTGCTGTGGGCTATTGCTGTTTTCATATCATCCGTCTTGCGATCGCTGGCCCAGAACGCTGCTCGGCTGAAGAGCGATCGTAATTGTTCTAACGCCACTAACTCCCCGCCCACCTGCAACTGAACATTCAGGCAATCCATAGACCTATGCACTCCACTAATTATTTGTAAGTCATAACTTAAAACAAGTTCAGGGCATTTTAGCGCACCCGTAAATATCAGATCGGGTTTCGATCGGGTTCAATGAAAACACCCCAACCAGAATCACCAGAGTCATGCTCAAAAGCTATACTCATAAGCGCTGTGAAGACCTCCACACCCCATCCACTCCCCATGAAGACCCTTCGCAAACGCAAATCTAACACCCGCCGTCAATCCGCCCCTGCGATCGTCGGCCTTACGCTACTCCTCATCCTGTTCACCGTCCTCATGGGCATTGGACTTGCCCAAGCCATTGAGCCAAAATCAATGCTGAAGCTCAGCCAGCCCGTTACACAACCCGTTACCCAGCCTTTGATACAGCCGGACCCCGTCAGCGATCGTGATAAAGCAGGTCAAACCCTGTATCTCGAAAATTGTGCCACCTGCCACTTAGGGATTCCGCCTGCGGTCATGCCCACCCAAACGTGGCAAGCCCTGCTCCAAGACCCTCAGCATTACGGCATCAACATCGAATTGCCCCAAGGCACCGATCGACGCCTCATCTGGAATTATATTAAAAATGCGTCTCGCCCGATCGCAGACACAAGCGATCAAGTGCCTTACCGCATTGGAGACTCGCGATATTTCCGAGCGCTCCACCCCAAAATCAAATTTGCAGAAAAGCCCACGCTCACCACCTGTATCACCTGTCACCCCAGCGCCCAAGGCTTTAATTTCCGAACCCTCACCCCCGAAGCCGAAAAATCCCCATAAAAACCCGTCCCCCCCAAATCCAATCCCCATAAACATCCAACGTAGGATGCGTTAAGCAACGCAACGCATCATTCTTCCCGCCCCACCGAAAGCTTCCCGTCACACCCAAAGCAAAGTGATAGAATGGAAAATGTTTTCACGCAACAATTTACAAACTTGCGTAAAAGCCGAAGTTCAAGACCCGCACCCTCATTATTCGTCCCCATGTTTAAGAAACTCTTTGGCGATCCCAACACCCGTAAAGTCAAGAAATTCCAACCGATCGTCTCAGACATCAACGCGATCGAAGAAGACATCCTTGGACTCTCCGATGACGAACTGCGTGGGAAAACCTTCGAGTTTCGCAGCCAGCTCCAAAAAACCCGCACCGACGCCGAGATGAACGATCTCCTCAGCGATCTCCTTCCCGAAGCCTTCGCCATCGTGCGCGAAGCCGGAAAACGAGTCCTCGGGATGCGCCACTTTGACGTCCAGATGCTAGGCGGCATCATCCTGCACTCAGGACAGATCGCCGAAATGAAAACCGGGGAAGGCAAAACTCTTGTCGCCACATTACCCGCTTATTTAAATGCCCTCGCCGGGCGCGGAGTCCACGTCGTCACCGTTAACGATTACCTAGCGCGCCGGGATGCTGAATGGATGGGCCAGGTCCACCGCTTCCTCGGCCTAAACGTCGGCCTGATTCAGCAGGACATGGTCCCCGATGAACGCCGCAAAAACTACGCCTGCGACATCACCTACGCCACTAACAGCGAACTCGGGTTTGATTACCTGCGCGACAACATGGCCAATGGAATGCCCGAAGTCGTCCAGCGCCCCTTCAACTACTGCGTCATTGACGAAGTGGATTCGGTCCTAATTGACGAAGCTCGCACGCCGCTGATTATCTCCGGTCCCCTCGATCGCCCCGCCGAAAAATATCAAGGAGCCTCTAACGTCGCCGCCGAACTCCTGCGCGAGGAACACTACGAAGTCGATGAGAAGCAGCGCAACGTCCTCATGACCGACGAAGGCTTTATCGCCGCCGAACGCGCACTAGGTGTCACCGACCTCTTTGATCCTGAAGACCCTTGGGCGCATTACATCTTCAACGCTGTCAAAGCCAAAGAACTCTTCATCAACGACGTCAATTACATCGTCCGCAATGGCGAAATCGTGATCGTCGATGAATTTACCGGACGCATCATGTCCGGACGACGCTGGAGTGACGGCTTGCACCAAGCTATTGAAGCCAAAGAACGGGTCGAAATCCAAAACGAAACCCAAACCCTTGCCAGCATCACCTACCAAAACTTCTTCCTGCTGTACCCAAAACTCGCCGGAATGACCGGAACCGCAAAAACTGAAGAAGCCGAGTTTGAAAAAATCTACAAGCTCGAAGTTACCATCACTCCCACCAACCGCACCCGCCTGCGGAAAGACGTGTCCGACGTGGTGTACAAAACCGAAGACGCCAAGTGGAACGCGATCGCAGAAGAATGTGCCGACATGCACCAAAACACCGCCCGCCCCGTCCTCGTCGGCACCACCAGCGTCGAGAAATCTGAGCAGCTCTCAAAGCTTCTCGCTGCGCTTGATGTGCCGCATAACCTGCTCAACGCCAAACCTGAAAACGTCGAGCGCGAATCCGAAATCGTCGCCCAGGCCGGACGTAAAAAACAGGTGACGATCGCAACCAACATGGCTGGAAGAGGCACTGACATCATCCTCGGCGGCAACTCCGACTACATGGCCCGTCTGAAAGTCCGCGAATATCTCATGCCCCGCATCGTCCGTCCAGACGATGAAGAGAACCAGTTTGCCAGACCCCAAATTCCCCTCGGCTTCGAAGCTCGCCCCGATGCGGAAGGATTTGGCCAAAGTGCGAAAAAGAAAAAAACCTGGAAAGCAAGCCCTGAAATTTATCCCGTCGATCTGAGCGCTGAAGCAGAAGACCTGATCAAGGCCGCTGTCCACACGGCCATTCAGCAATACGGCGAACAGAGCCTCTCCGAACTCGAAGCCGAAGACAAAATCGCCACCGCTGCCGAAAAAGCGCCTACCGATGACCCCGCCATTCAAAAACTCCGCGACGCCTATCGCAAAATCCGAGGCGAGTACGATGAGTTGACCGATGTTGAACACGAGGAAGTGGTTCGGGATGGCGGACTCCATGTTATCGGGACTGAACGTCACGAATCTCGCCGAATCGATAACCAACTGCGCGGTCGAGCGGGGCGTCAAGGCGATCCCGGTACGACGAAATTCTTCTTGAGTTTGCAGGACAATCTACTGCGGATTTTTGGGGGCGATCGGGTGGCGGGCTTGATGGAAGCGTTTAAAGTCGAAGAGGACATGCCTATTGAATCTCGGATGCTAACCAAATCGCTGGAAAATGCCCAGAAGAAAGTCGAGACCTACTACTACGACATTCGTAAACAAGTCTTCGAGTACGACGAGGTGATGAACAATCAGCGTAAAGCTATCTACGCGGTCCGTCGTCGGGTGCTAGAGCAGCAGGATTTGCGCGAGTTAGTGGTCGAATATGCTGAGCGCACGATGGACGACATTGTGGAAGCCTACATCGATCCTGAACTGCCCCCAGAAGAGTGGGATCTGGAAAAACTGGTCGCGAAGGTTCAGCAGTTTGTGTACTTGCTGTCTGACCTTACGCCTGACCAAATCAAGGACCTCAACCTTGCCGAAATGAAGGAATTCATGCGGGAGCAAGTTCGGGTTGCCTACGACATGAAAGAAGCCCAGCTCGAACAGCTTCAGCCTAACCTCATGCGTCAAGTCGAGCGATTCTTTATCCTGCAACGGATTGACACCTTGTGGCGAGAGCACTTGCAAGGCATGGACGGCTTGCGTGAATCCGTTGGCCTGCGTGGGTATGGTCAGAAGGATCCGTTGATTGAGTACAAGAGTGAAGGCTACGAGTTGTTCTTAGAAATGATGATTAATATTCGCCGGGATGTTGTTTACTCTATTTTCCAGTTCAATCCACAGTCACAGCCGGAAGAAGAAGAAGCCATGATGGTCTAGGGCATGAGGATTTGATAACATTCATTATTTGTCTTGGCGACCAAAGTCGCGATTTCAATCGCCGAGTGTTATTAAATCCTTGTTCCCAAGTAGGATTTGAGGTCAAATCTACTACTCAAACAGATAAAAGGGAGTCGATCGCATTGCCGATAGACTCCCTTTTTACCAGAAGTGATGAATGGTAAAAAGATTCATATAAAAAGCCTACCACCTCTTAAAAAGGCTAGACCTTGCTTCACTATAAAATAACAAATTTACGCAACGAACCGATGAAGAAATCGATCGACAAAGCAGTAAGAAACGTGACTCATAGTGAGAATAACGCAAGTAGCCAACGTGTCAATAGGCTACGAGATGATCGGGCATCACAATGAGATTTCACCATCAGAGGATTCCTTAATTTTGACACTCAGATCAGGTAAGCCGTCCAGTCGTTCTATGACGGGTAACGGCTCATTCCGAGGAGAGAAAATAATTAGACTGGCTGGAACACATTGAATTGTAATGGGCGTGGTGCCCGTCATTTCACCATCAACCACTACTTTCTGAGGTGGGTCAGTCGTAATGGTAATCTTCTTCGATCGTAGATATCCAATATCAGGTCGAGTCGTTGCATTTCCTCTCAGCGCTGATGTCAGCAGATCATAGGACGCGGCAATTGCGCCAGTTTTATTGGCAGGTGCGATAATTGTAATGTCTAATAATCCATCATCACAAATAACGTCGGCTGAACCTTGAGCCAAAATTGAAGTTGGTGGTGCTGCATTAGCAATTGTAATCGCACAGGCGGTGACGTTAATAATTTTATCTTCAGTTTCAAGCGTCACTTTAAAATTCTCTAATCGCTGAAGTTGATCGAGTCCAGCGAGAACATAGGCCATAAGACCGAACCTATTTTTAGATTCTCGATCGGCGTGATCGATCGTTTCAGCTTCAAATCCAACTCCAGCAAGTAGAACCATCGGTTTGTCGTTACAGGTCGCCGCATCAATCACCCGTGTGTCACCCGCTAAGATAGTCTGACAGGCAGCCTCTATCGTCATAGGCAAATCTAGCGCATTAGCAAAGGCATTTGCGGTGCCTCTAGGAATAACCCCCAGTGGAATTCCAGTTCCCATTAGTGCAGTCGTGACGGCAGAAACGGTCCCATCGCCGCCACAAGAAATAATGGCTTCTGCCCCTTCCTGAACGGCATAAATAGCGAGTTTATCTGCATCAATTTCAGCAGTGGTGAGATGAACGTCAAGATGGATAGTGGGTTCTAAGATCGATCGAATGGTTGCTAAATCTTGTTCTGCATTCCCTTGACCTGCAACAGGATTAAAAATCAAATAGGCATTTCTCATTTTATCCCTCACAAGTGTTTTCAATTATTTTATAGATCACAAATTATTTGCTCATGATCGATGCGGCTAGTCGTTGATTTCGAGTTTCAATGCGTTGATTGTACCAGTTCATGAGTGGCGTTGAAGTAATGCCATGAAGCACTATTGAAATTACGACAGTGATTAGCGTAATCCAAGAGACTTGTTCTCCAACTTCAGACTTTAGCCCCTTCCCTAATGAATAGAATAAATAGTAAAGTGATCCAACACCTCGTATCCCAAACCAACCCAACAACCAAGGACGAATAGGATTTGTATTCTGGCCAATCGTACTAATCCAAGCTCCGATCGGACGAATGACAAATAACAGTAAACCCGCCACAATAAGTCCCTGTCCAGAATATTTTACGATCGGTTCAATGCGTAACAGTGAACCCAGTATGAGAATAGTGCCAATTTCGGAGAGCTTTTCTATTGTTTCAGTAAATTCTAGTTGAGAATGATTTTTCTGTGGATCGTGATAGCACCGTTGGGTCGTAATACCTGCCACAAAAACAGCTAGGAAACCGTATCCATTTATGAATTCTGTTAATGAATAGGTGAGCAAAATAATACTTAATCCTACAAAATCTTCCATCAAAGCATCCACTCGATGAAATTTCTGAAGCTTCTTGTCCACCCAAATAATACAACGAGCGACAATAACGCCCATGGCAAGCCCAGCCGCAATAGCCCAGACCAAATCCACCATGACCCACTCAGTAATCCAAGTTTGCCATTGAGTATCCTTTAGCCAGCGCAACCCAAAGTAAACAAATGGAAAAGCAAGAGCGTCGTTCAGGCCCCCTTCTGAGGTCAGCCCAAACCGAAGCTCATCGCGATCGTCAGGATGAGAGATCTGGACTTCTGACGCGAGAACGGGATCGGTCGGAGCCAGAATTGCACCTAGTAAAATTGCTGCACCAACGCTCATGCCCATCCCCCAGTAGCCGATCGCTGCAACTGAAAAAATGCAAATTGGCATCAGTATTCCAATGAGTCTTGCTGTTGATTGCCAAGCCCAAGCCTGAAGTGGTCGGTTCATCTTTAGCCCACAGCTAAAGAGCGAGATAATTACAACTAGCTCAGTCAATCGTTCTAAAAACTCTGCTCCAGGACGAATTTGAATGATATTAAATCCGTAAGGACTCAGCAGAATCCCGGCAACTAAATAGATAAGAGCATAGGAAAGAGGGAGACGTGAAATCCAACCCGAACCTAATGTTACAAACATGATTAGAAATCCAACAACAAACAAATAAATAATGTGATAATCCATACGAATCTCTACACTATGAAGCAGTCTAATGCTGTACGAATTTAGAGAAACAATCAAACATACACCCATCTATGGGATGGATATTCGATCGCTTCTCTCTTACTTACGCCTGTGCCCAAAGTTCCCGAACACCGTCCTCAGGTAACCAGGTCGAGATTTCTTCAATTCTCTCTTTGGAAAGCTCTTTCTTAGTCGCTGCAAAGACTGCTTTTACAGCTCGCTTTCGATCGGCATCCTTGTGTTCTCGTCCTCGTTCTAGTCCACCCTCATTTGCAGCTCTAAAAAAGAATCGATCGGAATTAATCTTAAAAATTCCTGGGCCTTGCCATGGTGGACGGACTCGGCTTAGAAATCCAACTAATGGATTAGTATCCTTCCAAAGATCTGTCACTTCCATCTGAAGCGCTTTTTCCTTAGTAGGAAACATCTCTTCATGCAGTTCATCAGCAACTCTATCAGCGGCTTCAGTGGTCATCAGGTCCCGCATAATCCGAAATACAACTTCAGTGAAATCTCTTGCGTCATAAGGATCAGCAAAGCCACCTTCTACCATCACTTTTTCTAAAAAAGAGCGATCTTTATCAGCAAAAATTGCTCTTGGATCTTCTAACTCAGTCGGATCAATTTCAGGCAGCCTCTGCCTAGAAGTTTCAGTGCTCATCGATCATTCTCCTAATGTTGAAGGGGCTAAATCTTGCGTTCACAAGCTCCATCAATATAAGAAGAAAACTAATATTTACTCTGTACCTTTTGGCGGATTTGAAAAGAATTGACAATCATCCAATGGAAATCCAAAGACTCAACTTTAAATTTCAGATTGGTGAATGTTTTAAGTTAATCTTATTGTTAAAATAACACAGCCATTCTCTACGTGCGATCGTTCTGATGGGAAGTTTAATTCCCCATTGGTAGAGACTAAGTAGAGGATGCGACAAAAACTCTACACTAGCTGTGTTATCGATGGATTCCGATGTACATACAATGGCCTTTTGGCCGCTATTTTCGCCACTACTTGCCTTTCTGACGACGCTCTCCTTCGATCGGCAATATTGGGGCACAACGACAAAACCCCCATCTAGTGTATTCATTAATCTTGCTAACGAATACGGAAAATAGCTGTTTAACCAAACATACTGAGAAATGTACAATGATTCGCTCAGTTCATTTCATTATCGTAGCTGATGTACAGGCGAGATTGGAATACAGGAATAGGCATAAAAAACGCCCTGCTTCTGTATTCCTTTATAAGCTTGACGCTCGTTTTTCTGCTTGATCTAGGTTGAACTGTTTCTGTTTTTCCGTTAGAAGCTGAGAATCAGGATCAGAGTACATATCCCATTGGAACGAAGCCATAAAAAATAGACTCCCAGCACTGATCAATCCGCTAAAGAGAAACTGCCATGTTGAGACACAGGACAGTAAAGCGATCGCCATCAAATGCAACATTCCGCACGAAAGAAATGCCCTCGATCGAAGCCCCCATCCTGTGATGAGATATCCAATCGCACTCAACCCTAGCCACAGCAAAGAAAGATGTGGTAATACGACCCAGCCATCGCTAAAAATACTCCAATTCGTTACCATTACACCAACTATCATCAGCCCTATCCAGGTATAAACCACCCACCGCTTACGCTCTACGCTCACCCAATACCAGGCCAAACGATAGGTTCCCCAAGAGCCAAACAGCGTCAAAATTGACCAGATAACGGCTTGATCAGTCCATCCGATCGTCAAAAATTGAGCGGTCAAAAATATAATCGCGCATATAATCCCCCACAAAATGAAGACTTGATCAATACGGGTATAAAAGACGTACAGTAATGTCTTATCTTTTACTTGAATGTTAATGCGTAGAAGTCCTTCGAGATCTTGAACATCCATCGCATCTTGCTTGACACGGACAACAGGCTGGGTGGGGCTAAAAGCCGTCATGATGTGAACTGGTTAAGGATCTGTAATCACATCATCCTAATTTAGCAGTCTTGAGCGCTAATTAACCGATTGGAATAGAGCACTTTAGTCGCTCCTACGCATTTTGATTTATTTTGGCCGTATATTATAGCTTCATTCAGGTTTGACTTTCCAATCATTCTGCCATTTACGTTATAATAAGAGCATCAACTCTAATCTACTCAACGCCACAATTCTGAATTACAGTGCAGTAGATAGTGATTGATAAGCGTCTTTTTAGCTCAGTTACGGCCAATCTTCAAATAATTTGGCCATGCCATTGATTTTGATATTACGATGAGGTCTGTTAATGTTTAACAAGATATTAGTTGCGATCGATCACTCTGAATCGAGTGCAGCGGTTTTTGAGAAGGCCCTCAACCTGGCAGAAAATAACTGCTCAGAATTGATGGTTCAGAGTGTGCTAGCTCCGTTTGATGACGTGTACCCAATGGATCCTTACGTGGGTCTTCCGGCTGTGGACGTTTATGCTTACCGGGATAATTGGCACAAACGGGAGAACGCAGGTCTTGAGAAGCTGAAAGTGCTAGAGCAGAAGGCAAATGCAGCCGGAGTCTCGGTCGAATTTACACAGAGCATTGGCGATCCAGGGAAGATGATTTGTTCTTTGTCTGAGACTTGGAATGCGGATCTGGTCATTGTTGGCCGTCGAGGATTAAGCAGCGTCAGTGAGTTCTTTATGGGGAGTGTCAGCCACTATGTATTGCATCACGTATCCTGTGACGTGTTAGTGATTCAAAGCAAATAACAAACTATTAAAAATCTGTCTTCACGGACCAAGAGAAGTTCTGGGTCTATGAAGACAGATTTATAATGTTATTGAATTTAGATAATTTACTTGCTCTTCATATTCTGAATCGCCTTTTCGGCCTGCTTCACAGCAGGTAACTCTACGTCTTTGGATCGGTACATTTTATTACGATCGGCACTTCCTTGAACTTCATTAAGTCCACCTTTGGCGCGTTCCGCAATTTCCTTGGCCGTCATTGCAGGAGAATCGATCGCTTCTTGAGTTTTTGCCTCAATCTTATTGAGCTGGACAGTCCCTTTCGTTGGCATACTCTTGGCTGCAAGTGCAGAGAACCCGCTAGAAAAGAACAAGACCGTAACTAACAGTGTAGACAAAAGGATTGTTGCAGGTCGGAAATGGGTCAGTAATGCAGAAATGTATTTCATAGGAAAATCCCTTTAATCAGTAAACAACAAGAAACCACTAGCCACGGTTAGAGTCTAGCAGCCTAAGCATCGCTTCGTGCAATCAGGCCATATAGGAAAATTGCGATAATTGCACCTAGAACGGCAACAAATACCCCAGGAATACTCAATCCGGGTGCAGTAAGCTGGAGCGTCCCAGTCTGAGTGAACGTATGCAGTGTTCCACCAATGAAAGCTCCAACAACGCCTAGAAGCATGGTGGAAATCCAGCTTCCACCTTGACGGCCCGGAACGATCGCCTTTGCAATTGCACCAGCTAATAATCCGAGAATGATCCAAGCAATAATATTCATAATTGATCTCTCAGTTGGAGGTATAAGTGATTGACGTAATCAAAAAAGAAGGAAAGACGGAATTTACGGCTGAATAGAGTCAAATTAAGACCTAGACCGTAGATTTGGATTACAGGGTCGATGGCGAATAAGAACTTGCACAGATGTCGGCATTTAAGATTTCTTCCTGACAAAAGTAGAAGACAGTCTTTCTTACCCCTAAAATGAGCAAAGCATAACCTCGTAAATCCTCTAGTTCATCCATTAACTCATCGATAATGGCTGAAGGTGGACAATGTACGATCAGCACATTATCAGCATCAATATGAATGGTCGATCGCTGTAGGCTAGATGCAAAGAATTGCAAAAATCGCTCAATCCGAAATTGCTGGAGCTGGTTTAAATCATGGGGTGTCATTTTAGTTTGCAACATCGTCAAGTCCTTGGCCCTATTGAGTAGAAACCCTGTTGAATTTGAATTAGATAGTTTCCAAGCCATGGGTTTCCCCATAGCGATGGATTTCTACCAGATTGCTAATTGATTGCTATGAGTAAATCATATCAGACCTAACAAAAGGGTCTTTCACCCACTTGAATGAACTCTACGATCGTTCGTTAAGCCAAAAGAGAGAGACTAACCTTGAAGTCTTTAATAAAAAACTTAGGCAGAGTCTGCCTAAGTTCCATAACAGATATAGATTAAAGACTTAGAAAGGGATTCACTCCGAAATAAGCTCATTAAGCACAGCGCCTAATCAATCCTTAACGATTAAGCTTATCCTTTCCTTCTTCAACAACATCATGGACTTTATCCGACACTTTTCGAGCCGCATCTACAATGCCATCTTTTACATCTTCAATTCCGTCTCGAACTTTCCCCATGCTTTGCTTAGCTTTTCCAGCAGCCTTGTCTTCGGAGTTACCAGTGACCTTGCCGACGAGTTCTTGGCCTACGCCTTCAGTTTTTTCAGCTGCTGCCTTTGCACGGTTTTCAATGCTCATAACAATCTCTCTATGTGTGATGAATTTGAACAGATGGTCTGTGGAATGGTCTGAAACTAGATTGCTTGGCTAGACTTCTTCGACTTTTCGTTAGACTGCACTTATTATACAGCCTTTACCTAACAATATCCCTCTACTAAAGACCTTATTTGCTACTCTACTTATTGGTCTACTAAGTCCACTGAAATAAAGTACCAATATAAGCCGATCGGTAGAGGAACAAAATATTAGATTAGGGCATCCCTATTAAGGAGTGATCGGATCTGGATTAAACGCCTACTTTCGATCGCTCTGCATATCCTGCTCGATCGCCATTAGCAACAACGGCATCTCCTTCTATGAACGATCGTAGCATCCAAGCAATTTCTTCATGTTGCTCCATCAACCCCGTCAAGAAGTCTGCGGTGCCTTGATCGTGAAAGCTTTCGCTACAGGAATCAATATGACTCCGCAGGTTTCGGACCACTTGTTCATGATCATCAACTAAGGCACTTACCATTTGGGATGCCATTGGTACGTCGCCTGGATGCTCCTTCAAAGAGGCTAACTCCAAAAATCCTTTCATAGTACCAATGGGATAACCACCCAAGGCTCGAACTCGTTCTGCACAAGCATCAATATTGATGGTAAGTACGTTGTAGTGGTTTTCCCAAAGCTTATGCAGCGTTAGAAACTGTGGACCCACAACATCCCAATGAAATTTCTTGGTTTTGACCAACAGTAAGTAAGCATCAGCCAAGTCTCGGTTGAGGAGATCAATCACCCCTTGACGCTGTTGCTCTGTCAGACCGATATTGATAGTACGCATAGTTATGGTTCTCTGATAATGGGGCTTAAATCTATTGACCGAAGAAGTCTTTGACGGCGTCTACAGCATTTTCAGCCGAATTTCCGGCTTTGGATGCCGTATTGTCTACAGCAGTCTTAGTTGCCCTAGCACTGCTTTTCATATTTCGTTTGACATCACCTCCTTTATCTTCCATCTTGGACTGCGCTCTGCCCATTGACTCTTTGGCCGCACCTTTGATTTGATCAGCTCTGCCCATTGATTCTTCAGCGGCACCTTTGATTCGATCGACTTTGCCAGAGACTTGCTTAGCCATGCTGTTTGTACTTGCCGCAACCATGGGCGCTGGACCATTCTGGTTTAGAAAACTGGATGCATTTGCGCTTAATGCCATACTTTGCCACATGACGCCCATGAGTAGCAATACACTAGCAACTTGTGCAAAACGTCGTTTGAGCATAGCCATTGAGCTTGACACGTTTACGTTCATCGTTATGTTCATTTGTCGGACTCCCAAAATTGACCTAACCTCATTAGTTATACTGACAAACTTCTGATCTATAAATCCATGCATAGAGAGAGCTTCAAACTCAATAGAATAGGCTGAGTCTCCCTCCATTGCCGGACTCGCTCTACAACACATCTCTTCCGATCGCCCACCGATCGTCCTAGAAAAGTGACGTAATTCCGTCGAAAATACTACCTTTATAGACAAAAAACATAATTGTTTGACATTTTCTCTCTTTAGATAGGTTCTGAAAGATTCTCTATCATCCAATAGAGATAGATTAGGCAGTATTGCTCGTTCTAATAGATGCCCCAAAGACTTGATAGACAAGTCAGGATAACTCCCTAGAAAATAGGGGAATGAATAAAGTTGTTTCTCAGATTACGCGTTCGCTGTGACGAACTTAATAATTCGCTTGCGCTAGAAATGTTTATACTGTGCGTTAGCTATCAACCTTACGACCTTAGAGAGAACAACAATGTCTGATACATCTGATCCAAATGGTGTGATGATGCAGTACTTCCACTGGTACAGTCCAGATGATGGGAGCCTCTGGAATCAGGTCGCAGAGAAGGCGAGCAAGTTGGCAGAGAGTGGTATCACGTCTTTATGGTTGCCGCCAGCCTACAAGGGAATTGGTGGGGGGATGGATGTGGGATATGGTGTCTATGACATCTTTGATTTAGGTGAGTTTGACCAGAAAGGTTCTGTGCGAACCAAGTACGGAACAAAAGACGAATATGTCAAGGCGGTTAAAGTGGCTCGGGACTCCGGACTTCGCATTTATGCGGATGTCGTGTTCAACCACAAAATGGGCGCAGATGCGGCAGAGGAAGTGGAAGCAACGCCCTTCAATATGGACGATCGAAATTCGACCGTGGGGGAGTATCAGACCATTAAAGCTTGGACTCACTTTACGTTTCCAGCCCGAGAGGGAAAGTATTCCAAAATGGAGTGGCACTGGTGGCATTTTGATGCAGTGGACCAAAATGATTACAATCAGGGCGAGACGGCGGTGTATCTGCTGAAAGGGAAGTCGTTTGATCAAAATGTAGATTCAGAAAAGGGGAATTTTGACTACTTGATGGGTTGCGATCTGGATATGGAGAACCCGGAGGTCGTGGAGGAATTGAAGTATTGGGGTGAATGGTGTATTGATACTGTTCATGTAGATGGGTTTAGGTTTGATGCGGTGAAGCATGTGTCAGCCAAATTTTTTCAGGATTGGATGAACCATGTTAAAGAGTATGCCAAACGGGATCTATTTGCGGTGGGCGAATACTGGTCCTATGAGATTGAAGCGCTCAATAATTTTATTGAGACGACCGAAGGCAAGATTAGTTTGTTTGATGCACCGCTTCACTACAATCTTCATGTGGCAAGTCAAGCGGGAGAAACCTATGACTTACGAACCATTTTTGACAACACCTTAGTTAAAGATCAGCCTGCGCTAGCCGTGACGCTAGTTGAAAATCATGATTCTCAGCCGCTTCAGTCCTTAGAGTCCATCGTTGAGGCTTGGTTCAAACCGCTAGCCTATGCGTTGATTTTGCTGCGTGAAGGTGGCTATCCCTGTATTTTTTATGGCGATTACTACGGCGCACAGTACAAGGATGTGGGTAAGGATGGCAATGAATATGAGATATGGATGGATTCTCACCAGGTCGTGCTAGATCATTTTCTCTATGCTCGAAAGACGTTTGCTTACGGTGAACAGCACGATTACTTCGATCATCCCAGCACGATCGGCTGGGTGAGAATGGGTGATGCTGAGCATCCCGGCGGCATGGCGGTTGTTTTGACCAATGGTGAGGGTGGAAGCAAGCGGATGAATGTGGGGCATCCGAACTGTGTTTATGTGGATGTGACGGAACAGGTGAAGGAGTCAGTGACGACCGATGATGAAGGTTGGGCCGAATTCTCAACAAATGCAGGGTCGGTGTCGGTGTGGATACAGCAATCTAAGGATTTGAACTAATGCTAGCCCAATTTCAACAAGAGGACTTGATGGAACCTGAAGAGAGTCCGGATTTACTGATTAAGTCGATCGAAATCTTACCGGATCAAATCGTTAAGAATGTCGAAACGATCGCGTTGCATCAAGATCAGCATCAGCAAAATTCAACGGTTGAGGGCCGATTTCTAAATCGGGTAACAGCCATTTTTCGTCGGCCTCAGTTCCTGTATTTCCAAATCATTTTCTTTTTGGTTTGGGGAGGTTGTAGTCATTTGGCTAGGCAAGATGTTTTGCCTAAGAACTTCCCATTGTTTGATGTCCGGGATCAGGGACTTGAGGTTGCAGCATTACTGATTTCGACTGGTGTATTGATCTATCAAACCCGCCAAGAAGAACTCAGCGAGGAGCGATCGCACCTCATGCTGCAACTTAACTTACTCACTGAACAAAAAATAACGAAGCTGATTTCATTGGTTGAAGAACTGCGAACCGATTTACCCAATGTCAAAAACCGCGATGATGTGGAGGCGGAAGCTATGAAACAAACGACTGATCCACAGGTTATTTTGGATGCGCTACAGCAAAAACTAGATCTTGCGGTCGCGACGACCCGATCGCCTTAGTCTTTCGGGAAGTCTTAGAGGAGGTTTGGAAAGTTCTTTTGTGAGTATCAAAACACCCATTGGCGTAGCCTCCCGGAACGGGAATCCCCTTAACCTCCTTGAAAAGGGGGGAACATGAGTTAGAACAGGAAGGATGAAAGAGTACAGTTCTTCTCATAGTCCCCTTTATTTAGGGGGAGCGGGTACTTGTTGTCACGACCTTAGACTTTTCAAACACCATTCTAAGAAATAATGCCCGATCGCAATGCTCTGACGGCGGCTTCGGTTCGGTCATCAGCGCAGAGCTTGGATAAGATATTGCGAACGTGGGTTTTGACGGTGCCTACGGTGATGTAGAGGCGCTCTGCAATGACAACGTTAGTGCAGCCTGCAACGATGAGTTCTAGGACTTCTCGTTCACGATCGGTGACGGGATCGGCTGCTAAAACTTGTTCATATTCAGGTTCGACCGATCGGATTTCAATTGTGTGTTTCTCAGGTAGAACAACCATGCCCTGTTTCATTTGCCTCAAAACAATACTTGCAATCAAGGGATCAATCCAGGCATTTCCGCTGTGAGTCAGCCGAATGGCCTCAATCAGTTGTTCCATGGCAATGTCTTTCATGCAGTAGGAATCAGCTCCAGCAGCGAAGGACGCCAGTACCGTTTCTTCATTGCCAAGCATGGTCAGCATTAGGACTTTGGTTTTAACCCGTTGGGGAGAATCCTGTTGCTCAGAGCCTTCTACAGGGTTTTTTTGGAACTGCATTTCTTCTTTCTGACTTTGCTCTAGTTGGAATTGTCGAAACCGTTGGGTCAGTTCTATTCCATCTATTCCAGGCAGGCCCACATCAACCAAGGCCACATCCACGGGAGTTGTCTGTAATAACATAAGCCCCTGTTGACCATTGGTCGCTTCTCCCACCACCTGAATCCCGTCTTGATTTTGGAGGACTGTCCGGAGACCAATCCGAACCACATCATGATCTTCAATTAACGCAATGCGAATATCATTCATGTCTAACAACCTTTAAGTAAATGAGTAACTTCTCATTTATGGTAGAATGTTTATGTAATAGTACACTACTTGTTCTGGATATCCTGATAAAGTCATTAACTTCAAATACGACATACCCATACATCAAGTTATCAATACGTTACATCAGATGATGCTTAGGGGCTTCGCACTTAGGGCCATTCATGAACTCCATCGTCACAAATTTACAAAGAATTAAAAATTATTGGAAACGACTTCCGATTGATTGTCGTGGGATTCTTGCAATTTTGATCCCGCTAGGATGCTTGATGGGAGCAGTTGTGACAGATACTATTCTCCGAAAACGAATGATCGAGGCGCAGCAGTATGTCGATCGGACTAACCAGGTTTTAGTCAAGAGCCAGAGCACACTGGTTAGCCTACTGAATGCAGAGACAGGTGTGCGGGGTTACTACATTGGTCGAGAACAAACTTTTCTTGAGCCATATGAAATTGCATTGAAAACACTAGAGCAAACGCTAATAGACCTAGAGCAGCTTGTCCAAGATAACCCCTCTCAAGTCCAGCAGGTCAAGCTTTTAGATACGATCGCGCGGGACAGAATGAGCTTATTGCAGGCGAGTGTGGAGCGAGTGAACAATGAGGACCTCAGCAGTTTTCTAGTGGTGAAAGAGCGCCTCCTTGCGGGGAAACAAGTCATGGACCAATTTCGTGTGGCCATTGGGCAGTTTGAAGTTGAAGAACGCCGTATTCTTGCTCTTCGGACGCAATCACTTCAAAACCAACAATCGATGAATGCCAATATAATGTGGCTTGGGATTGTACTGAGTTTGTTCGGGACTGCCCTAACCATTCGACTTCTTCGGCAGTTAGGGAGAGAGTTACAACAACGTGAACTTCATCTTAGTGAGAGCCGTAATCTGATTGAGGCGATCGTAGCCAATGTGATTGATGGCGTCGTAATTATTAATGTTCAAGGCAAAATCCAGAGCTTCAATGCGGCAGCAGCCAACATGTTTGGCTATGATCCTACCGGCGTTGTGGGCTGGCAATGGCAAAGACTTCTTCAGCAGGAAGCGGACATCACTCAACGGCTGTTGTATTACTCCACTGATGATTATCGTCATCGCCTCGGGGACGCTGCCTCAGACAATATGCTTACCAGCATGGCTCCTCCAGTGGGCGAAATCTGGCAGGCCATCGGAAAACGCAAGAATGGGGACTGCTTTCCCATTGAAGCGTCCATAAGTAGCATTATGCTCGACAACGATCGGCTGGTGATCATTCGGGATATCACCAGCCGTCAACAGATTGCCGCGAAACTCCAAGCGAAAGCGATTCAACTAGCCAATCTTAATAATTCGCTTAACACCAGCAATCAGTTACTACTCCGCAGTAACCGCGAGTTAGATCAGTTTGCCCACATCACATCCCATGACCTAAAAGCCCCGCTGCGGGCCATTGCAAACTTATCTGAATGGATTGAAGACGATTTCGGTCCATCGTTGACCGACGAAACACGATCGAACATGAAGCTTCTACGTAGCCGAGTGACTCGGATGCAGTCACTCCTGAATAGTCTTCTTGAATACTCAAGAGCGGGTCGCCACTCAGCCCCAGTTACCGTCGTAGATGTGCATAGTCTGCTGACTGAAATCCTACAAACCCTTGACCCGCCTAGTACGTTTACTACTGTAATTGTTGCTCCCATGCCCACGATGCTGACCCGACGACAACCACTTCAGCAAGTCTTCACCCATCTAATTGACAATGCCATTCGACATCATCCGACGAAGATGGGTATAATTGGTGTATCTGTCGTTGATCTAGGCGATCGATACGAGTTTGCGATTTCTGACAATGGTGATGGAATCGATGCTCAGTTTCAAGAGCGCATCTACACAATATTTCAAACGCTAAAAGCACGCGATTTACAAGAAAACATGGGGGCTGGACTCGCGATTATTAAAAAAATTGTAACGGCTGAAGGCGGCATCATTCGATTAGAATCCACAGTGGGAAATGGTGCTACATTTTGGTTTACTTGGCTCAAACAATCCCCTAACGCCCCTACCCCATTTGGTGTTAAATCCAATGATAAAGAACCTCATGTTGAATATTCTACTGATTGAAGATGACGAAGTTGATGTGATGACGGTCAAACGAGCGTTTAGAAAAGGAAATATTATAAATCCACTTTATGTCGCGGGTAATGGACTAGAAGCGTTGAACATGTTGCGTGGTGAAGCTGGGAAGCCATCACTGATTCCGATCGATCGTCGGATTATCTTACTAGACTTGAACATGCCCAAAATGAATGGCCTAGAGTTCTTGAAGGCACTGCGAGCCGATTCGACCATTGGGGACATTCCGGTCGTCATTCTCACAACCTCTAATGAAGAAAAAGATCGCATTCAAGCCTATCATCTAAATGTGGCAGGATACATTCTCAAGCCTATTTCGTTTAGTGCCTTTGTTGAACATATGGTTACATTAAACCATTATTGGACTCTATGTGAAATGCCATGAGTGATGAATCGGCCTATACCTATATTGAGGAAAGCCTTGAGAAAGAGCCACTTCGTATTTTGATTGTGGATGATGATGAAGTCGATCGAATTTCCGTCAAGCGGGCGCTCTCCAAGTCTGGACTATCGCTAATTTTTTCGGAAGCAGGCACCTGCATGGAAGCAATCGAGTTGCTTTCTAACCATCAGTTTGACTGTACTTTTCTAGACTATGGCCTCCCTGACCAAAACGGCCTTTTCTTGGTGAGAGGCGCTTGTCGTCTGAAGGTCCAACATCCGCTAGTCGTTCTCACCGGACAGGGCGATGAACAAATTGCCGTCGATCTCATGAAAGCCGGGGCCACCGACTACCTCTCCAAATCAAATATTTCGACGACGACTCTACCTCAGATTTTACGCAATTCGATTCGCATTTATCGAGCTGAGCAAGAAGTTATAGAAACAAGCCAACAGCTTGAGCTTAACAATGCATTGCTGCTGCAACAAAACAAAGATCTCGAAGAACAACGCGCCCAAATCGAAACTCAAAATCTGCAACGGGCCGACTTCATTGCTCACCTCACCCATGATTTACGAACGCCCTTGGTCGCTGCTAACTTGATGTTTAAGTTATTTGAGCAAGAAGCCTTTTGTCCCCTTTCGTCTGAGATGCACGATGCCGTTGCGGCCATGAGTCGCAGCAACCAAAACCTGCTCGATCTCGTCAATACGCTGCTCGAAGTCCATTGGTATGAGTCAGGTACTAAGACCCTGACCATGAGTCCCTGTGATATGGGGGAGATTATTCAAGAAGTGGCCCAAGAACTCCAACCCCTCGCCGACTATAAGTCTATTAAGCTCATCACTTTCAAAGAAGTCTCAAATCCCAAGTCGTTCAAAGTCCTCGGCGATTGTTTAGAGATTCGTCGAATGGTTTCTAATCTTCTGGGGAATTCGCTAAAGTTTACAGATGCGGGCCAGGTTGAGGTAAAACTAAGATTTGAAGAGCATGCCGATGAGATGTTAGCTCTCAATGGCTGGGTCTTCATCGAGATTAGAGATACGGGAGTCGGGATGTCAGTAGCAGAACAAAAGAATATTTTTCAACGCTTCCATACAGGAAAGCATCGTCAATCAGGCAGTGGTTTAGGGTTGCACTTGGTCGAACGCATTGTAACGATTCATTCCGGCACCATTACCGTCATATCCGAACTCGGCAAAGGGAGCCTATTCCAAATCCGACTCCCCGCGCACAACTAGCCTAATTCACTTAACATCATTATTCAGGCTCAACGATCGCCGACTCTACTACCTCGTCTGACAGTTTCGGCGAGGATTTTGGAGTTGCCTTCTTCCCTAGAATGGGAGGTGGAGGGGAGATTCGAGGTGTTTTTTCAAGGTTGCTTTCATCGGTTTCCGACGGAGTGTTGTTTCGGGTGGATTTGGCCCGATCGAAGTTAGTGTGTCGAATGCGATCGGGTGCGGGTAGTGGTCCATTGGTTAGCTCAATAAAGTCGAAGATGCCATCAGGCTGAAGTTTGGCTAGAATCGCGTGCCAGGGCAGAATTTTGCCGGGACCGGGAATGAAGGGTTCTTCGTCCCAATTTAAAGAGTAATGCTGGTTATAGGACTTCTCGGGAGGACGTTTGTCTCGATCAGGATTGCGGTAGACGCTGAAAAACGATTGCCGAACGGGTTCATTTTGCCAACGGGGCAGCGATTCCCAGCAGCCTGCCAGTTTAAATTGACCATCAATGGGAGTACCGGGACAGGTCGGCTGACTTACAACGGTAAAACGGTTGACCACAAAGCCGTCTTTTGTGTGAGTGGTGTGGGGGTAGACGCGCCAGTACAGGGTCTGGTCTAGAAGCATCTCGACGGTGGCTAGGATCTTTTTGCGGAGGTAGGCGTTCCACGTCCGATCGTGCCATTGCAAGGAATACGAGCCATCCTCATTACGGCGGAGTTCAGCTTGGATCAGACCAACGGCTTGATAGAAAATCAGCGATTTAGGAACGATCGCCTCTGGCTGAGGCTCAAGCTGGGGTTCTATCTGAGGCTCTAGCTGAGATTCTAGCTGAGATTCTATAGTTTGCTGTTGGGTCATAATAACGATTCCTGCTGATCCGCTCACGGTTTCTCACGGTTTAAATTTTACGATAACTTGGGGGCGCAAGTGGCATCCAAGTGGCATAGATATTTCCGATCGGAACGGTGCTTACATAAAGATCTTTCGGAGAGCTTCCGGGAATATTTTGGGAATATCTCGGAGACCTATTGGATTCGTCGATCGCATCTAAATTTGGAATGGCTATAGGTCATATCTGTATTTGATCGGATACAGTACTCGTTTGAAATCTTTAGGAAACCGGAAGAAATTAGAAATTAGGATGTCATTCCTCCATTAGATTGCTATTCCCTTAGATAGAGGAACTGCTTGAAACGCCCCAATCGTTTAGATTTAAAACCGTTTCTGATCAATCTAGAGTGTGACGGGTGCGCAGAAGCTAACAGTTGCTCAAAGTTGTACTTAAAATTAGATCTTTACAAACCTTTCTCATCTCTAGTATTGTATAGAGAATATAAGCTTCAACTATACAATTCAGTTATGAATTATCTTTATTAGAGGAGCATTTTCCAAGGAGCGCGCATGGTTTATCCTATTTGCACAGTGCTTATTGTCAAAGACAATTCGATCGATCGAGAGCACCCATGTGTATTGCTAGCGGATTTAAGCCATGCCTACTCATTATTGAAAGCAGCGTCTATACCAGAAGGACTACTCCTATGCCGATCGAATGATGTCGATATTGTTCTACTCGACACCGAATTTTCTGAGAAAAACGAAGTATCATTCTTAGCTGCGTTAAATGCCGAGAGCAATGGCAGCAGTCCACCCGTTATTGTGATCATAGATGAAGGGGACGAAGGCGTCGTCCTAGAAGCAATGAAACAGGGTGCAGCAGATCATGTGCTGAAACGCGATCTGACTCCGATTTTGTTGCAAGAGAAGATACGTTATGCCATGGAAAAGGCTACTTTACGGCGACAAATCCAGCAGATGGAAACCGATCGAATTCGAGAAGCCGAACTAGATCGCGATCGATTCTTCGACCTATCCATCGACTTGATGGCGATCGCAAATACATCGGGCTACTTCGTGCGGCTAAATCCAGCTTGAGAAAAGACACTAGGCTTTACTGCCGAAGAACTGATGGCGCAACCTTATATAGACTGGGTTCATCCAGACGATCGATCGGCCACCATTTCAGCAGGTCAAGCATTGACCCATGGTAAACCCGTGATCCAATTTGAGAATCGCTATCGCTGCAAGGACGGCTCCTACCGATGGTTTTCTTGGAACACCCAGCCATATATCCCGCAAGGCTTAGTTTATGGGGTGGTTCATGACATCACCGAACAAAAGCAGGCCGAACTCCTTCTCCGTAAGAAAGAAGAGACGATTTATACTCAACTGGCTGAAATTGAGATGATCTATTCAACGGCTCCCATTGGACTTTGCTCAACGGATGCTCAATTTCGATATATTCGGATTAACAAACATTTAGCCCAAATAAATGGCTTATCCGTCGAAGATCATATTGGGCGCACATTTCAAGAAGTGATTCCCAGCATAGCTGATCAGCTAGAGCAGCTATGTAGCCAAGTTATGAAGTCCCGTATCCCCATTATTGATCTAGAAATGCGTGGCACAGTGCCTCATCAGCCTGACATTATGCACGACTGGCTCGTGAGCTACTACCCGAAAATTTTGCCCGACGGTCGCTTGGTCGGGGTCAATTTTACGGTTCAAGAAATTACCGATCGGAAGAATGCTCAAGCCATCTTAGAAGAACGCAATCAAGAACTCAAACGATTTGCGCATGTCGTTTCCCACGATCTCAAAGCCCCTCTCCGCGCCGTTTCCAACTTATCTCAATGGATTGAAGACGACTTAGAAGGAACGCTTACGACCGATACCCAATACCAAATGACGCTTCTGCGTCGCCGAGTCGATCGAATGGCCCTGACGATCGACGGCTTGCTAGATTATGCTTGTATCGGATCTTCTAATGCCGCTCTAGAGGAGTTTTCTGTCGCCGAACTGATCGCCGAGGCGATCGATTCTTTAGCTTCGCCGCCCACCTTTAATATGGTCATTAGCCCGGACCTGCCCAAGCTCAAAACCGACCGCCTACGCCTTCTTCAAGTCTTCGCAAACCTGATTGGCAATGCGATTTGTCATCACGATCGATCGGACGGACGGGTTCATATTTCATGCAAAGACTCCGGTCATTTCTATGAGTTTTCTGTTGCTGATGATGGTCCCGGAATAGAACCCAAGCACCATGAGAAAATCTTCGCAATCTTCCAATCCATCAATCCCCAAAATAGCCCAAACAGTACAGGAATCGGCCTCAGCATTGTCAAAAAAATTGTTGAGACCGAAGGCGGAACCGTTCGTCTAAAGTCCCAACTCGGTCAAGGCGCAACGTTCTACTTCACTTGGCCTCGGTAAGAGAGGGATTGACGATCGCCGCTTTAAAGACCTACTTAGGTTTGTCTAGGGCGAGTCCTTTTTCCAATACCGCCTTCTCTTTTGCCCGTACACCATAGGGACCCAACTGCTCAATAGAGAGTCCGGTTAGGATTTGCATATCGTCTAATGTTATGCCTCGCAATAGCATCTCGACACACCAGGTCTGTTGGGCTTGTTCAATAGTCGGAGGCGTGCCATTGAGGTTATACAAATCCAGTGTTAAATCCTGCCAGATATCCTGAATCTGTCCGATCGTCAAGGGTTCTTGATCGGCTCCAATAAACAGTGCAGACTGAGTATCCTTACGGCTCTTGAGCCACTGAGTCAGCGGATTTTTCAAGTGAGTTCCATAGCGTTTTCCCATAATCCATTGATTAATCGGCACCTGACGAAGGGCACCTTGGGTGATTTGTAACACCTGCGCATCTCGATCGCTAAGGTGATGGACGCACTGTAGGGCCGTAAGTTCGGTCGGACGAATCCCCGCCCCAAACAATAGATACACGATCGCCATTTCCATCGCACCTTTCTTCTGTGCCCGTTGCAATATCGTCTGCACTAGTGACGCCGGAAGATCAATCACTGGTGCAGAATTAGCAATATCGCTGTGAATCCCGTCCATAGAAGGTTGGCCGACCATTAGCCGAACCACCGCCTCAACAAACTCCTCCCGACTCAGCCACAATCCCTGCAACTCCGTCGTCAAATACAGCATGGCGTATCCCAAAAGGGTGCTATTCAATACCCGCACCCCTTGATCGCTCAGACCACCCGTCCCTCCGCCCAATTCCGCCGCTAGTCGCTGATTGACCTGTTGGATGCCGCGTCCTAGAGCTTCTTTCATTTCAGGAGGAGACTTGGACGATTCCCCTACGATCGATCGCAAAAGTTCTGGAGCCACGTCCAAAAGTTGTAGAAATAATTGGGCATAGGTTCTAATGATGTCGCTGGGGGCACAGGAGCGATCGATATTCTGCCCCCACATCAATGCTAAACGCGTGAACATCTCCGATTCTTCTAGAACCGCTAGCACCAATCCCTGCTTGTTACCAAACTGTCGAAACAGCGTAACTTCGTTCACGTCGGCGAGTTCTGCGATTTGCTTTGTGGTGGTTTCGGTGATGCCTTGCTGGGTCAATAGCGCTAGGGCCGCATCAATTAAGCGCTGACGGGTTGGGTTTCGGGGGGTTGGCATGGGTGTTGGCATGGCGTTATTCCTAAAGCGATCGGCAAGCGATGTAAGTGGCACTTGCATTTTTTGGGATCTCCTGTTAGATTATAAATGTAAGCGGCACTTGCATCTGCTTACGCCACTACTTTTTTATCAGGACCGAATGATATGACCTCTCAATCGCTTCAGCGGAGTCCCGTGCGGAGTCCTAGTTTATCGTGGGTGAATGTTGGCTTTTTTGGCTCCATTCATCTCTTAGCTTTACTTGCACCGTGGTTCTTCTCGTGGTCTGCGCTGGGCGTGATGCTGCTATTGCATTGGTTGTTTGGGGGCATTGGGATTTGCTTGGGCTATCACCGATTGCTGACCCATCGGAGCTTTCAAGTTCCCAAGTGGTTGGAATATGCGATCGCCTTTCTGGGTGCGTTGGCGATGCAGGGTGGACCTGGTTTTTGGGTTGCGGGACATCGGCAGCACCACTTGCATACGGAAGACTGGGATAAAGATCCCTACTCGGCCAAACGAGGATTTTGGTGGAGTCACATGCTGTGGATTCTGTATCCCACGCCTGAATACTTTGAACCGAATTCCTATCGCAAATGGGCACCGGACCTCGCTAAAGATGGATTTTATCGTTGGTTAGATAAGTATTTCTTGACCTTACAAATTCCGGTTGCATTGATTCTCTATGCGATCGGCGGCTGGTCTTTTGTAGTGTATGGCGTATTTGTAAGAGCCGTGATTCTTTGGCACACCACATGGTTAATCAATTCCGCTTCTCACATGACAGGCTATCGATCGTTTGATTACACCGAAGACAACTCCCGCAATCTCTGGTGGGCAGCACTGTTAACCTACGGCGAAGGCTGGCACAACAATCACCACGCTCATCCCAATGTAGCCCCAGCGGGTCGCACCTGGTGGGAAATCGATATGACTTGGTGGGCGATTCAGGTATTGCAGAAGCTGGGTCTAGCGAAACGGGTTGTACTGCCACCGAATGTTTGATCGAAGTGACCCTACCTACACCCTAAAAGGCTTCGCCAACGAACTCGAATCACGCTCATGTCGTTATTCAGCCGATCGAAGCAAGTCAGAATCCAGCGATCGATCGCACCTAAAGGTAAAATAAAATACCTAAGTTGAGATCTGTCACCCGGTTGAGAGGAAACGAAATGAAGAATCAGGTTTTAGACGTCAGAAATCTACGCGTTGAGTTTAAGGGACGCGAAGGATCGGTCGTAGCCGTGAATGGGATTTCATTTCAGGTGCAGCGGGGACAGACGCTAGGAATGGTGGGGGAATCGGGTTCGGGAAAATCGGTGAGTGCCTTGGCGGCGATCGCACTGGTGCCTGAACCTGGAACCGTGACAGGCGGAGAACTGTGGTTTAGTGAACCCGATGCTCAACCCGTGAACTTACTCAGTTTGCGCCCCAAGGAGCTTGAACGCTATCGGGGCGATCGGATTGCGATGATTTTTCAAGAGCCGATGACGTCGCTTAATCCGGTCTATAGCGTTGGGTTTCAGCTCATTGAGGCGATTCGGCAACACCAGCGATTGAGCGAAAAAGAAGCGCAAGATCGCGCCATCTCACTGCTGCAAGAAGTGAAGTTACTGCCTGCGGATGAATCGTTGCTCGACCAATATGCGAGGACGGCAGATCCAACCAAATCGGCATGGTTGCACAAAAAAGCAATGCTCGATCGCTATCCGCATCAGCTATCCGGGGGGCAGTTGCAGCGAATTATGATTGCGATGGCCATTTCCTGTGACCCTGTGTTGCTGATTGCCGACGAACCCACGACGGCGCTAGATGTGACGGTTCAAGCGGCGATTTTGGACCTATTGCGAGAATTGCGCGATCGGCGGGGCATGGGGATGATGTTCATTACTCATGACTTAGGGCTAATTGCGGAGATTGCGGATCACGTTGTGGTGATGTATGAAGGCAATATTGTCGAAGAAGGCAGCGTCCTGGATATCTTCTCAAACCCAACCCATCCCTACACTCAAGGCTTACTAACCTGTCGCCCCAACCCTCATCGACGGCTAAAAGTGCTGCCGACGGTGGCTGATTTTATGCGCGTTAGTGTGGACGATCGGGGCATCAAACAGCTTACAGCTAAGCATAAAAATATTGCGGCGGTGCTGTCGGAGTTGCCGGAAGTGAGCGACAAAGAGGTGCAGCAACGACAGACAACATTGCAGTCCGGTGAGCCTTTGGTGCAGGTGACGGGGCTGAGTGTGGCCTACCCGGTGAAGAATGCGATCGGCCTAGTGGACAGCTATTTCATGGCGGTGAATGACGTTTCCTTTGACGTGTATCCAGGTGAAACGTTAGGACTGGTGGGTGAATCGGGATGCGGAAAGTCAACACTGGCGCGAACGCTGTTGCGATTGATTGAGCCTACGTCAGGCAAAATCCAGTTCAATGCAAACGACATCCTGAAGATGAAACCCAATGCACTGCGACAGCTTCGTCAAGAAATGCAAATCATCTTCCAAAATCCTTTCAGCGCCCTCGATCCACGGATGAATGCGGGCGATGCAGTAATGGAGCCGTTAAAGATTTTTGGGCGGGGAGGACGATTGGATTTCCGGGAGCGGGCGAAGTACTTACTCGATCGGGTGGGACTCGATGGCAGTGATGCGACGATGATGCGATATCCGCACCAGTTTTCGGGCGGACAGCGCCAACGGATTTGTATTGCACGGGCGCTTGCGTTGAATCCCAAGTTCATCATCTGTGATGAATCGGTTTCTTCTTTGGATGTTTCAGTGCAGGCGCAGGTGTTGAATTTATTAAAAGAATTGCAATCGGAATTCAATCTCACGTACATTTTTATTTCCCATGATCTGAGCGTGGTTAAGTTCATGAGCGATCGCATTATGGTAATGAACAAAGGTTGTATTGAAGAGTTGGGACCCGCCGATCGAATTTATGATGCGCCCGATCGAGAGTACACCAAACAGTTGATTCGGGCGATTCCGGTGGGGAGTCTAGAGCGTATTCGGGAGTTACAAGCGGGGCGGTAAGGAGAGGGGTTTGTTGAGAGTAATTCAACTCGGGGGGAGAATTTGCGGTATAACAGGCTTGCGATCGGTTTTAAAATTTTGCCTTGCGAGTGACATATCATGCGCAGGCGTTGCAGTATTGGACTTATCAGATTCCTCGATCGCAGTATGTGGTGCTGTGTAATTTTGATGAGTTTTGGATTTACGATTTTAATATCCAGGTGGATACGCCTGTGGATATGGTGCGGTTGGATCAGTTTGTCGATCGCGCGTTGAGTGCGTTTGCGTTCATGGAGTCTAGCGTTCATAAACCTGTATTTCGCAACAATCAGCAGGAGATTACGGAAACGGTTGGGAAGCGGATGGGTAAGCTGTGTCAGATGTTGAAGGCGCGGGGAAAACGGGATGGGTTTGATGATTTGGTGGCGCAGCGATTTGTGTTGCAGTGTGTGTTGGCGATGTTTGCGGAGGATCGATCGCTGTTGCCAAAGGATTTGTTTGTGGCTTGTATTCGGGAGTCTTTAGCGGGGGCGAGTTCGCATGATGTGTTGGGGGGATTGTTTTTGGCGATGAATACGCCGGGGGTGACGCCTGCGGGTCGGTATAAGGATGTGGAGTATTTTAATGGTGGGTTGTTTGAACGGGTGCATCCGATCGAGCTGACTGAGCAGGAATTGAAGATTTTGGAAGTGGCGGCGTTGGAGGATTGGAGTCGGGTGCGTCCTGCGATTTTTGGGAGTATTTTTGAGGGGACGGCGAGTGCGGTGGAGCGGCATAAATATGGGATGCACTATACGTCGGAGGTGGATATTATGAAGATTGTGCGTCCGACGATTAGTCGGTTTTGGGAGGAGCGGATTGAGGCGGCGGGGACGATCGGTGAACTGAATGCGTTGCAGTTGGAGTTACAGAATTATCGGGTGCTTGATCCGGCTTGTGGAAGTGGGAATTTTTTGTATTTGGCATATTTGGAACTCAAACGAATTGAGCGGGTGTTGTTGGATAAGATTTCGGAAAGGCGGCGGGGAAGTAGTGAGCAGATTTCTATGGGATTTGTGACGCCGTTGCAGTTTTTTGGGATGGATTTGAATCCGTTTGCGGTGGAGTTGGCGCGGGTGACGCTGATGATTGCGCGGAAGATTGCCATTGATAACTTCGGGATTTTGGATCAGCCTGCGTTGCCGTTGGATTCGCTGGACCAAAATATTATTTGTACGGATGTGTTATTTACGGAGTGGGTGAAGGCAGATGCGATCGTTGGTAATCCGCCATTTTTGGGTGGGAAACATATGCGCCTTCAGCTTGGCGATCGATACATAGACAAAATTTTCAAACGGTTTCCTGATGTTAATGACGTTGATTTTTGCGCCTACTGGTTTCGGTTAGCACAAGATAATTTAGGTGAGTCAGGGCGAGCAGGGTTGGTTGCGACGAACTCAATTAGTCAGGGGAAGAGTCGAAAAGCTGCGCTCGATTACATCACCGAGAATGGTGGAATCATTCACGATGCAATTTCAACACAGGTTTGGTCTGGCGAAGCAAAGGTTCATGTCAGTATTACCAATTGGAGTAAGCAGCAGCCTCAGATTTTTTATCTCGACAATAAGGAAGTTTCAAGAATCAATTCATCGTTGCAAGGTGAGATTGATGTTTCTAAAGCTAATCGACTTAATTCAAATATCAATTGGTGCTTTCAAGGTGTGATTCCAGTCGGGAAAGGGTTCATCTTCACTGAAGAACAAGTCAATGCCTGGATTAAAGCCGATCGTAAAAATCAAGAAGTCCTCAAACTATTTTCCATGGGCGCAAATCTAGCTCAAGAAGTTAATGGAAAGCCCGATCGATGGATTATTGATTTTAATGATATGCCTTTTGACGAAGCAAGTACTTATAAATTGCCATTTCAGCATGTGAAAAATTTGGTCAAACCCGATCGTGATAGTAATCGAGAAGCGATCATGCGTGAAAAATGGTGGCGATTTAAGCGGACAAATGAATCAATGAGAAGAGCGATCGCACCTCTCACCCAATATTTTGCAGTTCCCAGAGTTTCCAAATGGGCAATCTTCATTCCTTTTCCGTCTAATTGGTTGGCTGGAGATAAGTCTGTTGTTGTTGCAACTGATGACTTCTATATTTTAGGAATTCTCGCCTCAAACGTTCATCGAACCTGGATGCACGCTCAAAAATCTACGCTTAAAGCCGATATTGCCTACACACACAAAACTTGTTTTGAAACCTTCCCGTTTCCGCAAAAACTAAAGCCAAAGGAAATCGAAGCTATCCGCACCATTGCCCAAGAGTTTCATGACTATCGCACTATTCAAATGGCGCAAAAAAAGTGGGGAATCACAACGCTCTATAACGAATTTTTCGACGAAAGAGCCTCTGGACTCTTTAAACTTCATGCAAAGCTTGACGACCTCGTACTCAAAGCTTACGGCTTTAGCAAGACGGACGATCGGCTAGAGAAACTTCTCGCGCTGAACTTGGAAGTGGCAGAGAAAGAGAAGAATGGGGAAAGTGTCATTGGATCTTGGGCACCGGATAATGTGCCCAAAGGTTGAACGGTAAGTGATGCTGAAGTGCGATCGATCGTTGCGTAGGCCCGATCGGCTGATGGGACAGAAACAGCATTCCTAAGCGTAACTGAAAAGGATTTACTCGGTTGGTTTACGCATTGCTGTTACTGTACAGAAGAAGATTGGCAAACCTTTCTAAACGAGAGTTGATTCATACTCTGATTCGTACCCCACTAGACTGAAAATGGTTATACGATGACCCTAATTATTGCACCACCACACAAGATTTGAACTCATTCTTAAACGTCTGTGGTCCCTGATACCCTGACAATTTGGCCAACTCGTCTAACTTCTGAACCCCAAAATAGTACTTGCCATTAATCTTCCAAGTCGGAAACCCGGCTGACTGCTTCGTCTGTTCTGTCGCCTTATTCAATTCATTTCGACACACTTCTTCCTGAGCATTTTTTCCATCCGGATTGCACTCTGTATTCGGCAAATCTGCTATCGCCTGCTGCCCAAACAACTGCTTTTGTTCACAACAATGCGGACAGGTATAACTCGTATACAACTCCGCACCCGACGTCTTCAAATGCTTCGCTAAGGCTGCTTCCGCATCGCCAGACTGGGTGCCTACATAAAACATAGCCTTGCCCGCCTTATCCGTAATCCCATAGCCCTGCGTCGAAATATTGGTATCCGGAGCATAAATAGCTAGCGTCGTTACAAGCGTCACAATAGAAACGATCGTTCCTGACATAATCATTGCCCCAAGTCCATCCCAATCTCGTCCCAACAGCGTCAACGCAAACATGGCTGCCGCACAAATCGCCGAGAACAAACAGAATGGACAAAGACCATTCCAACCCAGCAATTTTCCTCCAAAAATAAATTCAGAGAACATCACATTCATTAAATAGCCACTGAACAACAGCATCCCCGTGGACCCCAAAAACAGCAGCCACCACGTCTTATCTTCAGCATCGTTACGCAATGACTTATTTGTCTTCGCATTCACAAGGAGCGGTGACAGCGCAAAAATTGCCATCGCACCATAAGCTAACAATCCAAATAGCGATAGCGGCTGGCCAAAGACCGTAGCATAGCGACTCGATAACACCGCACAGGTCTGCGTCGGACAGCTACTCGCCGTGTACCGTTGGTAGGTCAAAAAGGCGGTATTTATAATCCCCAGTGTAGCGATCGCCCCAATCAACGGACGAGACCAGCGGTACAACCAAGGCAAAGGACGTTTACGACTCATAGCAAAATGGGGGATGGTGGGGCAATTCTAAACGCTAGGCTTCCAATTCTAAACCGAGTTCTAAATTCTAAATTCTAAATTCCTCAGGGCGTTTTACAAATCTGAAAGCCGTTCTTAAAGTCTTGAGGTCCGATGTAGCCCGAAAGTTCCGCCAACTCCGGCAAACTCTTTCGCCCTGGATAAAAGCGGTCGCCGATCTTCCACGTCGGAAACCCAAAATTTTCCTTCGTCTGCTTCTCGACTTCAGGAGCAACGGCTTTACATTGCGCCGAATCCGAATTTTTTCCACTATCCGCACATTCGACATAGTTCACATCCTTCATTGCCGTCTGCCCAAAGAGCTGTTTCTGCTCACAGCAGTGAGGGCACCAGTACGCGCCATACATCGTTGCCCCCGTAACGGCCAAATGCTTGGCAAGCTGTGCCTCAGACTCACCCGATTCTGTGCCCACCACAAAAAAAACATTCCCCGAGGCATCCCCAATCCGCGTCCCCGGAATCATGCTCTGCGCCACAGGCGAAAACAGTCCCAAGGTCCCCACGACCGTCACCATTGTCACGATCGCGCCACTGAACAACGTCTGCCCCCAGTCCTCCCAAGCCCGTCCCACGAGGGTTAATCCCAGCATCAAGACTGAAAACACCGCCGATGCGATGCAGAAGTAGCACACCGCCTGAATCTCCACCGCCAGCAAATAAACCAAGTACCCACTAAATACCGCCATGGCTAACGCACCAAGCAACAGCGGCGTCCAAGTCTGCGCGATCAACCCATCTGGCTTTTCGGCTTTGTCAATGAATAACGGCACCACCGCCAGCAGCGCCATCGCTGCATAAGCGACCAACCCAAAAAGCGCCAGCGGATAGCCCAAAACCTCTGCGTAGGGACTGTTCAGTACCACAGAGCATCCTGCCTGACAAAGACCGCCTTGAGACACGTTGAGCTTCTCGTAGGTAATGTAGGCTGTATCCAGCATCCCAGCTAGGGCGATCGCCCCAATGAGAGGTCTCGACCACTGATGAATCCAAGGGTTTAAGCGGCTACGAGTCATGGCAACAGATTTCCAAAAATGATGAGGTAACGGGTCATTTCCTAATTGTATCCAAATTAGATCTCAAGATTGCCGTTAAGCCAAGGAAATCCCGATGCACAGTTGGCGACAAACGGGAAACCTTCGATTGCGATCGTGTCGCGACTCGATCGTGTCGCCCTTGTTCAGAAAAGTTAGCGTAAGTGCTTGCAAATCTTGGCCATGTTTGATACTTTAGTTGAGCGCTCAAAATTGAGATGCAAGCCGGGATAGCTCAGTCGGTAGAGCAGAGGATTGAAAATCCTCGTGTCGGGAGTTCAAGTCTCCCTCCTGGCATAGGTTTTGAGAAATTTTGACAGCAGAAGACCGTTCTATATCTAGACGGGTTTTCAAACAATTTCCGTCTGCTAGAAGTTGGGTGCCTCTGTTCTTCTACGTCTTGAGTCATGGAACTTGTAAATGACGTTTGGAGTGTTTTCGGAACAGTCGGTTCGCGCATTTCTGAGAGGGAACTGAAACTATTTTAGATTCAAAGCGCCTGCAAACAAGTCTCATATTGGAGTCTTACTCTGTAAATAGGTCTCTTTAGAGCGTCCATCTATA
>ENA-OBIO01000209-OBIO01000209.1-metagenomes-genome-assembly--contig:-NODE-209-length-36476-cov-4.17457_pt1 | contig 36476 bp, 25 predicted proteins | sample MGYA00153383_OBIO01 | MGnify analysis MGYA00153383 | reverse complement strand
AGATTTTAATAGGTAAGCAGTTTCTATACAACTACTGAGATCTGACTTGGCTATTAAATTATTTGGATCTAGTGCAGTTTTACATTTTAGTAGTTCGATTTCAGCTTCTAATAATGCGAGTCTTTCGTCTAATTGCTCTGGCATAGTTCACCCCTTCAATCTCTATCTTTATCCTAGCCCAGAGGTCGATCGTTGTGCCAAGATTTACGCTCGATCCAACCAAATCCAAGCAAAGTAGTGCTAAAATACTATAAAGAGCATATTATAATAGTCCTAACCTGCCGTTGCGTTAATAACTAGCAGGGGTTTAATTCCCCATTCCCACAACACACCTATCTTGATTCGCTACATCGTCAGGGAAACCGACGAGCGCGAATCGCTACCCTCTACCACGTAACCTATGACTTTCGTTGGTTTGCACATGCACAGTGACTACAGCCTGCTTGACGGAGCTAGTCAGTTGCCGAATTTGGTCGATCGAGCGGTAGAATTGGGGATGCCCGCAATCGCTTTGACGGATCATGGTGTGATGTATGGAGCGATCGAATTAATTAAAGTCTGTCGATCGCGCAATGTCAAGCCAATTATTGGCAATGAAATGTATGTGATCAATGGTGACTTCACGCAGCAAAAACGTTATCAGAAGTTTCACCAAGTTATCCTAGCAAAAAATACTCAAGGATATCGAAATTTAGTTAAATTAACAACAGTATCTCACCTCGAAGGCTTTCAGGGTCGGGGGATATTTGCGCGTCCGTGTATTAATAAGGAATATATCGAGAAATATAAAGAAGGATTGATCGTTACTAGTGGTTGTTTGGGTGGGGAAGTACCACAAGCAATCATGGCAGGACGACCCGATGCGGCGCGAAAAGTTGCCAAATGGTATCAGGATCGGTTTGGTGCAGATTATTACCTAGAAATCCAAGATCACGGCTTGAAAGAGGATCGGGTTGTTAATGTTGAAATCGTCAAAATTGCCCGTGAGTTAAATATTAAACTAATTGCGACAAATGATTCTCACTTTGTCTCTTGTTATGATGTAGAGGCGCATGACGCTCTATTATGTATTCAGACTGGGCAACTAATCCGCGAAGATAAGCGGATGCGCTATAGCGGGAATGAATATCTCAAATCTGCCGAGGAAATGGCATTACTATTTCGCGATCATTTGCCAGATGATGTAATTGCTGAATCGATCGCCAATACGCTCGAAGTTGCTGACAAGATTCAACCCTATAATATCCTGGGTGAGCCAAAGATTCCTGACTTTCCGATTCCGGTTGGGCATACTCCGGCTACTTTTGTTGAAGAAATCTCGCGGGAGGGATTGAAGGAACGGCTGAAAGTTCAACGGTATGGAGATATCGATAAAGTCTATCAGGAACGTCTCGATTATGAGTTGAAAATGATCGATCGGATGGGATTTTCGACCTATTTTCTGGTTGTATGGGATTATATCAAATTTGCACGCGACAGGGCTATCCCCGTCGGCCCTGGTAGAGGCTCTGCTGCGGGTTCTCTGGTAGCCTATGCGATGAAGATTACCAATATCGACCCCGTACATCATTGTCTGCTGTTTGAGCGGTTTCTCAATCCCGAACGGAAGTCGATGCCGGATATCGATACAGACTTTTGTATCGAACGTCGGGCGGAGGTGATTGACTATGTGACGGAGAAGTATGGGAAGGATCGGGTAGCGCAAATTATCACGTTCAACCGGATGACTTCCAAGGCGGTACTCAAAGATGTGGCGCGGGTGTTAAATATTCCCTATGGTGCGGCAAATGAATTGGGGAAAATGATTCCCGTCGTGCGGGGGAAACCGACTAAATTAGCAGTGATGATTTCGGATAAAACTCCGGTACCAGAGTTTAAACAGGCGTATGAATCGGGTGAATATGCCGATCCTGAAACTGGTGAAAAAATCACTGCCAAACAGTGGATTGATATGGCAATGCGGATCGAAGGGACTAACAAAACTTTCGGCGTTCATGCGGCTGGTGTAGTGATTTCGGCACAGCCTTTAGATGAAATTGTGCCCTTACAACGGAATAATGATGGCTCGGTGATTACTCAGTATTACATGGAAGATCTAGACTCAATGGGTCTACTCAAAATGGACTTTTTGGGGCTGAGGAATCTAACCATCATTCAAAATACCCTCGATACGATCGAGCAAACTAAAGGCGATAAAATCGATCCAGATGATATCACTTTTGAGGAACGACGTACCTATAAAATGTTAAATAAAGGCACGGTAAATAAACGTCCGCCCAGTGTTGAAAAAACATATAAACAAGTCGAATCAGGTGACTTAGAAGGTGTCTTTCAATTAGAGTCTTCGGGGATGCTAGATGTGGTAGAAAGATTGAAACCATCGAGTATCGAAGATCTATCATCTATTCTCGCACTGTATCGTCCTGGGCCGCTAGATGCGGGACTAATTCCCATTTTTATCGATCGCAAACACGGGCGCGAAGACATCACCTACGAGCATCCAATCCTCAAACCAATTTTAGAGGAAACATATGGGGTAATTGTCTATCAAGAACAGATCATGAAGATCGCTCAAGATTTGGCAGGATATACCCTTGGTGAAGCCGATATCTTGCGGCGATGTATGGGTAAAAAGAAAGCCGATGAAATGAATAAACAGCGAGAGAAATTTCTCGATGGCTCTGCGAAGAACGGAGTCGAACATGCGATCGCAGATGCCTTATTTGATAAGATGGTATTATTCGCTGAATACTGTTTTAACAAAAGCCATTCTACAGCTTATGCTTATGTGACTTATCAAACAGCATTTCTCAAAGCTAATTATCCGGCTGAATATATGTCGGCACTATTGACGGCAAATAGTGGCGATCGAGATAAAATGACTAGATATCTGAATAATTGCGAGCAAACTTTGGATATCAAAGTCGAGCCGCCAGATATCAATCGATCGTATGTAAAGTTTCGACCAGTAATCGATCCAGCGCGACCAAATCGATTAAATATTCTGTTCGGATTATCCTCAATTAGAAACGTGGGCGAAGCGGCGATCGAAAACATCCTCACCGCACGAGAAACAGATGGAGAATTCTTATCTCTCGCTAATCTTTGTCAGCGAGTCAGTCTCCAATCTGTTAATAAGCGAACATTGGAATCACTGATTCAATGTGGTGCATTTGATAATATCGACCCCAATCGCCGACAATTAATCAACGATCTAGATGTGATTATTCCTTGGTCGCAAAATCGTGCTAAAGAAAAAGCGATCGGACAAGGTAATCTGTTTGACTTGTTTAATGACTCTAAACCAGATTCAGGCGGATTTGAAGCCGTTCCAAAATCTCCTTTAGTTAGTGACTTTTCATCTCAGGAACGGTTGCAATTCGAGCAAGATCTTCTAGGCATATATGTCTCAGATCATCCCCTCAAAAATGCTGAAAAGATTGCCAAATTTCAAAAACATGATTTCAAGCGAATTATCGAGATTGAGAAACCTTGCAAAGAAGCTAAAGTTGTAGTGATGCTAACCGAGGTGAAAATAGTCCAGACTAAAAAAGAAAATAAGTCGATGGCTATTCTCAAACTAACCGATCTAGCCGGTGGTAAATTAGAAGCAGTGGCTTTTCCTGAAGCTTATGAAAAAGTCAAAGATCTACTCATACCAAATACGTCAGTAATTTTAGTTGGCAAAGTCAGCCGTAAGAAAGATGATGATGAACTCCAGATGATCGTTGATGAAGCGATCGCGATCGATTATGATGCTATTCACAAACCCATACCCGAACTCCAATCCAAACATATAGTCTTAATTGAGCTACCGATTAAGATGGCGATAAACGAGATTCAATCTCAAGAACTGAAGACAATGTTAGAGGAGTATTCTGTCGATACCCCAGACATCAAAACCCCTGTATATGCGATCGTCCGTGGCGATAGTGGGTATCAATTAGTGCTATTCGGCAAACAGTTTTGGGTTCAAGATCCGACAGAGCTAGTAGATAGAATGCAGAAGCAAGGATTTGATATCCAAGTTAAATTAATTGATAGTTGATAATTGATAATTGATAATTGGGTTGTCCAGTGGGGATTTCAACCCCACTGGACTATAGTAGGTAGCAACTTGGGTTAACCTCAGCAAAAAAAAGTTGGATGCTCCCAATATTACAGCCGATCGCCAAGCACTCGTTTATAATAATAGTCAGGTCAATATAGCCAGACATCAATGAAACCTTACACAGCCTCCATAGATTCGGGTTGGCGGCATGAATTCATCCAAACCAACAACATTCGCTTGCACTGTGTCACCCAAGGCGAGGGCGAATTGGTTGTTTTACTGCACGGGTTTCCTGAATTTTGGTACTCCTGGCGACATCAGATTCCCGCCCTCGCCCGTCATTTTAAGGTCGTCGTTCCCGACTTGCGGGGCTACAATTATTCCGACAAACCTTCAGGCGGTTACGATCTCGACACCCTCAGTAGCGACGTACAGGGGCTAATTCAGGCTCTAGGGTATGTCAAAGCTCATGTTGCTGGACATGATTGGGGCGGGGCGATTGCGTGGCATCTAGCCCAAAAATGCCCTCAAGTACTCGATCGATTGGCGATCCTCAATGCGCCTCATCCACAGCGATTAGTGCAGGAAATGGTTGGCAATATCGATCAATTGCGTCGCAGTTGGTACATGTTTGCATTTCAAGTACCAGGTTTACCAGAATGGTTGATTCAACAAAATCTTAAAGACTTTATCATCAATGTCTTTCGCGGACAAGCTGTTAGAAAAGGGGCATTTACAGCCGAAGATAATCAAATTTATCAGGAAGCTTTAGAAAAACCTGGAGTCTTAACTGCTGCACTCAAGTACTATCGCAATCTATCTACGCCTCAAAATTGGCTTCAGAACTGGAATAATTCGCCGCCAATGGTAACTGTTCCGACGCTAATGCTCTGGGGCGCAGAAGACAATTTCCTCAGCAATAAGTTGACAGAAGGGATGGAAAAATTAATCTCTGCACCTTTTGAACTAAAACTAATTCCTCAGTGTGGGCATTGGATTCAACAAGAAGTACCTCAAATTGTGAATCGAGAACTCTTGAATTTTTTCCAATCTGACGAGAGCATTCCAATTGTGAGATAAATACGTTTTCATGAGTGTTCACAATACAATTTTTTCAGCTCCGCACTAATAACTCAATTATCAATTATCAATTAATTTAAGCATTGACTAAAGCTTGAGACACATACTTGTTTACTAAATTCACCAGATCTGTGGGTATAAATGGTTTAGTCATATAATCATTAGCACCGACTATTTTGGCTTTGAGCCTGTCGAACATCCCATCGCGACTACTGAGCATCAAAATTGGTACATGTTTGAGACTAGGCGATTTGCGGAGGAGTTGACAGAGTTCATAACCATTAATGTCTGGCATACTGATATCCATCAAAATCAGGATCGGATGAGTGCGAATTAGTTTTGTCATCGCTTGGGCGGGCTTTAGCAAACTTATAACTTCATAACCCTGAGATTCTAGAGTTATTTTCACACTATTTTGGACTGTTTGACTGTCATCGATACAGGCAATCAATGGACGATCTTCATCTTGTTTCTGCCCATATCCAGAAATCTGTGCGCTGCGGTTGCGGACTAGAGGCAACAACATATGCGTAAGTTCTTGGACATCAACATTTAGTTGATTTGCAGTGCTATAAAGACAAAGATTTTGAGTCAGTGCAGCTTGATAAGACTCGATCGCTTTAGTACTTTGAAGTTGTTGCCACAATAGCTTGTACAGACTGTCAATATTAGATAAGTATACTCTGACTAATGGTGAAGCAATATGCGGTCTGATTTTCTGCCATTGCCAGATTAGTTGCTTGACTGGAGTGATAATTTGTTGAACTGAAGCTGACAAAATCAATACGTCTAACTTAGCATCAAGATTAAATTCCATCTCGGCATTGCCAATTGCCATAATATGGACAAAAGCTTCTTGAGTACTAGTAAATGCTAATTGGCGAACTTGTTGAAGTGATAACTTACCCGACTGCCATTGCTGACAGATAAACTGATAATCAGATTGACCGATCGGAAACTCGCTCACATTGAAATCAGGATGATGATGTCTAATCAAATAGACTAATCGTTCCTTTTGTCCCAGCGTACTAGTTGCAAAATGCAGCTTGCCGTTACCAAAGTAGGCTTCCCAAGTTAGCGAACTATCCAGTGTATCCTTAATAATTAATTGCCCTGATAGTTCTTGATGAATAATATCTTTTAATGCTTCAACAATTCTAGTCATCACTGATATTGATATATTTTAACTAATCTTGTCGATCCAGCACAGTTCGACTCGAACGATCGCCGATGTGAAGATATCGCCATCCTAAATGGGCATAAACCCCTAGCGGGCGGGCATACTGTGCCTGGGCAGGCTATCCTCTAGATCTAATATGCCCATTAGAAATGTAATCTAAACATCGATCGTCATCCTGAGTGAGATCCCCATCGCCCTCTGGGAGTGGAAACATGTTGACGATCGAAATAGTCATTAAAATCAACGCTTCAATGGTGAAAAAATTTCTCGAATGGCTAGGATTCAACAGTTGCTAAATTTGTCTACAAGTCAAATCAGTTCTTCAAAATGGTGGAATATTTCTAATCCCAACCCAGCCCTAGCACTCCTACTTACAGCCAGTTTTGTACTGATGGCGGGAATTGCACCTGGAACTACCCAAGAGCGGAAGCCAGCTCGAACCCTAACTGCTGGTGGTAGAGGAATTGTCATGATTCCTACTACACTCAGCCAAATTCGACTCGCGATCGCAGTTTCAGCTAAAACCCCAACCGCTGCCCAACAAGCAGCCGCAACCCGCTCGACACGAGTTATCGATTATCTCAAAACGCAGCGGGTAGATAAGCTCCAAACCACGGGTATCAATCTCAATCCGACTTATGCTTATCCACCTAACAGTACCCCCCAACTCACGGGATATACCGCCAACAACAGTATCAGCTTTCGGGTGACAACCGATCGAGCGGGTGCGATCCTCGATGCTGCTGTCAAAAACGGTGCGACGCGGATTGACGGGGTGAGTTTTATTGCCAGTGATGAAGCGATTGCGCTCGCTCAAACCCAAGCTCTCAAACAAGCTACTCAAGATGCCCAACGCCAAGCCGATGCCGTCCTCGACAGCCTCAATTTCAAACGCCGAGAAGTCATCGGCATCCAAATTAATAGTAACTCCACCCCCGCGCCAATTCCGATCGCTCAAACAATGTTGCAACAGAGAGTCGCAACGGATGCTACTACTCCAGTTATCGGCGGCGAACAACAAGTGGAAGCAAGCCTGACGTTGGATATTGGGTATTAAATTAATTGATAATTGATAATTGATAATTGCGGATGCAACCACGCGGAGGTTTCCTCCGCATGTGTTGCACCAAGCAAACCCCACTCTAAAAACCTCGCTGTCAACTGTCAACTGTCAACTGCTTGCACTGTTGGCGTCAGCCTGCCGTAGGCAATGCGTAGCCGAAGTGTCAACTGTTTAACTCTGAACTTGTAACTCTCCCACCAAGTCAGTAAGTTTTTCCTCACTGACTTGATAGATTTCCCCACAAAAATCGCAGACAGCTTCAGCACCCTTGTCTGTAGCAATCATGTCTTCGAGTTCCTCCGTCCCCAATAGCTTGAGCGCATCCAACATCCGCTGTTCGGAACAAGGACAGTCAAATTTTAGCTCCTTTTCTTCAGGAAAAATTGTCAAGCCCAGATCGCCTAATAGCTCCTCAAAAATATCCGGTAGATCTTTACCTGCCTGTAATAAAGGAGTAAACCCTTGCAGACCGCTGACTCGTGATTCTAGCAAAGTTACCAATGACTCATCCCGCGCGGCTTTTGGCAACACCTGAATTAAAATTCCCCCCGCAGACTGAACACTCTGGCTGTCCATCGAAACACCTAACACCAAAGCGGAAGGGGTTTGCTCGGAGCTAAATAGATAGTTGGCAACATCATCCCCAACTTCTCCAGACACTAACTCCACAGTACTAGAGTAAGGACGACCGTAACCCAGATCCCGAAAGACATAAACAAAGCCTTCCGTACCGATCGCACCACCGACATCTAGCTTACCATCAGCAGTGAGTGGTACTTCGACATGGGGATTATTTACATAGCCTCTGACAGTCCCATCTACCCCAGCATCGACCATCAGTCCGCCCATCGGCCCATCCCCTTTCATGCGGAGATTGACGCGGGCAAACTTGGTTTTCATCCCCGATGTGAGCAGTAATCCAGCAGTCATCGCCCGCCCTAAAGCATCGGTAGAGACTGGCGAGAGTCGATGTCGCACTCTGGCTGTTTCGGTCAGACTGGTAGTAATTGCCCCGACTGCGCGAATTCCTCCATCTGCTGCTGTTGCTCGAATTAATCGATCGCTCATAACTATCTCTAAATATTCCTTTACATCCTATTTTAGATGTTGACCCACTCAGATTCCAGTTATCGACAGTGCGGATTAAGCGACACCAAGTTTTGCGGCTAGGTTGTTTTTCGGTATAATCAGTGGCTACTGCCATCTACTCATCCATATGTCCCCATCAGATCGTCAACTCCCACTTACCCAGCGTCCGCGCCGTCTCCGCCGCAATCCCAGTATCCGCAGCCTAGTCAGCGAAACCCAACTCACTGTTGACGATCTGATCTACCCGATGTTTGTGATGGAAGGTGAAAATGAGCGGGTAGAAATCGTCTCGATGCCAGGTTGTTACCGTTATACACTCGATCTCCTGCTGGCAGAAATTGCCGAACTATTTACTCTAGGGATTAAAGCCGTCGCCTTATTTCCTGTCGTCCCTGAAGCAAAAAAAGATGAGACTGGCACCGAAAGCTACAACCCTGAAGGATTGGCTCAACGTGCTGTCACAGCAATCAAGGCTCAAACTCCAGGCACGATCGTCATTACCGATGTTGCACTCGATCCTTTCACCACCCACGGACACGATGGAGTCATCGACGAACACGGTGTCATCCTCAACGATGAAACTGTCGAAATTCTGGTCAAAATGTCCATCTCTCAAGCTCAAGCTGGCTGCGACATGGTAGCCCCTTCAGACATGATGGACGGACGAATCGGCGCAATTCGTCGCGGTTTGGATGCTCATGGCTTTACTGATGTCGGCATTCTGGCTTACTCAGCCAAATATGCCTCGGCTTATTATGGGCCATTCCGCGATGCTCTAGCATCTGCACCCAAGTTTGGCGACAAAAAAACCTACCAAATGGATCCAGCTAATGCGCGTGAGGCTCTAGTAGAAGTCGCACTCGATATCGCTGAAGGTGCAGATATCGTCATGGTGAAACCCGCTTTAGCCTATCTCGATATCATTCACCAAGTAAAGGCAAACTGTAATGTTCCAGTTGCCGCTTATAATGTGAGTGGTGAATACGCAATGATCAAAGCTGCTGCTCAACTCGGCTGGATTGATGAGAAAAAAATCATCATGGAAACTCTGCTAAGTATCAAGCGCGCTGGTGCAGATCTGATTCTCACCTATTTTGCCAAAGATGTTGCGTTAATTTTGCACGGGAAGTAAATAACAGTTGACAGTTGATAGTTGACAGGACTAGATAACAGCAGAGATCTAAGGGTACCCTTACTACACAATTAACCTGTAGGGGTGCCCTTCATGGGTACCCTAAATCCACGCATATTACTCAGAGTCAGTGCTACTGTACCGTGGCGATCTTTTTCCGATTTTCCCACAGGACGATCGAAGTACTTGGTGCAAGATATGAGATAATTCAACTTCTATCCATCCTGCAAACCAAATTTTTTTTCTGATAGTCACCCCCACAATAAGTGATCGATAAACTTTGTAGGTATCAAGGGCATAATGAAGTAAAGACTACCGACCGTAGACTTCAATAACGGCAACCAGTTATCTCTATCTACTAGCCACGCACTCAAAATATGGCAGCGACAAATTTTCGGGACTACTACGCGCTCTTAGGGGTGAACAAGAACGCCAGCGCAGATGATGTCAAAAAAGCTTATCGGCGACTAGCGCGTAAATATCACCCAGATCTCAATCCAGGGGATAAAACTGCTGAAGCAAAATTCAAAGAAATCACCGAGGCGAATGAAGTTCTCTCGGATGCCGATAAACGCAGTCAATACGATCGATTTGGACAATATTGGAAACAATCCGAACAACCAAGAACCAACACTCGTAGCAATGGCACCACTCCTGGTAATAATTCACCCAGCGACTTCAACACGGTTGATTTTGGGCAGTACAACAACTTTGATGATTTTGTCAATGAACTTCTAGGTCGCTTTAATAATCCTGGCAATTCTAATCCAACTGGCACCAAAACAACTGGCACCAAGAATGGAGCAGATGGTTTCACGCCAAATTCTAGCACGAGTGGTTCGGGCAACCTGGGCGGCGATCGCGAAGCAACGATTAGCCTCTCCCTCACTGAAGCCTACAAAGGTGTCCAAAAAAGCTTTAACCTCGGCACTGAAACGATCAAAGTGCGGATTCCTGGCGGTGCCAAAGCCGGAAGTCGCATTCGAGTACGTGGCAAAGGAAACGTCAATACCTACAACAAACAACGCGGAGACTTATACCTCACCGTCGAACTGCAACCGCATCCATTCTTCCGGCTTGATGGAGAACAACTGATCTGTGAAGTCCCTATTACCCCCGACGAGGCTGTTCTAGGTGCTCAAATTGAGATTCCTACCCCAGATGGCATGGTGACAGTTAATGTGCCTGCTGGAGTCCAATCTGGTCAATCTCTGCGACTACGCGGCAAAGGCTGGGCAAATCCCAAAGGCGAACGCGGCGATCAATTAGCCAAAATCATTATTGCCACTCCCAAAAATATCAGTTCCGCCGAACGCGAACTCTATGAAAAGATCCGTACCACTCGTACATCCAATCCCCGCAATCACTTCACTCAAGTTGCGCTCTAGGGGAGTAAATGGTCGATAGTAGACCCCTGCGAAAGTCAGAGGTTAACTGTGATAAGAGGGTAGAGGGTAGAGGGTGGAGGGTAGTTCTAGGATTTGAATAGTTCAAAACAACTTAATTTGACGGATCGGCTCAAGTTGTTAGCACAAGTCAATCTTCAATTACTTTTGTAGGATATCTAGTGAATGGGAAATAATCGATCGTAGCTGAAAGAATGAGTATTAGGATTTGTGGCAATCGAGAGTTAAAAACACTACCAGGACTGGAAACTAGACCCACACCTGCACGAGTCCGACAGGCTTTATTTAACGTTTGGCAAGGATCGATCGCGGGCTGTCGCTGGTTGGATCTGTGTAGTGGCAGTGGTGCGATGGGTGCTGAAGCATTGTGCCGAGATGCAGCTATGGTAGTAGGCATCGAACGATCGAGTGCAGCAGCTACGATTACCCTCCAAAATTGGGAGAAAGTCGCAGGTGAGTCCCAGAAATTTCAACTCCTGCGCGGCGATGTGGTGCAACGACTAGCCGATTTAGGCTGTCAAAAATTCGACCGAATTTATTTCGATCCACCTTATGCTGGAGGACTATATCAGCCAGTACTAGCCGCGATCGCTCTACACCAGTTATTAGCTCCACTAGGAGAAATAGCCGTAGAGCATAGTCCCGATCCACAGATTAGCAGCTTACCACTGTCTCTCCCGACACTCGAACTATGTCGCTACAAATCATACGGAAACACCGCCATTTCCTTTTATCAGCTTCAGGCATAGAAGACTTTCTGCGAAAGTCAGGCTTTAGGCTTTAGGATTTAGGCTTTAGGATTTAGGGGAAGTTTTGGACAAAACAGTATTAAAACGGAGTCGTTCCGACGAGGTTCCCGCTCCCTAGCATCGCACGCACAACCGTCGAGCGCGACGCTACCCTTAAAGCCTAAAGCCTAAAGCCTACTCTCTATAGCCCAACTTGGTTGCCACGCTTGTACTGCATATAAGCCGCCACAAACAAACCGCTGAGGGTAATGAAAACTAAACCGAGGACGATTCCAGCTAGTAATGGTTCTACCACGTTGAGACTCCGTAATTAGTTAAAATAGTTTCTTCTAGCGTATCGGGTTTAGGGCGATCGGTGCAAGGTATTCGTGCTGGGCGACCACTGTAAAGCTTCACAATCCGATTGAAATCTAAAAATATTTAAGAAATGTATCGTAAATCTCAGATTTCTGGATACACTAATAGAAGTGGAGACCAGCTCTAAGTTAAGTCTACCCCTTCTTGTATCCTCAATGTAAATTTACTTACAGCAGGCACGTCTTGGATATCCGACTACCTAAAACCAGGCAACCATCATCGCAACGGATGGGGACAATCATTATCGCCTGTTTATCAATCTGTTTGTGTGCGATCTTTGGTTGGCGATCGATTCAAGAAACCAACCCCTACATCAACAGTGTGTTAGCTAGACAGGGCGATCCAATTTTGGGACATGCGATTTTTCAGATCAATTGCAGCGGTTGTCATGGACTAGACGCAGGTGGACGAGTAGGCCCTAGTCTACACGAAATCTCCAAACGCAAATCTCCCCATGGTCTGATCGAACAAGTCATCAGTGGCAACACTCCCCCCATGCCGCAGTTTCAGCCAAATCCTAAAGAGATGGCGGATCTGCTCAGTTATTTGGAAACGCTTTAGGCTTTAGGTTTTAGGTTTTAGGCTTTAGGGGTAGAGGGTAGTGAAGAGAACGGATAAGGAAATCTGGAGGATGGATAATAACTGCCTTATAGCTTTGAGCAATTACTTAGAACTCATTTAGCACTTGTTCGATCGAGCTTCAGGAAATGACCGAGGAGATAGAGGGAACCACATAAGACTGGTTGATGAGTATTTGTAGTATCGAACGCGGCGTTTAAGCCTGTAGTGAGATCTAAATAAGTATCGATGTTTATATCGCCAGCAATAGATCGAGCTAAGTCGGCGAGTGTATCTGGAGCTGCGGAACTATGCCCAGGAACGGGGACGAGGTAGAGTCGATCGCCAGAGCGGAGCAGAGCTTGAAAGATCTCCTGGTGAGCTTTGGTTGTTAACATCCCCATTACCCAACAGATCGGTATATGTAAGGTATCTACATACTGTCGAAAAGCGATCGCCGCAGCAGCATTGTGGGCACCATCGATGAGTAATTTTTGTCCTAGCCAAGTCGTCCACTGAATCCGTCCCAACCAGCGCGTATTTGCCATCCCAGAGACGATCGCCTCGTTGCTGATTTGCCATCCCGATTGGCGCAAGACTTGAATAGTCGCGATCGCGAGTGCTGAATTAGTCAATTGCATTTCACCCAACAACGACAACGGGTAACTCACCCCAGCAAATTCGACCCAGGGCAGCACATTTTCAGCTAACGGGTTTGTGGCTGTTGAGTTGGGTTGTGGTGTGGCTATAGCGGGTTTAACCCAGATTGTCGGACAATTTAGATCGTTTACTCTTGCTGTTACTACGGCTACAGCATCGGGAGGGAGAGTACCAATAATGGCGGGACAGTTTGGTTTGAGGATACCTGCTTTTTCCCAGGTAATTTTGGCGATCGTATCGCCGAGTTGTTGCCAATGTTCGATCGAAATCGATGTAATAATCGTTGCCAGCGGATTGTCGCAAACATTGGTTGCGTCCAATCTACCACCCAAGCCAACCTCAATGACGGCGATATCTACTTGTGACTGAGCAAAGTACAGCCACATCGCCGCAGTGACGATTTCAAACTGGGTGGGAGTTGGAGTAGTAGGATCGATTGCGGCAATAACTTGGTGTAGTGCAGCGATCGCACGATCGGTACCGATCGACTCGTTGTCAATACAAATCCGCTCGTTCCAGTTTACCAAATGCGGCGACGTATACCGACCGACTTTGTAACCTGCGGCGGTGAGAATACTCGATAGATAAGCACAGACAGAACCTTTGCCATTTGTCCCCGCGACATGAATTATCGCTACCGACTGGTGAGGAGATCCCAGTGCTGCGAGTAAAGTTTGAATCCGGCTCAATCCCAAATTCACCCCAAACTGGTGAAATGGTGCCAAGAGTGTATCGATAGCTGGAGTTGGATCGGTCACTTAGTTATAAGTCGTAAATGGAAAATCGGAAAATCCATGCACAGATCCGCAGATCTGCAATTTAAGCGATCTCGATCGCACTCAACGACGATCTAAATCTATCATCCTTTGTGAGATTTTATCAAAGAGATATTCTTCCGTATAACTACGGATGAAGCCAGCGATCTTTTGCAGATACTATGGACGGGCGATGGCGAAATAACAGATTATTTTGGTTGTCCAATCGATCGTACCAAACATTAAACCAATGCAAAACCTATCAGTACCTGAAGATAAATTAGCCAAAACGCTTCAATTGACTAGTAGTGCTTGCGCGATCGCTGGCGGAACCATTCTGGCGGCAAACATCCCCGCAATTAGTAAATATGGATTTATATTTTTGGCACTAAGTTCTAGTCAAATGCCGATCGCTAGTCTACGGACTAAGGATATACAGATGATTATTTATTCAGGATCGTTATTTTTCTTCGTTGATTGTCTGGGAATCTTCCGGTGGATTCTTAGCTAAATATCGATTGCCCATCTTCAGTCTATCTTAATGAGATAACTCCAATATTTTTATCCGAGCTATCCATCTTTTTTTGCAATTTTTATTTACAATCTACAGATTGACAAATAAGAAATCCTTTTAGTTTGGCAGATTACGGTATCATCTTGTGGTACAAATATCCCGATCGCTTAGATGCATTCACACTAGCAGCAGCCTGTGAAGATCTGCAAGGAGATCCACCAGATACGATCCCCTTCTTAGTGTGGCTGCTAGAAAATCCAGCTAGTCCCTTAAATATGTCTGGAAGTATCGATCTATTTGGACACGATCGGATTCATTTACTATTAAAAAAAGGATTTAGTCCGGCTGAAGAAGCATATGTTGTCGGCTTTACAATGGGTAATGATGCTAATACGAGTTGGCTGCATTTATTAGTCTTGAAAATTGCTGCTTATTGCTTATATCCACGTAAGTATAGGCTTACTTACTCAGAGCTGAATATCTTCGATCGTGGCGTGCGGTTAGGTAGAAGTACTAAAGTTAAAAATATCAATAAATTAGATTGGTCGCAGTGGGATTGGAAACTACTCAAAGACATTAGGCTGGAAATTGGGCTAGAGATCGTCCAGGACTAAAGGGATTTTTTAGGGTTTAAGTGTAAGCTGTAACGCACCAGTATCCTACTACTCAAAATATGCGGAGGCATGGTGAGCCAAACTACGGCGATCGTGGGTACTCTAGCAGTAGGAGTCGGATGATGACAGCCTGTTGCGATCCCACTCCTACTGCAAGCCTCGACTGGAGCCGCTACGCGCACGAATCCAATGACCATTGATGCTAAATTTCACCGCTATAAGGTCGCTAATCCTGGTTCCGTTGACATAGGTGCTAATAGAGATCGGATGGATCGATCGATCGCCAATACCGACCAATTTTCATTTGCCGCCAGAGGATTGCCTGCACAACTGCTAGAACACATCCAGTCTGGTAGAACGGGATATTGGCAACATCAATTCGACAGGTTAGCGAATCGGGAGCCACCCTTTTGCTGGAATCTGGGGATTGACAACGGGCAAATTCTCTACTCAGGCAATCGATTTTGGTCGATCCAGATGTTGCTCAGAGTCGTGGGGCGATATGTACTGCAGACTCGGAGTGAAGCGGTTCAGTCTCAGTTCGATCTCATCAAGAGTCAGATTCAGCCAGAAGTACTTAACCCCGCCCAGTTACTCGCGATGATGAAACAGGCGAACATCATTAGTGAAGACCAATTGCTAGATGCACTGCGAATCAAAATTTTAACCGATCTAGATGTCTACTTACTAATGGGTGGTGGCTCGGCGAGATTTATTGCCGCAGATATCGACCATCAGTTGCCCATCGTTGGTTTTAGTCCGAGCGTCTTATTAGATGAAGCCCAACAGCGACACGTGCAGTGGGAGCAATTGAGACAGCAAGTACCTTCGATGAAGTTGTGCCCGATTCTCGATCGCGAGGCGATCGAGAAAGCTAATTTGCCCGATAGTCAGCGACGGCGGATTGAAGCATTAGTGCAATCCGAGCCATCGCTGAGTGCGATCGCTGAAGAGATGGCTAAGGATAACCTCGAAGTTGCCAAGATGTTTGCCAAACTAGCCAGCATGGGCTTGGTCGAATTTAAGCCACCCCGCAAACAGACCTCGGCAAATGTGATGGTCATCGATGATTCGCCAGTGCTACTTTCTCAATTTCGTCATTGGGTTTCAGCTTTAGGTTATGTAGTGACAACCTGCCAAGACGCAAACATAGCCCTCGCTAGGATTGTGGAAGTCAAGCCCTCAGTTATTTTTATCGATATTAACATGCCTGAAATTTCTGGATTCGAGCTAGTCAAGCAGATCCGGCAACATCCAGATCTTCAAAGCATCTCGCTCGCGATCTTAACTGGAGAACAAAAGCTTTCTAATAAATGGCGAGCGCAGTGGAGTGGGTGTGAGTTTCTGACTAAACCTCTGACCAGTGCCGGAATTAGTGATTTTCAAGTTCAACTTGAAGAGTTAATTCCCCGACTACTGACCGCATCTGCATCCCCGCTCGAAAATTAGGCGTTGCATCGATACAAGGGGTTTGAGGGTGAGGGCAAGATTGGGAGGTTTTGCCAATCGGATTTGGGATGAGAGAGGGACAACATAGACTGGGGAACTGGGAGAAAGATGGGTTTTACCAACCCAGAATCATACCTTAAACCAGCAACGCCGAAAATTAAACCATACCAGGTAAAAATTATGCGATTTTTAATCATTGATGATAGCTCGGTCGATCGACACGTTCTGGCTTCGATTTTGGAAACACTCGGACACGATGTCGATCGATGTGAGAGTGCGACCGATGCCTTGAGCATCATCGAAGCTGGCAAATACAATTTGGTATTTCTAGATGTGGTAATGCCGGAACAAGATGGCTATAAGTTTTTGCGAACGGTACGGCTCAATCCCAGTACTGCCAGCCAGTATGTGGTGTTCTGCTCCAGCAAGAAAACACCCTTAGAGATCGACTATGGTGTACGGCGGGCTGGAGCAAATGACTATTTACCCAAACCAGTCAGTCGCGAAAGTATCGAACAAGTTCTCGCCAAAATCCCAGCATAAGAATTTACCCATTCACCATCCACCTATCCACCCATCCACCCATTCACCCTCATGACTGTCGCGGATCTAACTCCACCTGATACCGATCGCACATCGCCCACCATGGGCGTGGCTTCGCTGCTAGAGACTCGGTTCATTTTAACTCAGGTCGCAGAGCTGACCCTGGTATTTCCCGCAACTTGGGTAACAGAAATTTGGCGAGTCGATCGATCGCAAATCCTGGACTTACCATTCTACGATTCATTGCTGGTCGGCATTGCCAACTACAACGGTCGGGTAACACCGCTGATTGCTGCCGCCCGCTTGCTAGAAATCCCCTTTGCTTTACCAGAGCGATCGATCGTCGTCCGGCTCCATGAGGCTGCTGGACGGCTGGAGAATGTCAGTATCATTGTCGATCGCGCAATCGGTACCAGTCATCGAGCGGAGTTGCCACCTAGTTTATTTACCGCTCACCGCGCTGGCTCGATGGTGATGATGCAAGATCGTTTGGTGCCTACTAATCTCTGGCAACCACGATCTTGGTTGGTTGAAAGTTAAAAGTCGATCGTTGAGAACGAAGTCAAGTTTTACGCTCCTCAAATATCACCGCTTTAACTTATTTATATCTGTATTATCTATACCTGTAATCCTTACTCGCTCGATTCATATTGAAGCTATATCTATGATAAGTTCATCTACTCCAATCCAAAAAATTCAGCAGCTTGTTCGATCGAATCTAGTAGCGACTATCGTTTCTTCAATCGGTCTGAATTTAGTATTAATTGGGGCTTCAACTTGGAATGTCGGGAATACATCCCAGAGCTTGAGGGTAACTGTAGAACAGCAGGCAAATCTCCAAGATCTCAGCAGCAAAGTAATTTACCTAGATGAAGTCCTCACGATGTCGGCGAATATGCTAGCAAGTAGCGGACAGCCTAAATGGGAACAGCGATACAACGAATATGTGCCCGAACTTGACAAAGTCACCGCAAAATTATTTAAAGATATCCCCCCATCTGTTCGAGATGCTTATCATCAAATCGATGACTCTAACAAACAACTTATTGCTTTAGAAGATCGAGCATTCAAATTAGCAAAACAGCAAAAACTTACTGAGGCTGCTGCTTTGCTCCAGAGCGATGAATATAGTAAACAAAAGAAGATTTATAGTCAAGGTGTCCAGACTGTGATTGCTAGTATCAAAACCGCAACGAACGATCGGATTCAAGCGCAACAACTCGCGCTGGATTGGTCGATCGGCTTAGAACTAGTTAGTTTGGGATTGTTGGCAATAACCGGGACGGGGATCGTCATCGCCGTGCGGGGTTATATCCGCGATCGACAGTCGGCCCAAACTGCGATCCAGGCATCCCAAGCCAATCTGCAAACATTGAATTTGCAGTTGGCAAGTGAAGCTCAACAACGTCAGGCGCAAGCACAATTAACTAGTCAAGAAAACGACCAACTCCAACAAGATATTGGCGAACTATTAGATGTCGTCAGTGAGATCGAGTCTGGCAATCTGACCATTCAGGCACAAGTAAACGGTCGAGCCACAGGTCTAGTCGGCGATACGCTCAATCGACTGATCGAAGAGCTAGGACGGACGCTCCAACAAGTTTCTACCGCCGCTCGGCGGGTGGATGCCAACAGTAAAACCCAAAAACAGATGGCTGCGACAGTTGCCCAAAATACCAGCAAACAGGCTGAAGCAGTCAGTAAAATGCTATTGCTGACTGGGAACGTCCGCCAATCTGCTCAAAATACGATGCAGCAGTTGGTGGTCACAAATGAGTCCCTAACTGCATTGCAGTCTTCAGTAACTCAGGGACAGGGGACAATTACCACCCTCGATCGCGAAATCGATATCTTGCAAGCAGGTAGCGATCGGATCGTCCAAGAGATCAAAACCCTGGGAGAATTTGTCGGACTCGCCGACAGGTTCGTGCAGGATCAAGGCGAAATCGTCACCCAAACTCAAATTCTGGCACTAAATGCTTCGCTAGTAGCCGCCAGAGCCGCCGAGCAGCGCGACCCCAAACAGTTTGCCGCCGTCGCCCGCGAGTTTGAATTAGTTGCTACCCAAGTCAGTCAACTAGCCCAACAAACAAATGAAGGCTTGACCGATCTGGAACAACGTAGTTCTCAGATTCATAAGGTAGTATCGTCGGTAGATCTGGACGTTCAAAAATTGGGCGGTTTGGTCACTACCTTTACCCAAGGGATCAAACAAGCCAGCGATGTCTTCCAAACAGTGCAAGAAGTGACCGCACAAGCCGTGCGATCGGGAAATTTGGTCGCAGCCGCCAGTCAAAAAATTGTCACTGCTACAGACTCGACAACTGCCGCGATCGAATCGATCTCCTCCCTCAGCCAACAAATCTCACATCAGTCTCAGGATGCCCAAAATCTCGGCGATCGGTTGAGTACGCTCTCCACAGACCTCCTCGAAAATATCCAGGTCTTTAAGCTCCCAGCAGTAGAGCTAGCATCTACACCCAGCAACGAATCCCTAGAATTTGCCGTTTGACCCCCATAGCACCTCAATCTTTTTGAAGATCGGTAAAAATATATGAATCCCGAACAATCGCCCCCCAAATCGTCCACACCGATCCGGTCTTTTTTCCAACAGCATTTAGTCAGCACAATTATCATTTCAACTTGTCTCAACTTGGGATTGACAGGGGCTTCGACCTGGAGTGTCTGGCAGTCTTCCCAGCGGTTGCAGACGACCATCACCAAGCAGGATCGACAGCAAGACCTCAGCAGCAGACTCACCTATTTGGATGAAGTCCTCACCATGTCGGCTCGAATGTTTGTCAGTACTGGTCAACCGCTGTGGGAAAAACGCTACAACGATAACGCACCGAATATCGATAGTGCCTTGGCTGAATTGACTAAAGATGCGCCGCCAGCCAAAGAAGTTGATGCCGCCAACAAAAAGTTACTCGTACTGGAAGATACGGCATTTAAATTGGCAAAACAGGCTAAGTTGCCAGAAGCTGCCGCAGTATTGTCTAGTGGCGAATACCAACAAAATAAGCAGATTTACACAGCCGGAGTCACCGTCACCATCGCCAAGATTAAAACTGCTGCTCAAAACGCAGTACAACTCGATCGTCAAGCTCTGGGAGATGCCATTTTACTCGCACTGGTGAGCTTAGGTCTACTGGTCGTGACTGGTTCGTTGGTGGTATTGACAGTTAGAAGCTATATTCGCGATCGAGAGCAATCCCAGCGAGATCTCCAGGCATTCCAAGCCAATCTCCTCACATTGAATGAAGAACTCCAGCAAGAAGTCCAACTGCGGGCTGTCCGACAGGATTTAGTCGTTCGCGAAAGTGACACGCTCCAGGCAGATATCGGTCATATTCTCGATATCGTCAGTTTGCTCGAAGATGGCGATCTGACCGCGCAGGCTCAGGTCAACGAACGGGCAACTGGACTGATCTCAGACACACTCAACCGTCTGATCGAGTCGCTGCACCAAATTATTACGATCGTCGTATCCAGTGCCGATCGGGTGGCTGGTAGTGCGGACGGACTGGAACAGTTGGCTGTCGAAACAGCTACTCAAGCTCAAAACCAAACTCGATCGATTCAACAGATTGAGACTTTAATTGCCCAAGTAAATAGCCTCAGTGCCAACTCTCAGCAGCAGGCATTGGCGACGATCGATGCCGTAGCATTGGCTCAAGCTGCGGTCGGCAATGGTCAGCAGGAGATGAATGCGATGGCGGATGGGATTGCTACCCTCCAACAGGGAACAGAGCAAATCTCCGTGCGGATGCAGCGTCTGAATGAATTCGTGGAACTAGCCGCCCAGTTCTCCAAAGATCAAAAGCGGGTAGCCGCCTTGACACGGGTACTTGCGCTCAATGCCTCCTTACTCTCGACCCGTGCTGTCAAAGAGCAAGACCCCGCCCAGTTTGCTAGTCTGGCACATGAATTTGAAGCAATTGCCGATCGGGTGAACGAGTTGGCTGGCGATACCAATGATAGTCTAGCTTCCCTCCAACACCGTACCAACCAGATTCAAACAGTAACTTCCGGTCTGAACCAAGATGTCAATGACATCAACGATCTAGTCCAAAAATTTACTGGCGAAATGGGCAAGTCTCGTCAAGCCTTCACCAATATTCAACTAGTGACCGATCGAGTGGCGATCGTTGGCGAACAAGTAAGCAGCTCCAGTCAAGATATCGTCCGCGCAGTTGGCGATACACTCACCGCAATTGGGTCGATCGGGATTATCGCTCAAACTACCGAGCAAAAGGCGACAGTCACCCGCGAACAGGTTCGCGCCGTGGGCGATCTCGCCCAAAATCTCCGCCAGCGGGTAGCATTTTTCCGATTGGATCGGAACCCCGCTGTAGCTGGTTTTGTCACTCCTGAAGACTCCACAGTCGTCAAAAATCCCGATGCGGTATACAGCCTCCTCCAACCCAGACCATAATTCTTTAGATTTTTCGGATTACACAGATTACGTTCTTAGTGTGAAGCCGTCCCCTAGTCCCCTAGTCCCCCCCTCCCAAATCCTGCCGTAAAAACATCATGCTGATACCCGATAATTCCGCCGAAGCACAATTACAGCAAGAGTTGCGGGAGATGTTTCTCGTCGATACCCAGCAACAACTAGAGCTGTATTTTGACATCGCCCAACAGTTGCAGCCGGGATCTTGGATTGGTGATATTCAGTCGATCTACCGAGCGATTCACACGATCAAAGGAGGTGCGGTCACGGTTGAAGCTAATAGTATGTTGGGCGGGGCGATGGTGCTGGAAGATTTGCTCTCAGATTTGCGGTATCTGGAAGTAGCACCGCCCCTGAGTGATGGCAAGTTGAGTCAGATGTTGTTAGAAGCTGGGGAACTGCTCAGTAGTTGCTTGGAAATTTTTAGTGTAGGCGGCTATCCCAATGTTGATGATGAGCAGCGAGTCCAGTTGACACTTAGGCGGCTCCAAACCATTCAAGCGCAGGTGAAACAAGCATATTTGCCCGATTGGAACGAAATGAAGCAAGTTCATCAGGAATTTGCCGAGCAGGGTTTCGATTTGGTGGTTTTGGAGCTGGAAATGGCTTTGGCAAAGATGCCACGCGGTGCAATTGCACCAGAAACGATCGAGATCGCTCGATCGACGATCGCGCAATTGATGCAGATCGGTACCGAACTCGAATTGGCTCCTGGGTGGGCATCACTGCTTCAATACGGCGAACGAGCGATCGGTAATCCCGATCCGCAGTTATGGCAGACGATCTGGCTGCCATATTTTGAAGTATTAAAGGCTTGTATCAAAAATAGTGGCGAGATCGAGATCGCCCAACTCGATCGATTGGATGACCTAGTGAGTGCTGCTGGGAGTACAAATCCCCATCCAATCCCCGTCAATCCACCGATCGATCGAGAGATTAGCCTAGATTCAGCGACACCAGCGATCGAGTCCGCTGAGGATTTATCAGGCTTGTTAGCGAATTTCTTTGTGGATGAGGAATCTGCACCAGCTAGCCAAATTAGATCGGGCTTGCTTGAATCCGATCGAGATTTAACGAGTGATTTCTCGATCGATGCAGAAATTTTATCACTCAGTCAGTCGCTCTCACCTACAATCGCCGCTCCTGAAGATTTACCAGATTTACTGGATATCTTTTTCTTAGATGAGGAAACGTCAACTAGCGACATTAGATCGGGGACGATCGCATCTAGTGAAGATCTAACGGGGAATTTCTGGTGTGATGAAGAGATCGGACTAGTCAGTCCATCGCTGATGCCTGTATGTGAGTCTGATGCTGACTTACCATTACTAGCTAATTTCTTTGTGGATGAGGAAACTACGCCAGTCAGTGAGATTGGAGTAAGATCGCTTGCATCCGATCGAGATTTAATGAGTGATTTCTCGCTTCATGAAGAGATCGCAGCCAGTGAAGATTTACCTGATTTATTAGATACGTTCTTCTTGGATGAAGACACCGAAATCGAAACTCATAACGCAACCTCACACGGGAATTTATTCATCGCCGAAATCGACGATCTGACAGAGCGATCGGAATTAGACGAACTTGATGTAATTGCGTTAATTGAGAGTGAGTCAATCGCAACCACCGACGATCGCGTTGCTGCACCTACTATACAACCGCTACCAGCACCGAGCGCGATCGCCCCAGTCGAAATCAAACGCGGGATTTCCATCCCCGTCCCGCTCGAACGACTCGATCGATCGGCGCAACAAGTAGTCGATACGCTACTGACAGCAAGAGCGGTAAAGAACGTCGCCACTCGACTCCAATCCCAACTGGCGCAGCTCAGTATCCTGACTCAAGAGAGTTCCCAATTTGTCACCAGACTCCGCCAACTTCAAGATGACTATGCACTGCTCCGCAACCTCAGCGACATAGAGGACGGTGGTAATAATGTCACGCTCGAACGCTATCGTCAAGGCTACACGACGATCGTCCGGCTGATGGAAAATATGCTGCGGATGTCCGAATTAGGTCAAGAAATCGAGACGGCTACCTACCAAAGCCAAGATCGGCTCGCAGCCCTCGATCGGAGTATTCTCCGGCTCAAAGACGGCGTTGAAACCAGTCGCCTAGTCCCATTTCGGAATCTGACTCAACGCGCCAGAGCCATCTTGCGCGATCTTACCAACCGTTATGGCAAGCCAGCCATATTAACCGTTGAAAACGAGCAGGTAGAATTGGATGCTGGTGTCATCCAACAGTTGGAACCAGCCATACTGCATCTGATTAGAAATGCCTACGATCATGGAGTAGAACCCGCAGCCCAACGTCTAGCTCTGGGCAAACCCGAACGCGGGACGATCCATATTTCCCTCACTCGACGCGGCAATCTGTATCGTCTGGAGCTTGAGGATGATGGAGCTGGCATCGATGCCACGATCGTGCAGCAGATTGCTACATCCAAAGGCTTCCCGATCGCTCGTACCAGCACTCCTAGCGAACTATTGACTGTCCTCTGTCAGCCAGGATTTAGCTCTAGTGACACCATCAGCGAGGTATCGGGGCGCGGCGTCGGGATGGATGTCGTCGTCTCGCAGATTGCCAGTATGGGCGGCAAATTAAGCCTAGAAACCACGGTGGGTCGCGGTACCAAGTTTGCGATCGATGTCCCCGCGCCACAATTGTTAGTCCCCTGCGTCTTGTTCCAAGTTGGCGATCGTACGATTGGCTTCCCCACCGAAGAAGTCCTGGAAACAGCACTAATAAGTTCGATGTCTGCCCAGATGTCTACAGATGATGGCAGCTTATGTACCTGGACGCTCAATACCCGCCAAGGATCGGCTCCTGGCTTCGATTTAGCCAATTATTGGCAGTTTGCCAGTCGATCGCTCCCTGACACCGCTATTGGCATTCGGACGCGCCAGGGCATAGCTGGTAACGAAATTTGGTCGATCGCTGACGATTTACTCGGGCAAGCCGAGCTGCTGATTAATCCCCTCCCCAGTCCGCTGATCGCTCCCGCTGGGTTGCTCGGAGTCAGCCTCCAATCCGATGGTCGCTTGATTTCGATCCTCGATCCGATCGCGCTGACTACCAAACTCGCGACTACTCCCGATCGGGCGGATTACACTTTCAGCACATTGGCAGTCGAGCAAGTCAGATCATCTGCGCCCACCATCCCGATCGTCCTCATTGTTGATGATGCCGCCCTGATGCGACGCAGGTTTGAAGCTAGTCTGCATACCTATGGATTTATCACCCACACATGCAACGATGGTCTAGAAGCCCTCAATTGGCTGCAAACCAATCCCCACCCCGATCTGATGATTACCGACGTAGAAATGCCGAATATGGACGGCTTCACGCTGATCGATCGAGCGCGTCAAGCCAATATCGAGATCCCGATCCTCGTCGTCTCCTCCCGCGCATCTGAAGAGTGGGGCAAAGAAGCCCGACGCTTGGGAGCTAGTGACTATCTCAATAAGGGTTTCGCTACTTCTGAGTTACTGCAAAAAGTTAATTCACTCTTAGGATTGGTGGTAAATGTCTAGTATCGATCGGATCGCACGGATGGGGATCGGTATAATTACTCATAGAACACCCAATGGATGTTCCTCGATCGACAGCTAAACATGAACAATTGACTAGTTGAAGCACAATATAGCCATCCTAAATGAAAAGCTAGGTTGATGTAGGGTGTGTTAGGCGGCTGCCGTAACGCACCAATATTCGATCCCAAAGATCTGATTTAGGATCGCTATAGATGAGACACTAAACTGTCAACTGTCAGCTATCAACTGTCAACTATCAACTATCAACTTAGTTCGTACATACATGGAACCATTATATGAATATGCCTGGTTGATTCCAGTGTTTCCCCTAGCTGGGGCGATGCTGGTCGGATTAGGATTGATTTCACTCAATAAATTTACCAATGGACTGCGAGATCTCAATGCAGTGCTGATTATTTCCTTAATGGGTGCGGCGATGGTGATGTCGTTTGCCATCCTCAATAGTCAGTTTCAAGGGCATCCTACCTACATTCGATCGTTTGAATGGGCATCTGCGGGCAATTTTCACCTGAATATGGGTTACACGATCGACCATCTGACATCATTGATGTTGGTCATCGTGACGACTGTTGCCATGTTGGTGATGATCTACACCCACGGGTATATGTCCCACGATCCTGGGTATGTCAGATTTTATGCTTATCTCAGCCTATTTAGCTCCTCGATGTTGGGCTTGGTAATTAGCCCCAACCTCGTTCAGGTATACATCTTCTGGGAATTGGTGGGGATGTGTTCGTATCTGCTGATTGGCTTTTGGTACGATCGCAAAGCCGCCGCTGATGCCTGTCAAAAAGCATTTGTCACCAACCGCGTTGGCGACTTTGGGCTACTACTAGGGATGCTCGGACTCTACTGGGCAACTGGTAGTTTTGACTTCCAAATCATGGGCGACAGACTTCAAGAATTGGTGGCATCTGGCGCAATTGGTGGCGGTTTAGCTGCACTGTTCGCGATCCTCGTATTTATGGGGCCAGTTGCCAAATCTGCTCAATTTCCGCTCCATGTCTGGCTCCCAGACGCAATGGAAGGCCCCACACCGATTTCGGCTCTGATTCACGCCGCGACGATGGTAGCAGCGGGCGTATTTCTAATCGCGCGGATGTATCCCGTATTCGAGGGGATTCCCACGGCAATGGATACGATCGCTTGGACTGGCGCAGTTACAGCTTTTCTGGGAGCCTCGATCGCGATTACCCAAAATGATATCAAAAAAGGTCTGGCTTACTCCACCATGTCCCAACTGGGCTACATGGTGATGGCAATGGGTGTCGGAGCTTATTCGGCTGGACTATTCCACCTGATGACTCATGCTTATTTCAAAGCGATGATGTTCCTGGGTTCTGGCTCCGTCATCCACGGCATGGAAGATGTCGTCGGACACAATCCCGCCTTGGCTCAAGATATGCGCCTGATGGGTGGCTTACGGAAACACATGCCCGTAACTGCTTCGACATTTTTCGTCGGTACCCTGGCAATTTCGGGGATTCCGCCCTTCGCCGGATTCTGGTCTAAGGACGAAATTCTCGGTGCCACCTACGCGGCAAATCCGCTCCTATGGGGCGTTGGTTTCCTGACAGCAGGGGTAACGGCGTTTTACATGTTCCGCATGTATTTCTCGACCTTTGAGGGCAGTTTCCGAGGCAACGACAAGCAGATTCAGCAGCAATTACTCGCGGCGGCGCGTCCGAGTGGCGCAGATGCTCATGACAACCAGATCAGCCATGATGATGCTCACAGTCCAAATCATGCGGCATTTCCCCATGAATCTCCTTGGAGCATGACTTTACCGCTAGTTATCCTGGCGGTACCTTCAGCCCTAATCGGTCTAATCGGTACACCGTTCAATAACTATTTTGAAGCGTTTATCTCTGCACCTGGAGCCGTTGAAATCGCACATGAATTCGACCTCAATGAATTCTTGGTGATGGCGGGTAGTTCCGTCGGCATCGGTCTGATGGGAATTACTTTAGCATCCCTAATGTATCTCAGCCGGAAAATCGATCCGAGTGCGATCGCCTCCAAGATTCCCGATCTCTACAATCTCTCGCTCAACAAGTGGTACATCGATGATATCTACAATAGTGTCTTCGTCATCGGCTTACGCCGAGTTGCCCGTCAGGTGATGGAAGTCGATTATCGCGTTGTCGATGGTGCGGTGAATCTCACAGGTTTAGCCACGCTGCTCGGTGGTGAAGGTTTGAAATACCTCGAAACCGGACGCGCTCAAAACTACGCCTTGATTGTCTTTGGCGCAGTATTGGGTTTAGTCATTGTGTTTGGGATGAACTAACAAAGTAGATCGAATTTGGTGGGTAGGATGCGAGGATCTACCCACCATCCACATAGCTATGATTAAACTAAACGATAATCGAGGGTAACGATCGTGTACGCAGTTATTTCGACAGATCGGATTCAAATGCCACCTGGAGCGGTGATGCGGATGCCTGGGACTTGGCAAGATTATTGTCAATTACGTGACAGTCGGGGCAACGGCTCGATTCCCCGACTCAAATACCATGACGGAGAGATTTTGCTGATGAGTCCATTACCCAGACACGGACGCGAAGCTAATATCCTCGCAGATATTGTTAAAGTTCTCCTAGATAGTCAAAATCGTAATTATGAAGCTTTCACGCCGATTACGCTAGATCTGCCTGAAGTCAGTGGCATTGAGCCAGATTACTGTTTTTATATCGATAATTGGCAAGCGGTAGTAGGGAAAGATCGAATTGACTGGCAACAAGATCCCCCACCAGATTTGGTTATTGAAATCGATGTCACTAGTTATACCTCTGAATTGGATTTTCTGCCCTACAATGTACCAGAAGTATGGTTATTTAAAAATAATCGACTGACGATCCATCAGTTAGTAGATGGTAAATATGAAGTCAGCGAAAATAGTCGTTATTTCCCTAATCTTTCCATCCAAACTACAATCGATATCTGTGTCGCAACTGCCAAAACCAAAGGTACTGGCACAGCCATAAGCGAACTCCGACGATCGATCGGTTAGTAACATCGCGATTTTTTAACTATTCCATAGAAGCATGTATTCCATCTGAGAGCGGGATTTAGGTCGAGAAGATATTGCCAAATTAAGAGCGATATTCTAAAAACGACGTTAACACTTCGCATGGCTCATCTTCAAATTCGTCATCAACTGAGGCGTTCAATTGAACTATAGGAGAATTTGTGTTGACACCAGATGCAGAAATAGCCGTAGATAGGGTTTCGATCTGCCGACTCAATATCATCACCTTATCTTCTAGTTCCTTAAATTGCCGTAACAATATATCTGCCGATTTATTTTTCATTGGAACATATTTATCAATAATATTGGCTGCTACAGACAAAGTAAGAAATCAGTCTACTCAAATGCTGGGATTGTAGGGTGAGTAGTCAACAAAATCCCACCGCCAGGATGTTGCATTGGAAACTTCTAAAACTCGATCGACTTGAAACTGAATTACGCGCTCTGCTCCCACAAATTCCTGCTTCGATGCTGCATCCCACAGAATTTTCGATCTTCCAGTTAGTTGCAGAGTTGCACCTCGCTCAAAGTCGAGAAACAGCAGCCCCGTAGATGGGTTGAGATGAATATTTCCCAACGTGTTGAACATATTGTTACCCGCATAGTCTGGAAAAATCAGCGTATTAGAATTTACAACTCGAACGAATCCAGGAAAACCACCTCGATGTGATGTATCTGCACAATCCGATTCGGGATGAAAACTTGAGATAAAAAAAGTGTCTGCTCGACTAATCCATTCAATCTGTGTAGAAGTAAGGGCGGTTGCTGTTACTGTTACCGCCGATTGTGGTTGAGATCGAGCAGTTCCGATCGCCCGTTTTTGGATGTACTGGGGACAATTGAAGTAAACTTGTCTCAGAGATAGCTCTATCCCGCCGTTGTGAGTGCGAACCGCAGTTCCATTCAAACGCAGCCGGACGCGCGATCCTAAATCAATCGCCAATAAGCCACAGGGTGTTCCCCTTGCTAGTGCTCGATCCAGTGGTGAACCTAGAACTGGCTCGGTATCAATTTGAACCAACCGATCCGATCGCACTTTGAGAAAACCTGGTAAACCAGTCAGTAGAGAAGCCCAAAGACCAAAAGCATCGACAGTTCCAGCTACTGCTAGGCTCTGTGATTCCAGAAAGCGTTGAGCCGCAAGCACCAGCGTTGGGCGAATCATTCCACTCAGTTGTGCTGCCTCCAACTGCCTCCCAGCCAAGAATTGAACGGTTTTTTCTCCATCGTGATATCCAGATGACATATCGATTAGTCGTCCACAGCAGGTGATGTAAATATTATAGGACAGATCTGTCTTGTTTTATATCGCCTAATCAATAAAGAATTGACTATTTTGCTATGTATCGGCTTGGATCGGTTATATTTTCAAGCTGTAGAATGCCACAAGCTGTTCTAAAGCATCGATTTAAGCTATACTAAGATTCTGAAGCAATCGAAATCTGTTTAATCAAAAAATTTATCTTAGAGGACAGATCTGTATTTTAATTTACAATTCAGTGTAGTATTTATGTATTAATACTTTTATAATTTAGATAACTGGTATGACAAATCAGTCTAGAGATCGACTTGTAAGCGCAGCACTCAAGCTATTTCGCCAACACGGTTTTCACGCTACAGGTATCGATCGAATTTTGGCTGAATCGGGTATTGCAAAAAATACCCTTTATCGACATTTCACATCGAAAGACGAACTAATTCTTGCCAGTCTCCGAAAGCAAGATGAGGAATTTCGGAACTGGCTGATGCGGGAAGTCGCGCGTCGTGAAAATCCAGTCGATCGATTACTGGCGGTGTTTGATGTATACGAGCAATGGTCTAGAACTCCCATCTTTTTTGGCTGTATGTTTATTAATGCCGCTGCTGAGTTTTCCGCTCCTGATTCACCAATTCATGCTTTCTGCAAGGAACATAAACGTTTAGTAGTCAAGTTTATTCGAGATTTGGCAAAGGCTGCGGAGGTGCAAGATTCAGATCGTTTAGCTGCTAATTGGATGCTGCTGCTTGATGGTGCTGTTACCTCGACTCAGGTATCCAATCATGCTTTATCTTTTCAACAAGCGAAGGCAGTCGCAAACAATTTACTCAATATCACTATCCCATAAAAGCGCGCTCCCAAAACCAGATTGCACTCATCACAATTACCCCCGCCGAAATTAGGCGACGAACAGTGAGATCCCAGGGGAATTTCCGCAGATAGGATAGACATAAGTAAGTCAAGAGGACGATACTTATCTGTCCGATTTCGATACCAGCACTAAAACTAATTAGGGAAACTGCTAAATTATTGCGAGGTAATTCTAGCTCCTGCAAAGCTGAAGAAAATCCCAAACCATGAATCAGTCCAAAAGCAAAAGCTAATTTCCATCTAGATCGATCGGGTTCTTTGCGCCACAAATTTTCCGCAGCAACATAACCGATCGACAGCGCGATCGCAATTTCTACCCAGCGACTAGGTACAGAGACAATATTTAAAACGGCTAAAGTTAGAGTAATGGAATGAGACAAGCTAAATGCCGTAACTACCTTAATTAAATAACCTAATTCGCCACCCAACATCAGGAGACTAATTAAAAATAAAATATGATCGTAACCAGTCCAAATATGCTCGATCCCTAGTTGAATAAAACTAGTAGCTTGTTGCAAAATTGGTGCATCAATTAAGGCGACATTTTTGATTGCTGGCGTTAGGACTAAATTGTCCACGCGACCGTTCCGAAATACTTGCGCCAGACACCGTGCTGTATTTACTCCAGGTACGAATAGATCGTAATGTAGTTGCAATTGGTTGAGCGGTTGCGCCCAGTGATACTGCAATAATAAATTGCTATGAGTATCGGGAGTAGCGATGAGATTGGAAGGTAATTTTTTAGCAGTGGTAGATGTGACTATTAAAGTATCATGCTTGACTCTAGCTGCCGTGAGTTGAATTTTTTCATTGAGGAATTGCTGGAGAGCTTGTTGATGTTTAGTTACTTCTACTGCCGATAGTTGTCGATCTTTATCATCATCAAACTGGGAAAGTAACCCAGTCGGCACGGTTAAATTTATCCTGACATCTTGACTCTCAATCTGAATATCTGCAACCGCCAAATCCGCCCAGTGAGCCTGACTGGGTAGCCCCAAACCCAGAACCATTAATAGTCCCAATCCCCATGCGATCGCGATTTTCCAAGCCTGATATCTGTAACGAGCCGAATGCAGCAAATCTTTAAGCATGACGTGTTAATATGGCAGTCCTATTTGATTTGTAAGAATGTTGTAGGGTGTGTTGTCTTGTCTCGCACAATCCGGGAGCGGCGCATCGAACGGGAGGGAACCTCCCGTTTGTGTGCGTCAAGAGAGGAAACCTCTCGGCTGCGAGCCGCGATCGCGCAACTCTAATTTAATCCCGACAAACCGACACCCAAACCGAGAGCCTGTCTGGCTCCAGCATCGAATAGGGGATCGATCGACTTCACCCGTTCGCGATACATTTGTGCTTGCGCTAATTGACCTCTAGCTTGAGCGATAACGGCTGCTCGATCTGTTATGCCTGGATCGAGGATTCCTGACTTTAAGGCTATGGCGATCGCCGCCTGTGCCTGTTCTAGCTGTCCCATCTGCAAGTGAGCAGCCGCCAAAGTATCCCACGTTTCGGGATCTTGGCGAATTTTAATCTCAGCCTGCATCAGGGCTAGAGCCTGCTCTCGATCTGTGCCCTGTCCGCGTTCGAGCAATAATTGAGCCAACTCTCGCCGATGTCCGAAACCGCTGAGATCGGAGCGCAATCGCGATACCGCCCGCTCCCAAGTGGTAGCGGCGGTAGTAGCATCTCCTTGCAATCGCTGGACTCGTGCCAATCCTCTGAGCGCAATGTGATCGTAGACAGTCGGAGCTTGTCCCGTAGTGAGAAAGAATCGATCGTATAATTGGACAGCGCGAGTCTGATACTTGCTCTGACTGGGATCGGCTTGCCACTGGCGGACGGACAATTCTGCCATATTTAATAATGCTGGCGGGTATTTGGGCAAAATTTCTAGGGCGGACTGATATAGCTCCTCCGCCTGTTGGAGTTGTCCCCGTTTATAATAAAACCGCCCTAATAATGTCCGCACCCACGCCGAACTACCAGCTTCGTCTGGTTCTTCAGCCGCGATCGCGGTTTTGAAGTCCCGCACCGCTGCCGAATCCTGTCCCTGTGCAACTTCTACCAAAGCTCTAAGCGCGAAATTACTCAGTGTCGGCATCCTTGTAACTGCTGCGTCTGCTTTTTGCCGTGCGGTAGTAGTGTCGCCTAAAGCTAGATGGGCGGTGGTTGAGAGCGAGAGGGATTCGGCTTGCGACGGGAGTTGCTCGACTAGAGCCAACGATTGAGTAAAGTCATGTTTTGCCGCCGCGATCTTCGCTAGGACGAGAACTGCACCATAGTTGTGAAATGGTAACTGGACGAGCGATTGCTGTGCTGTTTGTTGGGCGAGGAGGTACCAGCTACTTTCTCCAGTTGCCCGCGCCATTTTTAAGTAATTCTGAGCCAATGCGGCGCGTTCGAGTCCGGCTGTCGGCTGCTGTTGAATGATGCGTTGGTGAAAGGCGATTTCCTGTTGGATATTTTTGGTAATACTGCCGACGGGGGGACGCTGAAATCGATATTTCCAGGCAGAAGTGGGGCGTGGGGCGGCTAGTACCGCAGCCAACGCGATCGAGCTACCCATCCCCAGTAGTGCCAATAGCCACCATTTCTGCTGGGACGATCGTTTGAAGAGGGACATTTGCATGGCGATTGAGTAGTTAGTGGTGTTACCGCAGCTCGATAATCGGTGTCGGGGGATCGATCGGCGCAGGAGCAGCATTAATAGCTCCAGGCAGGATCTGGATCGGAGGTGCGATCGCGGGGGTAGTCCCAGGCGGGATCTGGATTGGAGGTGCGATCGCCGTGGGGGTAGTTACTGGTTGGAGCTGGATCTTCGCGGAACCAATATTCATCGATCCTGTTTTGAGATCGGCAAGTAGTTTACGAGAATCGCCATAGCCCAGTCGAGGAGCCAACAGGATCGCCAGCCCATTCGCCAGTTCATTTTTGTTTTGAGTAATTGCTTCCGCGAGAGCGAGCATCAAGCTACGATTGTCTTCGAGTTGGCGTTTGACACGCTCGGTTTCTGCTAGTGAAACGTCTGGTGCCGTTAGTCGCCAAGTCACCCCAACCTGCCACCGGATGCCACTGGAGCCAGAACTGGAATTATTATTGAAACCAGTATTGAAGCCACTATTAAAACTATTATTGAAACCGCCGTAAGAGTCATTATTAGTCGAGCCAAGATCGAGCTTGAGGCACAGAGTGGAGCAAGCATCAGAGCTGACTGGAAATGAAGAAAATTGAGCGTAACTGGGAGACGCGATCGTCATCATCCCTAATATGACAGAAGTAAGTAGAGCAGATTTCATAATATGGCAGAGGGGGGAGTGGAACCCAAACCCCAGCCCATCACCTACCGCCTACCGACAAGTCGGCTAGACTGCGTTTTTGATGAGTTTACCCCCCAACCCCCCCCCTTATCAAGGGGAGGCTCTAGCTCCCTACCTAAAGGTAGAGCTTTCGCTCCCTCCCCTTGATAAGGGGAGGGCTGGGGTGGGGTAAAGATCTCCGCAGCAACTCAAATAACTTGTGTATAAGCGGTAGGGCTATTACCGGAGGTAGGGCTGATTTACGCTCTAGCGAAAGATCCAAGATCCATTTAGAGGTTAGGTTTCGAGGATCGACCCAACTGCCAAAATGGTTTTATAGCTAATTTATAGTATCAGTCTCAGACATTGGTGTGTTAGGCGCAAGCCTAACACACCCTACATCAAGCTAGCTATCAACTGTCAACTGTCAACTGTCAACTGTTTACCTAGTTTGGCAATGCTAGATAAGGAAAACTCGCTTCCAAGGGCTTGTGTCCTTGAGCGACGTTACCTGGAGTTCCTTCGTAGGAAACATTATCCCCCTTGATTGCGCCGTTAGTTAATACGCTTAGAGTGGTATCGATGACATCATCCTTGAGCAGCCGTCCGCGAATTGGGCTACCTTTGGCATTGAGGGCATTACCATAGCCACTCGCCCCAGTGGTATCGATCCGCATCACATCTGGTAGAAAGGCGGTCAACAAGGCGGTAGTCCTGGCATTATCATTGCCCAATGCTTTGAGCGTGCGGGTGGCTTCTGCCGCAATCGGTGCCGCAGCAGGGCTGAGATCGGCGGTCGGTGGCACACTATTGAAGGCATTGAGTAAGTCATTGCTGACGACTAAGCCCTCATTGATAGCGGGGCGCGCCAACCGTTCTACTTGTTGATATTTGCCAGTTGCCGGATCTCTGAGTGAAATTGTCTCCCAGATATCGTAGGTAGTGGCACCACTGCTACCTTGGAGAAATTGCTGAGGAATCCGAATGGCGATCGCATTGACGTTAAAACCTTTGAATGAATCCACGGCTTGAGCGGGCGGACGAAAGCCAACAGCGGGGCCAATCCCCAGGGCACCAGCGCGAACTCGGAAAAATTGTTCGACATCAAAGTAGAATGGGTCTTCGCGTAACCCCGCAAACACGGAAAGCTTGGTGCCGGAGGATAACAGTTGATTGACGATCGGTCTGGAGGCACCGAGCGGCGTGGTGCGGAGGTTGGTGGCGGAAGTTTCTTGTCCATCTTTGATCACAGTCAACTTAACTTGCTGCTGTTGTTGCGCGTCAGGCGCACTAAATTCAAAGCGGAGGGTGATATCTTCTTGCCCGGTGGGGGTCGCGTCCTTGTCAGTTACACGAGTGATTTTAAATTCGTAGCGGGCATTGGTACTAAAGAAATATTGCTGACGGGCGATCGATCGCGGGTTGCTATCCATTACCAAGACTAAATCGCTAGGCTTTGCACCAGGATTTTGATCTTGTTCCCGAAATGCGTACAAGTCGGTCAAATTCAAACTCCGACCTTTGTAATCGACTTCACCATCATCGTGATCGGAAGCCATCAAATATTGAGGTAAGCTAGTAGCTGCGACGATCGCAGCGATCGAGATGCCACCCAAAATTAGAGATTTTTTCCAGTTAAGTTTCGCAAACTTAAAAATTGTAAATAACATATCAGATCCTATGGTTAATTAGACGGTAGATAGATTGGTGGTTCTATACGAACATACGCTGCTGGTTGCAAAACGGATCTTTCGACTGGCAAGCAATAAGCGACCGAGCATAGCCCAATGGCAGACTCGCGGGTTCAGGCGACCTAAACTTGCCGAGTGCCAAGATTTAGTGGTAGATGTGGCGCAAGTAATCTCACAGCAATCCTTGCGCCACATCCACCTGTTATAATTTGTGCGATCGGGACTGTTGCTGTCTCAAAATCTAAGCAGTTTTGACGTTGATATTGACAACTACATCGTTGAAATCGCGATCGCCACCACCATAGAGATCCTCTGCGCCGAAAGTATTGCTACCCAGTAGGCGGAAATGATCGAGTTGGTCGGGGTTGGCACCGAGATAATTGAAGTAAGCATGAATCGCATTAGGGTCGGTACTACTGTTATTGACATTTTTGGTGACAAAATCAGTTAGTGAGCCTTGAGCGACGACTACAGGGGCGTAGAGTTTACCGCCAACTAGATCTTGGTTAGTCTTACTATCGGTTTTACCTGCTTGCAATACCACGCTTTTAATCGCTTCAATGGCGTAGTTGGCATCACCAGGTTTGAGTGTAGTCCCACTAGCTAGTTTGATTGTCCCGATCGCATCTTCAACAGCATAAAAACCAATGCTGTCGTTATAGGCGGCATCACTGGTGGTGGTAATATCGACCTTGAGTGGTGTGGCTGCAAAACCCGTCAGATCGATCGTGCGTCCTTGCGCTAACCCTTGGGATTTAGCACCGATCGCGATATTTGGTGTCGCACCATCTAGTTTCGCGACATTCAAGACCAGTTCATCACTATTAACTGATACTCTATAGCCATCATTCGTACTGTTATTTGTGACTTTAATCGGGCTATTTCCACTCGCATCGGGGCGAGAGAAGAGGATATTAGTCGGTGTTTTGCCACTAGCAATCTGTTGTTGCAAATCGGAAATCGATCCGTCCTGCACCTGGAAGAATTGATATGTTTTATTAGGATCTAACCCAATCTCTCGTTTGTTGGTACTAAAGAAAGTTCCACCTAAACTAGCGAAAATCGGTCTAGCGGAGTCGGTGACAGCTTTGAGATAACCTGCCGCACCAACGGCAAT
>ENA-OBIO01000208-OBIO01000208.1-metagenomes-genome-assembly--contig:-NODE-208-length-36508-cov-33.2022_pt1 | contig 36508 bp, 35 predicted proteins | sample MGYA00153383_OBIO01 | MGnify analysis MGYA00153383 | reverse complement strand
AATTTAGGATGATTACATTTACGTCCTAGAGCTTAACTACACAGAGGCTTTGACTATTTTCGGAGATGTCTATGGTATTATTTTTCAGTTTCGCTGTCGGCTTATTGGGAATAGGAGTAATTTATGCGATTTTGGCAGCAGCCCTGGGTTCAGTCACTGTTGTGATACCCGACTGAGCGCACAGCAGACTTAACAACAACGGTAATTAGTAATAAATACCTAAAATTTACTCGGTTTCGATAAACTACTGTAACTCGATCGAGTTACTGGACATATGCTCGGTTTTAATGATAAACTACTGTAAGTCGATCGAGTTATGAGATTTTGACGTGAAAAATGCTAAAAAAGTCAGTGAAGAGTCCCAGCCTCCAGCACAGCCAGCCCCTGAGAAGTTACCCGAAGCTAAGCGAGATGACTTCAACAAAGGCTGGTTGAAAAAACTTAGAGGCGGATTGCTGATCGTAATTGGATATTTGCTGTCACCGCTGTGTTGGTGGAACGATTTATTTTTCAACCTGCCAATTGCCTATGCCTTTGGGTATATCTGTAGCTGGCTTTCTCCAGATTTACTGTTTCCTTGCACAATTCTCGGCTACTGGCTTTCCAATATTGCTGGAATTCTCTTGATGCAATTCGGGGCTGTAGATGTTTTTACAGACAAACCCAAGGAAAACAACCTCAAAAAAGAGTTATTGACGGGTTTAGTCTCATCAACCGCCTTCACTCTTGTGATTGTGGCATTGATTCATTTTAATGTTCTCGATACTCCCGACCTATTTTCCAGCAAAGAGTCGATCGACCTCAGCTTTCTTTTACCTATGATGCTCGTCACTCCCAGGTAAAACGTATAGCAGAAGGAAGCAGAAAGAAGGAAAAAGACAAATACAGTTTGGGGGCATCACGGTGAACTACTTATTACTATCGTCTCTCAGCTTTTTTGTTGGCATTATCGTTGGCTTAACCGGAGTAGGAGGAGCGTCACTGATTACTCCCATGTTGATTTTTGTATTTCAAGTTCCAGCATCAATTGCTATTAGTTCTGATGTCGTAGCTGCCACATTAATGAAAGTAGTTGGCGGCTTCAAACACTGGCAGCAAAAAACCCTTGACTTGCAAGTAGTTAAGTGGTTGGCTTTGGGGAGCGTACCGGGTTCGTTGGCTGGCGTGTGGATTTTGCACTCCATCAAGAACAGCCCAAATCAGAATTTAGATTGCATATTGCTGCGCTGTCTGGGAGTTGCGATCGCCTTAATTGTAGCTTTATCGCTGACCCAATTACTGCTGAAAACATTTTTCCCAAATTTGAAATTGCCTTCGCCCCCAGAATGGGACTTAAATACTAATTATGGCCGTATTTGTACTGTGAGTGCAGCAGCAATTTTAGGCTGCATAGTGGGAATCACTAGCGTGTCTTCCGGTGCGATGTTTGCACTGCTGCTGATTGCTTTTTTCCGCCTGGATTCTTCTAAATTGGTGGGTACAGATATTTCGCAGGCGGCAATTTTGTTGATGTTTACTTCTCTGGGACACCTCAGCCTCGGAACGGTAGACTGGAGTTTAGTATTGCCGATTTGGTTGGGTTCGGTGCCGGGAGTTTTGGTAGGTGCTAAATTCTGCCAAATTATGCCTCAACGCCCGCTTAAGTTTGCGATTTACGGAATGTTGGCGATGGCGAGTTGGAAGTTGTATCAAGTGTGAAAAGTAGGAGTAGTGCCCCGCCCATTGGTGTCAACAATCGCCTAAAAACCTTTGTATCTCTCGTTTATAGCCGAGTCTAGATTCCCCTAAATCCCTCTTAAGAAGGGGAGTAGGGGTTGACTTTGAGAAGAATCTTGTCCCACCCCCTACTCCCCTTTTTTAGGGGGGTTAGGGGGGATCTAGACTTCGATACAACAAGAGAGACGGTCGGTTTGACGTTAAGTTGTCACCAATGCCATACTGCGTATTAATTGCTAATTAATGCTTCGAGTTGGCTGACGGTGGGCAATTCTAAATCTTTGAACAAGGCTGTACTGAGGTAGCGTTCGCCATAAGAAGGCTGCACAAAAACTATCAATTTTCCAGCATTTTCGGGACGTTTGCCGACTTGAATTGCCGCAAACAATGCTGCACCGGCAGAAATTCCTGACAGCAATCCTTCTTCTCTGGCTAGCCGGCGACTGTAGGCGATCGCATCTTCGTCGCTAACTGCAATTACTTCATCAATTAACTCTGGTTTCAACACTTCCGGGATGAATCCCGCACCGATTCCTTGAATTTTGTGAGCACCGGATTTGCCTCCCGAAAGCACGGGGCTGCTGGCTGGTTCAACTGCGATCGCCCTAAAACTCGGCTTGCGCTGTTTAATTACCTCAGCAACTCCCGTAATCGTACCGCCGGTGCCAACTCCAGCCACTAAAAAATCTATTTTACCGTCAGTATCGGCCCAAATTTCCTCAGCCGTGGTTTCGCGGTGAATTTTCGGATTAGCGGGGTTGCGAAACTGTTGCAGCAGGAAAGCATCGGGGGTTTCTTCTGCAATTTCTTCGGCACGGGCGATCGCGCTTAACATCCCTTCATGTCCCGGAGTTAATTCTAACTGAGCTCCGTAAGCTTTTAACATCGATCGGCGCTCTAAACTCATCGTATCCGGCATCGTTAAAATCAAACTGTAGCCTTTCGCCGCCGCTACCATTGCTAAAGCAATTCCAGTATTCCCCGAAGTCGGTTCAACTAAAATAGTTTTTCCCGGTTCAATTAACCCCGCCTCTTCTGCCGCCTGAATCATGCTCGCCCCGATTCGATCTTTCACCGAAGCCGCCGGATTCATCCCTTCCAATTTTACCACAATTTGAGCAACTACTCCTTCAGCTTGGGGAATTTTATTGAGCTGAACTAAAGGAGTTCTACCAATTATTTCTGTAACATCTTTAGCAATTTTCATGGTTGAATTTCTCTCCACTTAAATGTAGTACATGGGATTTACTTGTTTGCGAACATCCCGCTGTTCGCACAAATCCTGCAAAGTGTATTTTTCCAAAACCGCGAAAGATGCCTGTTGAGCTTCCTGCCAGATTTCTAGCAGTCTTTTCTATTGTTGCAGATTCCGAAACTTTTTTTGCCTGGCCGCTGCCGTCGCCTTCGAGAGTTGAAAACACCTCTAGCAAAGTAATCTGCCAAGGCTCTTTTGCCAGCAAATAACCGCCTTTAGCACCCCGCAGACTCTGGACGATACCCGCACGCCGCAGCACGGCAAGAATTTGGTCTAGATAGCGTTCCGGTATCTCTTGAAAAGCAGTAATTTCGTTCACTGTTAGGGGCGAATCCTTCGGGTGGTGGCTCGCCAGTTCCAAGAGCGCTAACAGGGCATATTCCACTCTAGAAGATAGTTCCACATTCGCTACTCGCGATCGAGTTTCAATCGTACATTATATAATAGTACACAATCCCGCTAGGTGTACAGGTGTTAGTATATTTTTATTACAAAAACGGTTGGAGAAATCCGGCTTAGTGCGCTTTCCCAAAGTCCGGCAGGGGTTTAAACCCCTGCCTCAAAGCTGAAGTCCTCTCAAACAGGACTAATGAGTTATTCAGTCCTCTTTGAGAGGACTTGCGCTCTCTCGACAGGGAATTCATTCCCTGGCGGACTATCGGAAAACGCCTTAATTTGACACGATCGAAAGCATTGCCTTCTCCCTACGTCGCGGCTTAAAAAAAGGTAAGGATCGCCCTTGCCTTTAAACTTATTGAGGATTCGAGGATTAAATTTAATTAACGCAATTTCGCTCCAGATTATCTCCGGCCCAGAGCATTCTCAATTTGATCGAACATCGCACCGTCAGCAAAGAACTTGCTTTGCGCCCCGTTCCAGCCACCCATATCGCTGATTGTAAACAGTTTGCCAATTCTCGGAAACTGACTACTAAATTGTCTGGCTACCGTCGAGTTAACAGGCCGAAAACCCACTTTAGCAAATTCTTGCTGAGCTTCCGGCGTGTAAAGATATTTCACAAAAGCCTCCGCCACTTTAGTAGTTCCGTGTTTGGCTGCGTATTTATCAACTACAGCCACGGGGTTGTCAATAGAAATATTCACTTGGGGAATGATGAAAGGTTCGGTTTCGCCCTTCTGTTTCGCCAACAGAATTTCGTTTTCATAGTTGATCAGCACATCCCCTTGGTTTTGTTTGTAGAAGACATCTGATGCTTCGCGGGCGTCTTTAGGAAGCACTGGCACGTTTTTGTAAACCTGGCTGACAAAGGTGCGAGCTGCTTGTTCGTTTCCTCCGTTTCGAGTTACCGAACCCCACAAAGCTAAGAAGTTCCAGCGCGCGACACCAGAGGTTTTAGGATTAGCAGTAATTACTTTGATACCGGGTTTGGCTAAATCGGCCCAGCCTTGAATTTTTTTAGGATTGCCCGATCGCGCTACTAATGCTACGACTGATTTGCTAACAATCCCGTTATTGGGTACTTCTCGTTCCCAACCCGCTTGAATTAAACCAGCTTGTTGGATGCGATCGGTATCGAAAGCCAGGGATAAATGCACTACATCAGCTTCCAAACCATCAATCACAGCGCGAGTTTGGGAACCAGAACCGCCGTAGCTTTGGCTAAACTTGACATTCTGGTTGTTTTCTCGTTTCCACTTCGCCACAAAGCCGGGAATGATCCTTTCGTAGGCGGATTTGGTAACAGCAAAGGAAACTAAGGTGAGTTCGACATCTTTTGGTTTGGGCTGGCTGATTGCAGCCTGAGGGATTAACCAGCTCAAGCTCAAACCTACTGCAAAAAAGAAAGCAAAAACTCTCAGTAGGAACGATTTCTGAAATTGGAGAGGCTTCCAAGAAATAACTGGCCCGCCAGTTTTTTTCTTAAAGGGCTGCAAGACATTATCATTGAGATGATGGTACGCCATTGATTGTTCTTAGGTTCCTCTTATTTTTTGTCAGTTAAGCGCAAAATTAAGTGTAATGCGCTTGATATAGAGCAAATGCAGCCTGATGAGATTTGCCCGGATAATCTATAAGATTTCGCTGATGTGGCAATTCTTGTTAATGGCTCTAATGGCAAGATTGAGAGACTGTTTTGCTAGCAGTTGGGCGATCGCACTCACGCGCGATCGCCACCTCTCTCTACTTAATCTAATACATTACACTATTAAATACTTAATGTCTATAGGGAAACAGTAGTTATTTTTTTAGGCGCGCTTGGCGGGAAAACGCGACATCTGTAGGGACAAAGGCTTTGCCTTTGTCCCTACCCGCAGCTCGATTCAGAAATAAAACTCGAAAATGGTGCTCAGGGCGTGAAATGTACCCGATTATACCCTTAGATTTCGTAGTGCCACACATCGGAAGGTTGCAGAATAATCCGGTGCAAAGGCAGGCGCTCGATCAAACCTTGCTGCTCAAAAATGCCGAGGGTGCGAGTGACGGTGACGCGACTTGTACCGAGGATTTCGGCGATGTCCTGATGCGTTAAATTCATATCGATCAGATGTCCTTGCTCTACCTCGGAACCAAACTTTTTAGCCAGCCAATTCAGTAGTTTATAGAGCATAAAGTCAACTCTTTTGTAACCTCGCATTACCATAAACTCTTCAGCCTGCTGAATGTGATGCAGCAGAATGTCTCTATTTAGCCAGCGATCGGCAGATAATAGAATTGCCTCGACTTTAGTAAGACATTCCATTTGAAAAGGATCGCATCTTGATATCGGTTTGCCGATCGCATCGCCGGAGCCCCACAATCCCAAGGTGATAATTGTGCCATCTTCCAGCCAGGTTACAGTTCGCACTACCCCTGTTTTAATTTGCCACAGAGCATTGTTTCGGTTGGGCAAGTACGCTCGGCGAGTAAATATATGTCGCTTCGTTTCTTCAAAAGTTTGAGCGGAAAGTGAGGAAATAGTCATATACAAAAGAAGGGAAAGGGAAACGGGAAGGGTAAGGTAGAGTTGATTTTCGCGCGCTGTGCTAAATTCCAGCACCGTCCAGAAACTCCGAAATCAATCTATCGGAAGACAGGGATAATTTATTTTTTTCTGACTGTGTGGTTTCGGATTCAGTTGTTTTGAGTAAACACGAGCTAGATTTTAAAATATTAACCTGGTCTTCTAAATACTTAATTCGATCGAACAAAGCTCGAATCGCTTTAGCTTCCAAATTCTGTAGCAATCGCGATCGTACTGGGATTAATTTTTGATTCTCATTCGCCGCCCTCGATGCTGTAACTGTCAAGGGCATCGAGCACATTGGCAAGAATGTTCATAAACACCTGATTTAACTGTCCGACATAACACTCAACCATCGGTAAGTTGCCGTAGTTTTTCACAACCCCCGATCGGCGGGCGATCGGCTGTAGCTTTCAGCCGGCTTTGCAGAATCAGCAGAGTGCTGTCAATGCCTTCATGGATGTTGACAGGTTTCATTTCGGCTTCGTCCAAGCGAGAGAAATTCCGCAAAGATTGGACAAGTTGAATAATGCGATCGGCTCCAATTTTCATCAATGACAGCAGTTGTGGCAAATCTTCACTGAGAAAGTCAAAGTCAATATTTTGCTGACCTTTTTTTATCGTTCCCACTCAGAGCCTGGGAATGAATTTCAGGAGGAAGCTCCTCCGGTTTGGAGCCACGAGACACCATTACCAGGCACGAGCCTGGTAACGATGTGGCAGTATTTTGTAGAAGCTTCCCGATCGCATTTTGAGTCAGATGCAACTGTGGAGTTAGATTGCATAAGCAGGAAAAGTCATCGCGTGTTTGGGCTTGACGTAAACTTGCTGATCTCGCGTTAACTGTAGAGAATCGAAGCGATCGCGGCTGACGTAAGCTGTCACCATTTGGCCCGATTCCAACAGCAACTCGGTTTGAATTTCCCGCCCCAAATGAATGATGCGGCTGACTTTTGCTAAGGCAAAACCCGACTCCGGCTTAGTTTGAATTTCCACGTCGTGGGGGCGCAAAAACACTACTTCAGAATGAGCGGCTCCATTTTTGTGAGCCGTTGTACTGTTGCTGGCGAACAAACCCGCAGTATTCGGCAGCACATTGACCGGCCCAATAAAACTCATCACAAAAGCTGTTGCCGGTTTGTCGTAAATTTCAGCAGGAGTGCCAACTTGTTCGATTCTACCTTTGTTCATCACCACAATTTCATCGGCTACTTCCATAGCTTCTTCTTGATCGTGAGTCACAAAAACTGTGGTGATGTTAACTTCTTTGTGAAGGTTGTGCAGCCACGATCGCAATTCTTTGCGGACTTTAGCATCTAATGCTCCAAAAGGTTCATCTAGCAGCAGCACTTTCGGCTGAACCGCTAGAGCTCTGGCTAAGGCCACCCGCTGTCGTTGGCCGCCGGAAAGTTGCGAAGGATAGCGATCGCCCAAACCTTTCAACTGTACTAAATCCAAAAGTTCATCAACCCGTTTTCTAATCAAGTCTTGAGGAACTTTGCGAATTTCCATCGCAAAAGCAATATTTTTTTTAATAGTCATGTGTTTGAACAAAGCGTAGTGCTGAAACACAAAACCGATATTCCTTTCCTGCACAGATTGCTTGGTAGCATCTTCGCCGGTCAAGTAAATGTGACCGCTGTCTGGGGGTTCGAGCCCCGCAATCATCCTCAGCAAAGTTGATTTCCCGGAACCGGAAGGCCCTAACAGCGCGACTAAAGAGCCGCTTTTGATTTCCAAATTCACGCTGTCAATGGCGTGAAAGGAGCCGAAGTGTTTCGATACGTTCTGAATTGTAATGCTCATGACTTTATTTACCTATTTTATGAGTTAACGATACTGTTAACTCCGTATATTTGACCGATTTACAGTAGTATATCTCTAAATTAATATTTTGCAAGGCCTGTAACTTTTTGTAGGGTGTTTCGAGAGGCTCTTGATGGGGACGGCGGTTGAAACCTGTTGACCTCAAATTCGTATGTGGCGAAGCGCCCGTGATACGAATTCGAGGTCAAACTATACAAACGAAGTCCGCCTTCGCGGACTAAGAAATAAAGAGCGGTTTTTCGGCCAGATTGGGATGAGATGTGCAGCAGCTTGTGGAGCCGTTTTGCCCGACTCCCGGCGATATTGAAGATTTCAGGTACGAATTGCTCAATCTTCGGTGCGATCGCCGACAATTGAGATGCTACCAAAAACTACCAAAAATTAAGTTCTAACCAAAACAGCACTATGGGAAAACCAACAGGCTTTATCGAATTCTTGCGCGAATTGCCCTCCGAACTCTCACCAGTCGAGAGAGTCCACAACTGGGACGAATTTCACCTGCCAATGGATGAGGACAAACTCCGCAGCCAAGGCGCGCGCTGCATGGACTGCGGCATCCCATTTTGCCACACCGGAAACATGATTAGCGGCATGGCAAGCGGCTGCCCGATTAACAACCTCATCCCCGAATGGAACGACCTAGTATATCGCGGACTCTGGAAAGAAGCCCTAGACAGACTCCACAAAACTAACAACTTCCCCGAATTTACCGGCCGCGTCTGTCCCGCACCCTGCGAAGGCGCTTGCGTACTCGGCATCAACAACCCGCCGGTGACAATCAAAAATATCGAAGCCTCGATTATCGACAAAGGCTGGGATGAAGGCTGGATTACCGCCGAACCACCAGCCAAACGCACCGGCAAAAAAATCGCCGTCATCGGTTCCGGGCCCGCCGGTTTGTCCGCCGCCGCCCAACTCAACAAAGCCGGTCATTGGGTAACTGTGTACGAAAGAGCCGATCGCCCCGGCGGCCTGCTAATGTATGGCATCCCCAACATGAAGCTAGACAAAGAACAAGTCGTGATGCGTCGCCTCAAAGTCCTCGAAGACGAAGGCGTAAAATTTGTCTGCAACACCGAAATCGGCAAAGACTTACCAGCAGAACAACTGCTCAAAGAATACGACTCCGTTGTCCTCTGCACCGGCGCGACAAAACCCCGCGACTTAGGCATCGAAGGGCGCGAATTAAAAGGCATCCACTTTGCAATGGACTTCCTCACAGCCAACACAAAATCGGTTCTCGACAAGTGCACAAACGATAACTTCATCTCCGCCACAGGCAAAGATATCGTGATTATTGGCGGTGGCGACACCGGCACTGACTGTGTGGGCACCTCCATACGGCACGGCTGCAACAGCCTCGTACAGCTTGAAATCCTGCCCAAACCGCCCTCGGAACGCGCCGCCAACAATCCCTGGCCCGAATGGCCAAAAGTCTACCGTCTCGACTACGGCCAACAAGAAGCCGCGGCCAAATTCGGCGACGATCCCCGCGGCTATCTCACCACCTCCACCAAGTTCGAGGGCGACGAAAACGGCAATGTCAAAGCCGTGCACACCGTTGAGGTGGAGTGGGCGAAAAACGAAAAAGGGCAGTTTATTCCGAAACACATTCCGGGCACGGAAAAAGTGTTGCCGGCACAGCTTGTCTTGCTAGCGATGGGCTTCCTGGGCCCAGAACAGCCCTTGTTGGATGCGCTGGGATTGGAACGCGACGCCCGCAGTAATGTGAAAGCGGATCACGAAAAATATACAACCAGCATTCCGGGAGTTTTCGCCGCAGGTGACTGTCGCCGGGGACAAAGTTTGGTGGTTTGGGCGATTAATGAAGGGCGGGGCGTGGCCCGGGAGTGCGACCTTTATTTGATGGGGAGCACGGATTTGCCGTAAAGAAACAGCCGAAATTAGGACACGGCAGTGCCGTGTCCCTACAATATCTTCGGTAGGGAAACGGCACTGCCCATTAGTGTCAACTTAAGCCTGAAAGTCTTGATAAATCTCGTTTTTACCTAAATCTAGATCCCCCTAAATCCCCCTTAAGAAGGGGGACTTTGAGAAGACTCTTGTCCCCCCCTTCTTAAGGGGGGCTAGGGGGGATCTGGCAAGAGATCGTCAAACAGTAGTCTCTGAAGGGGTTTGGCGTTAAGTTGGCACCTATGGGCACTGCCGTGTCCCCCACATTATGTCCAAGAGTGCAACCAGAAAAATTATTGATTATGACATCCTAAGCGATCTGTTTGCCCGTGTTGGCGATCGAGATATTTTGTCTAATGTTGACAGCCAGAATTAGCTGAAGTTCGATCGCACTATCTAGGAAACCTTATCCTTGGCCGGTGGTACAATCCCAATTTTATTTAAACCTGCATCAATATCCTTAAGTAATTTAAAATCCTCATCCGGCAAAAGATTGATAGTCGGATGTTTTTTGAGAAAGGAGAATGCTTGCTGAAATTCTTGGGGGCTACAGTCGATCGCACAATCAAAGTGACAAGGTATAATTCTGGCAAAATCCCAACTTGCTACCCGCGTGGCCCAATCCAAAGTTTCCTGCGGCGCGCGGTTGAGGATCAATGTCTGCAAAATCGGCGCGACAAACAACCGTCCTCCTCCCCGCAAAGCCTCAAACGATCGCACCCAATCAGTTTTCCACTTGAACGGAAATAACCCGAAATAAGCTTTTCTAGAGCGTTCTGGAGCTTTTAGCGATCTGGTAAACACCCCCGACCACGGCGGCCTTTCTAGCACGCTGGGGCGAAAATACATGGCAAATAGGGCGATTCTCTGCCATCCTTTGCATCGATTTTCGTGGGTGTCTGCCACCATGTCCAAGGCGCTGTCTTTGGCATGAAACAACAGCGGGTAAGAGTCGAGTTGGACGATCGCGGGTGGATTTTCGGGAATCGAAACCACGGAATCTGTTAACATCAGCGTGCGCGATCGTCTGTGAAATAGCGCCACTTCGGCAAACCAACCCAAGCGTAGATCGATCGGGCCAAGTATCGCCCAATCAAATTGATCCGCAAGTATTGTTTCGCTACTGTCGCCAGGAAGTACAGACGTGCGTTTAGCCGGCAAACCCAGCCACGATAGCGGCAAATTTAGCGGAAAACTCCACTGTTGCGGGGCGACAAACACCTGCGCTTTGGGAAAACACCTCGCAAAAGGGCCAACAAAAACCTTGTGTTCGATGCCAGAAATGGTTGTCAGCAATATATACTTAACTTCTCCATGTTCTGCTACTAACTCGTTTACCAAGCGGATGCACTCAGGCGTAGGTGCAACGGGGGCGTAGATCAGAAGGCCTTCGGGTTCGAGTTTGATCGCCGTCATCCGAATCGGGACGACTACGTAGAAAATGCCTTGAATTTGGTCAAAAGTCCAGATTGTATCCTTGACTATTTCCTTGCGGATCGTCCGTCGTTTACCATAGGGATATATCGGGACGATCGGCCAAAAGGGCCAAGAATAATCCCGATCGTTAATCTGTCCTGATGTTGGTATGCCTTCGCCCTCTGTCACTCCGCGACTCCTTGCCAATATTTTTTGTACGTACGTGCGATCGAACTATTGTTAGTTATAGATCAATACGGTTCAGTTAAAACTGTTTACTCCGAGGAGATCCCCCTCGCATCCCCCTTAAGAAGCTATGCCTTATAAGGATCTTTCTTAACAATCCTGAAAGCTTTGTAAATCAAGGCTTTTGGGAGCAATCACGACACAAGCCTTGACAATTTAACAACCTTGTTTATTGAAAATAGCTGGCATTTATTGAGAATTGGCGATCGAGGAATAAGGGTTTGATAGCCTCGATCGCGATCGCTCTCAAATGTTAAGAAAGATGTTTATAACGCATAGCTTAAGAAGGGGGACTTTGAGCAACTTCTTGTCCCCCCCTTTTTAAGGGGGGCTAGGGGGGATCTGGCTTAACTGAACGGTATTGAGTTATAGATTAAGTCATCCCCTTTATCAATCGGCGCTTGAAACCGCTACTATACAAATGAAGTCTGCCTTCGCTAACAAGCGAGACCGAGAATAAATTTTTAACGAACTTGTCCTGATATTATGATAAGTTTGCAAGAATTTCTCAATTTAGTAGATATGACTCAAAACTACCGCATCACTCTTTTACCCGGAGACGGCATCGGCCCTGAAATTATCGCTGTCGCGGTAGATGTCCTCAAACTTGTTGGCAAACAATTCGACATCGGCTTTGAATTTCAAGAAGCTTTAATGGGAGGCGCTGCGATTGACGCAACAGGCAATCCACTCCCCGAAGAAACTCTGGAGAAGTGCCGCAACAGCGATGCAATATTATTAGCAGCAATCGGCGGTTACAAGTGGGATAATCTGCCCCGCCAACAGCGCCCAGAAACAGGACTTTTAGGGCTGCGCGCCGGATTAGGATTGTTTGCAAATTTGCGTCCAGCGACTATTTTACCGCAATTAGTGGATGCTTCCAGTTTGAAACGAGAAGTTGTCGAAGGCGTCGATATTATGGTAATTCGCGAACTTACAGGAGGCATTTACTTCGGCAAACCGAAAGGCATTTTTGAAACAGAAACTGGTGAAAAACGGGGAGTCAATACAATGGCTTATACCGAGTCGGAAATTGACAGAATCGGGCGAGTTGCTTTTGAGACGGCTAGAAAGCGCGGTAAAAGGCTGTGTTCCGTTGATAAAGCGAACGTTTTGGATGTTTCGCAACTGTGGCGCGATCGCATAATTGCCCTTGCTTCAGAATACCCCGATATCGAACTTTCTCACCTCTACGTTGACAACGCAGCAATGCAGTTAATTCGCTGGCCAAAACAGTTCGATACAATTGTCACGGAAAATTTATTCGGCGACATTCTTTCCGATGCGGCGGCGATGTTAACTGGTAGTATTGGAATGCTACCTTCTGCTAGTTTGGGAGCAACCGGGCCGGGAGTTTTTGAACCAGTACACGGTTCAGCCCCGGATATCGCCGGACAAGATAAAGCAAATCCGATCGCCCAAGTTTTGAGTGCCGCAATGATGCTACGCTATGGTTTGAATCAGCCGGAAGCTGCGAATAAGATTGAGCAAGCGGTTATAGAGGTTTTGGATCGAGGTTATCGCACTGGCGATATCATGTCAGAAGGCATGAAACTCGTCGGCTGTCGGGCGATGGGTGATGCTTTGATTGAAGTTCTCTAAGGTCGGATCGCATTGCTTTTTAGGGGCGTGTTTAATATGGGACATAAACTATCTCATGAACTTGACCTAATAGCTCTATCTGTAGGGTGCGCACTGCGAACCTCACCCTACAAATAGCGGATAAAACATTTTTTGGTGTGAGTCCTGTTGTCAACAAAAAATGTAGATTTAGGTTTGATTTTGGTGGTAGCTTGTTTCATAAATTGTTTGTTTCCATTGTTGATAAAATCCGCAATATAAGATTGATATTGATGTAGAACTTCGCTGGTAATGGCAGGCTTTAGAGATAGTTTATTCCCGCCGTTGATAGTTGATAAAATCCGTCTTGCGGAATTACAGTCAATTCACTAAACATGATATAACTGATGACTAATGACTAATGAGTAACCGAAAATTTCTGCAACCAGGAGATTTGCTGAGAGCGATCGCCCCTAGCGGCACTCTGCGAGAATCAACCAACTTTGAACGCGGTTTGGAAATTTGGAAATCTCGCGGCTATCGAGTTGAATTAAGTCCCGGTTTTGACGATCGCTGGGGCTACTTGGCCGGTTCCGACGAAAACCGCGTCCGACAACTCGCAGATGCCCTCAATGACCCGGATTGTCGCGGTATTCTATGCGTGCGAGGCGGTTTCGGCAGCACTCGACTTTTGGAAAAAGGAAAAGTGGGAGATTTGGCTAATTCCCGATTCCCAACTCCCGATTCCCATTCCCCAAAATGGCTGATTGGGTTCTCGGACATCACTGCTTTGCTCTGGAATCACGACAAATTGGGCATTTGGGGCGTTCATGGGCCACTGCTGACGACCTTGGGCCTGGAACCAGATTGGTCTGCCGATCGTCTTTTTAACTGCGTAGAAGGTCATTCTTTGCCACCTTTATCGGGCAAGGGATGGGGCGGCGGACAAGCCACCGGGAGGCTGTTTCCGGCAAATCTGACGGTGGCGACTCATTTGCTCGGAACCCCGTATCAACCGGATTTGACGGGGGTTATTCTGGCATTTGAGGATGTTTCCGAGGCTCCTTACAGGGTCGATCGAATGTTGACGACTTGGCGGATGGCTGGGGCGTTTGCAGGAGTGCGGGGGATTGCGTTGGGGCGTTTCAGTCGCTGCGAGGTTGACCCGAGTATTCCGAGTTTTAGTATAGAGGAGGTTTTGCGCGATCGACTGGGTGACTTGAATATTCCGATTGTCTCGGATTTGCCCTTTGGCCACGATGGGGTTAACGCTGCTTTACCAGTGGGAATTATGGCTACTCTGGATGCTGATTCGGGATTGCTGATTTGTGACTGATAATCATAGCTGTAATTGGAGATTTGCGATCGGCTAAATAGTCCGGTTGGGTGATGTTAACACTCGATCGCCGAAAGTATCTTTAAAATGGATACATTGGTCTGTGGGAAATCAAGCGCAAACAAACCAAAAAAATTTTAAAACTTGTCAAAAGAGGTCTATATGAAAGCACACAACGTTTTAAACAGTATCACCGCCGCTGTGCTAGTTGCAGGATTGGCACTTACAGGCATTGCGTCGGGTGCTATTGCGGAACAGATCGGAAATGGCGATCGTATTGACGGAGTAATCCGCCGCACTTCGCCCATCTACCGTTTCCGAAATATGTGGACGCCCGGAGCTCCGGTAGAAGAATTGCGGGGTCAAGAATACACTTTCAGTGCTAACGAAGGCGACGACATTCAAGTTTATTTAGACACCAACAGACGCGGCCTTACTCCTGTGATGGTGCTGTTTTACGGGGATAACAAACAAGTAGCTTTTACTCAAGATAGTTCTTTTAATTATCGGATTCCCCGCAGCGGTGACTATAAACTATTAGTGTTAGCAAAAGATGCTGCTAGGGGCGGAAGTTATACCCTGGAAGTTGCAGGAATTCAAGGCGGAGACAGACGAGCTCGCGACTCGCGGGACGACAGGGGAGATAACGGACGAAACAGTCGGGGAGATAACCGCGACGGAGAACGGATTTTGCGAGATGATTTGGGTTTGCGGGCTGTTGATTGCAACCAGAGACGTTCTATGGTCAGAGTCAGATTTGATGATGGAGATACGACTTATTGTGCGATACCAACTCGCGATTATCCGCAGGGAGATTATTACTATAACTCGCGGACTAGGGATTTAGATTCGGCGAGGACGGATGATAGTAGATTTGATGCGGGCCGAGATCAATGTCGGGTAATGGTAGGCGGAGTTTGTGTGACTAGGTAATTTCGGTGCAACCAGAATTAATATTACCCGAAATCAGGACACGGCAGTGCCGTTTCCCTACAATTAGTGGGCGATTGTTACATCTTTTATCGAGTTCGATGGATTATTTTGCGGTAGGGACACGGCAATGCCGTGTCCTCCATTGCTGACGCACATTTACCCGCATCGCACAAAACACAATTTATTGAAAAATAAAAAACAGGAACATTGAAGAAGTTTTGGAAAAAAAAGGAATCATTCATTCAAATCCCGAAATAATGAGCGGTGTCAGCGTATTTGTAGGGACTCGCGTCCCCTTACAGACATTTTTCGATTATTTGGAAGGAGAAGAGGGTTTAGCTGAGTTTATCAACGACTTTTCTTACTTGGAAAATCAAGCAATTAAAGTGCTGGAAAATCTAGCCAAAATGATGATTTCTAGAGAGAGAGATTCCAGTGCTTATACTTCTAGATGAAAATCTTTTGAGTAAAAAACTAAAGCAACCCTTTGTAGATGCTGGTCATTCAGTCAGTAACGTGTATGACATGGGTTGGAGAGGTTTAAAAGACAGAGAAATTCTTGAATTGGCTGAGAATCAACCTTTTGATGTTTTTATTACGGCTGATAAAAATCTTCCGTATCAACAAAATTTGGCAAGCTGCGGGATGATAATCGTGGTGTTGGAGACTAGCAGCACTCGACCCGATCGTCTTTGTACCTTATTATTGGTATATTGATAATATAATGATGTGGCAAAATTTATGAGCGTTAAAGAACTTGAAACAGCAATTATGAACTTGTCGGTTAAGGAACTATCGGAACTCACTGCTTGGCTGATAGAGTATCGCCAACAGGTTTGGGATAGGCAAATTGAAGACGATTTGGAGGATGGGCGGTTAGATGCGCTACTTGATGAAGTTGATGCAGAGTATGAAGCGGGATTGGCTAAAGTGTTATGAAGCATCTGACTTTACCGCGTTTTTGGCAATGCTATCACCAGTTATCTAAAGAAATACAAGCCTTAGCCGATAAAAATTACGAATTACTGAAAGTCGATCCGTATCACCTTTCGCTGCATTTTAAAAAAGTTGGCAGGCGAAAGCAATTGCAATCGTTGCGAGTAGGCGATAGTTACCGAGCTCTGGGAGTTGAGAAACCTGAAGGTATTGTCTGGTTTTGGATAGGGACTCATGGTGATTACGATGCAATATTAGCTCAGAAATAGAGTCTGCGATAGACTGTCACGATAGACGTTTCTTAGGCATGGGTAGATAAAAGAAAAAGGTGGCTGACAGCCACCTTTTTTGTTGTTTCCATTCAATTAGTTTGCCCTGCGAGTGAGGAGACTTCCATTATAAACCCCCTACAGTGGAAGGGGTTTAGATGTCATTTGCCAGCCTCGCAACCAACCCGATCTCGACTCCCCAAAATCGAACTCAGCCACTCCCCTCATCTCCCTCACGGCCAAAACCAGAATTTTCGATCAAAAAGGACGATCGCACAGTGGTAAGCTACCAAAGGCATTAAAATACCTAAATCAGAGAAAAGTTAAGATGTCAGCATTAAATGAAGTTCCCTCGCTGCTGCGCGCAGCCCGCGGCGAAACCCTAGACCGCCCGCCCGTGTGGATGATGCGCCAAGCCGGCCGCTACATGAAAGCCTATCGAGATTTGCGAGAAAAGTATCCGTCCTTTCGCGAACGTTCTGAAATTCCAGAAGTTGCGATTCAAGTTTCCCTCCAGCCGTGGCACGCATTTCAACCCGACGGCGTAATTCTGTTCTCCGATATTGTCACCCCCATGCCCGGTTTGGGCATCAACATGGATATCGCCGAAGGTAAAGGCCCGATTATCCACTCACCCATCCGCACCCAGCAGCAAATCGACGCATTGCAACCGCTGAATCCCGAAGAAAGCTTGCCTTTCATCAAAACCATTCTCAAATCCCTGCGCCAGGAAGTCGGCAACAAATCCACAGTGCTCGGCTTTGTCGGCGCACCCTGGACGCTAGCAGCCTACGCCGTTGAGGGCAAAGGTTCCAAGGATTATGCGATTATCAAAAACATGGCATTTTCCGATCCAACTTTACTACATCAGTTGCTGTCGAAATTTGCAGATGCGATCGCAGTTTATATGCGCTACCAAATCGACTGCGGTGCGCAAGTAGTACAAATGTTCGACTCCTGGGCTGGCCAACTTTCCCCCCAAGACTACGACACTTTCGCTCTACCTTACCAAAAACAAGTATTCGAGCAAGTCAAAAAAACCCATCCCGACACACCGCTAATTTTGTTAGTAACTGGTAGCGGCGGCCTTCTCGAACGTATGGCTACATCCGGTGCGGATATTGTCAGCGTAGATTGGACAGTTGATATGGCCGACGCGCGCCGACGTTTGGGCCCCAACATGAACGTTCAGGGAAATTTAGATCCCGGTGTGTTGTTTGGTTCTCAAGCGTTTATTCGCGATCGAATTCTTGATACAATTCGCAAAGCAGGCCCGCGCGGACACATCCTGAATTTGGGACATGGCGTATTACCAGGAACACCCGAAGACAACGTGCGTTTCTTCTTTGAAACCGCCAAACAAGCTGACAAATTGCTGGCAGTTGCTGCTTGAATCCCACACTCCCAGAGTCCGACAGGGGTTGAAACCCCTGTCTCATAGCGAAAGTCCTCTTAAGAGGACTAAAGATTAATATCTCAGTCGGTTAAAACTGAGATGTTGCACCATTCTCAATCAGCCTTTCATGGGCGGGCGGGACGCCCACCCCACAAGAAAACTTACTTCACTACTCGTTCCCTGGCTCTGCCGGGGAACCGATGTCCAGAGGCTCTGCCTCGTTTGCTATCAGACAAAATTGGAGGCAGAGCCTCCGGATCTGCGTTGCCAGGCAGAGCCAGGGAACGAGGAAATAACTCCCCCACTCTCTCCCCACTCCCCCTCCCCACTCTTCCCCATTCTGCAAAATGAACGCCAAAAAAATTTTCATAACGGGTGCAAGTGGCTGTATCGGTCACTATATGGCCGAAACTTTGATTCAAGAGACAAATCACGAACTTTACTTATTAGTTCGCAACCCCGAAAAGTTAAAATTTGACTGGAAAGCCCGCCCCGGTATCAATATAATACAGGGCGATATGCGAGATATCGATCGGCATTCCGAACTTCTGCAAACAATAGATGTCGCAATTTTAGCAGCCACCGCTTGGGGAGGAACCCAAGAAGTTTTAGATGTGAATGTCACCAAAACTCTCCGTCTAATTCAATTACTTTCGCCACAGACTTGCCAGCAAGTAATTTATTTCTCAACAGCCAGCATTCTTGGTCGAGACAACAATTTACTCAAAGAAGCGGGCGAATTAGGTACAGATTATATTAGTTCAAAATATAAGTTTATGACTCAATTGTCAGCCTTGACAAATCTACCTCCGATTACCGCACTTTACCCGACATTAGTATTGGGAGGAGACGCAGAAAAACCAGTCTCTCACTTGTCATCGGGCTTGCCACTTGTCGCAAAATGGATTGGTTTGATTCGCTGGTTTAAGGCAGATGGCAGTTTTCACTTCATCCACGGTGCAGATATTGCCACAGTAGTTAATTATTTAGTTGAACACCCGTCGGCTGCTGAGGAACCGCGACATTTTGTGCTTGGAAATCCGGCGATTACAGCTAACGAAGTCGTAGAACAAGCTTGCAAGTATTTGAATAAAAAGATATTTTTCAGGCTTACTTTGTCATCTTGGCTAGCAGATTTCTTTATTTGGTTATTCCGCATTCAGGTTGCGGCTTGGGATAGATTCTGTATCAGCTACCGTCATTTTACCTATCAAAATCTGGTCAATCCCGAAAGCATAGGAATGCCGAGTTACTGCGGCACAGTTGCCGATATGCTAAGAACTAGCGGGATTCCCGGCAAAGATTCAAAGTAGGTGATATCAATTCCGGTTGCACTTATATATTACTGTTAACTGTTGACTGTTAACTGTTGACTCGATTTTACAATTCCGATGCTACCGGATTTGAGATGAGAAGCGCACCGAACGACTAATTTACTGTTTCAAGTTCTTTTTTGCCTTAATCCCCTGCTTATTGAATGGGATTATCGTCAATTAACGGTTAAATAAGATAAGATATCAACATTTGCAGGTTTCGACAGGAAATCGCAAACTCTAAAATTGCGCCCATTATCTTTGTGCCAGGGGGTGTCACCCCCTCACTAGATATTCGATCGAGTGCAAGATTGTAATTTTACCCTTAACATTAAGTCTTGAGAGTCGATCGAACTCTCAAACACCCCAGCCCGATCGCAAGTTGTTTACTGATGTGAGGTTTAACATATAATGCGAGTTCTTCTAGTCTACCCCCTGTTTCCGAAAACATTTTGGTCTTACGAGAAAATCCTAGAATTAGTCGATCGCAAAGTGCTCTTGCCACCACTGGGTTTGGTAACAGTAGCTGCTATCTTACCGCAAGAATGGGAATTTAAGTTAGTCGATCGCAACATCAGACAAATCACAGAAGCAGAATGGGAGTGGGCCGAACTCGTCATTCTCTCAGCCATGATTGTCCAAAAAGAAGACTTACTAGACATCATTCGCGAAGCCAAACAGCGCGGTAAATCAGTTGCTTGCGGCGGCCCATACCCCACTTCCGTACCCGAAGAACCTCAAGCAGCGGGCATAGATTATCTGATTCTCGACGAAGGCGAAATCACCTTGCCGATGTTCGTTGAAGCGGTACTGCGGGGCGAAAAAAGTGGAATGTATCGATCGGACGGCGTAAAACCCGATGTTACCACAACCCCAGTTCCCCGCTTCGATTTGCTGGAATTAGACTGCTACGACTCAATGTCGATTCAATTTTCGCGCGGCTGTCCTTTCCAGTGCGAATTCTGCGACATCATCGTCCTCTACGGGCGCAAACCACGCACCAAAAACCCCCAACAGCTAATCGCAGAATTAGACTACCTTTATAACTTGGGCTGGCGGCGTGGTGTGTTCATGGTAGACGACAACTTTATTGGCAACAAACGCGGCGTCAAACTATTGCTAAAAGACTTAAAAGTCTGGCAAGAAGAACACAAATTCCCCTTCACTTTCAACACAGAAGCATCCATCGATTTAGCCCAAGACCAAGAATTGATGGAGATGATGGTATTGTGCAATTTCAATGCAGTGTTTTTAGGGATTGAAACTCCCGACGAAGAAAGCTTGCAAATGACCAAAAAATTCCAAAATACCCGCAATTCCCTAATCGAATCAGTAGAATTAATTGCGAAAACTGGCTTGCGAGTCATGGCCGGATTTATCATCGGATTCGACGGCGAAAAAGCCGGTGCTGGTCAGCGGATTGTAGACTTTGCCGAAGCAGCCGCAATTCCTAGTACAACCTTTGGAATGCTGCAAGCTTTGCCACACACTGCATTGTCGCACCGACTGGCAAAAGAAGGGCGGTTGCGCGACAAATCTGGCAACCTCAACCAGACTACTTTAATGAACTTTATTCCGACACGGCCACTAGAAGATATTGCGAGGGAATATGTCCAAGCATTTTCTGATGTGTACGATCCTGAGAAATATTTAGACCGGACTTATCGCCATTTCTTAATGTTAGGTGCACCGACAGCCAAGATACCTGCTAGAGTTCCGAGTTTGATCGATTTGCGAGCACTGTTAACTGTAGTTTGGCGGCAAGGATTCAAGCGCAGCACTCGCTGGAAGTTTTGGCATCATTTGTTCAGTATTTTCAAGCGCAATCCTGCGGTTTGGGATCACTATTTGACTGTGTGTGCTCACAACGAGCATTTTCTGGAATACCGCCAAATTGTGCGGGATGAAATTGAAGCTCAATTAGCTGACTTTTTGGCTAATGAGTCTCAGACAGTATATCAACAACCTGTTGTTGCTGAGGAAAAGGAAGTGCAAGCGGTTTAGGGTTGGAGAATTCAACCGAATATCTAGATATCCGACTTATTTAAGAAGTCGGATATCTAAATCATTTCAACAAGAATATCTTCTGGGCGATTGAAGAGATTCACCCCACGCTCAGCAATTCATCAAGCTTGTTCTTTAGGTCAGGCGATGCTATTAGTGGCCTATAAACTTCACCTTCATAGGGCTTCCAAACATATCCAAGACTGAACGGTCGAAAAACCGAAGACGATCCAGTAGCTTGCCAAACAGCTACAGCTAAAACCAATCCTGGAAAAACCAAGGCAGACTCTTCAATCAATTCGCTATAGGTTCTAAACTCGTCTACTTCCATACCAACTAAAGCATACCGAAACGGTGGAGCAAACCGCAAACTCTGATACATAAAGATACCTATTTCTGTCATTAAATAAGCACTTTCTGGAGTATCAATCCCAATCTCACTAATACCATTTGGACAAACTCTACACCACCAATTTTCTTCTATGTCCTGAAAAGTTTCTGCCCGACATTGGGAATGTGTACCGTTTGATAGAACCCATGAAATTTCATTGAAATATTGAGCAAATTGCTCTGCTTCAGATTGCTTTGTCCCACATTCAGCCGATAAGCTAAACACCCATGCCATTGCTGTTCTCCCGTTGACTAAATTAAACTATCAAACTTTCTCCCATTCGCTTTGTGTCTGGGCGAGGGCTGTTTCATATTTCTCTAAAAGCATTGTAGCGCTTGGCAAAATACTGACATGAGTTGGACTGTCTTGTATAGCTTCAATATCTCCGACGATCTTGCTATCGTCAATCTGCCAAAGAGGATTTTTTCCTGTGCCGCCAAATGTTGGGGGTTTGCGGAATGGTGGTAAGCTTTCGATAGAGAGGGATACGGACATTCCTTTCGTGTTTCTTATGGCTACAGTGACAGACTCCTCTGAAGACTTGCGCTCTGTTTCCAAGCGTAAATAACCTTGTTCATCCAACCATTCTTTGGGTACTTGCTCAACATCAATATCAATAGCGGGTCTGACTCCTAGTAGCCTCGCGTTGCGTCTGATTTTGGGTTTACCGTTTTCTTCTGCCATGCCTCGATAATAGAGTCTTGCCATTAGTCTTTTATTAGCCCAACACGATCGCCATACCAATCATAAGATAATTACTGCAACAGAAAGGCATGAGTATCTAAAAGGGATTCCATGTTACATATATTCCTTTAAATCTTCCAGCGGTAGATCCAAATCATCATACATAACGAGCTGACCGGCGCAACTACCATAACCATGAGCAGGCGAAATAATACTACTATTGGCGGCAGCAGTTATTTCGGCAGATAGAGGCGCGAGATCCCACAAATTATCAAAATCTAATAACAAGCTCAAAAATACCAAAATTCGCGATCGCCCCCAACCCGCCATGCAAGGAACAAATCACATCAGGACAGCAGCTCTACTAGGGCTTCTCAGCGGCCTTCTCGTTTTAGGAAGCTATTACTTAATCGGCAACGAACAAGGACTTTACATCGGTTTAGCATTAGCCGCCTTCAGCAGTTTGAGCTCTTGGTACTATTCCGATACCGCAGCTTTGATGGCTTACCGCGCTCGCCCGATCGCCCGCAGCGAAGCTCCCGAACTCTACGATATTGTAGCATCATTAAGCGAAAAAGCAGAAATTCCAGTGCCGAAAATCTTTGTAGTTCCGACTCAATCTCCGAACGCTTTCGCCACAGGAAGAGACCCGGAACACGCGACAATAGCAGTTACTGAAGGCATCATCAAGCTGCTTTCCCGCGAAGAATTGGAAGGCGTTTTAGCGCACGAACTGACGCACATCCGTAACCGCGACACTCTCACTCAAGCAGTTGCAGGGACGATCGCCGGTGCGATTACATTTGTCGGGCGAATTCTGACTTTTGGAGCGCTTTACGGCCCGGTGACGCGGGACAGCAGACAAGGCCCGAATCCTTTCGGTTTGCTGTTTTTAATAATTTTAGCGCCGCTATCAGCAACGCTAATTCAACTGGCGATTTCTCGGACAAGGGAATTTGCAGCCGATAGCGGTGCGGTGGAAATTACCAATAACCCGATCGGCTTAGCAAACGCGCTGCAAAAATTAGAAAAAATGGGCCGCGAAATTCCGATGCACGGCAATCCGGCGATGTCGCCGCTGCTGATTGTGAATCCTTTTTCGACTCAAGGTTTGCAGTCGCTTTTCCGCACTCACCCCTCTACCGAGGAGCGCATTCAGCGGCTTTTGACGATCGCGCAGCAGCAGCAAGGTTCTCCTGTTATGGCCTACATGAGCGGGATTTAATCGATCAAAAATGCAGCAAGAATATTGAGAAACCCGGTTGTTTGACTCAGCCGGGTTTCTGTATATCTTTTTTAAAGCTTAATTTTTATATCCTGTATTGCAGTATGGATGAGTTATCTGCCCATTATCTGAAGTTGCCAATCCACCATCTTCTTTCCGCTGTATGTGATCGATCGAAATTGAGTTTCTATGAATTAATCCGTTGCATATTTTACAGCGTGGGACACTTAGTAATGCTTCTTTGATATAAATCTCACTCTTTTTATTTGTATTGAATTCTTTTGTGGATGAAGTAATTGACTTTTCTTTATTACGAATATTTAAATACTTAAAATTATCGCTCGATATAATTTGGTTTATAGTGTCATCAAGAGTTTTTCCAGCTTTTAAATGAATCACAACTTGATTGAAAAAATTCGATATGTGTTTGTAACTTTTCTGAACATCCCTATGCTTTTCACAAATTTGTTTAATTAAGTAGTCGTAATTTTGAAGAAACTCTTCAAAATTTTGTCTAACATCTATGAAGTCATTGAACTTTTTTCCTTCATCTAGTTTCATGACAAAATCAACAACAGCAAAGAAAGAGACTGTTCTGTGTTGTCCATTTTGTGAGTAGAAATATAGAATGGGATGTAACCCTAAAGATGATGGATGGTTGCTATTTAATTTATATGCAATTTTTCTAACCTTTTTTAAAATTTTTATTGTTTCTTCACCTGTGACTTTGAGATCGTCATTAACTTCCTTATTGTTAATATCTATTTTGTCAACAATATTTACAAAGTCTAAAATTAATGGTAAAGTTTGAGCTGAATACAATTTTCCGCCCACAGGTAGATCTAGAGTTTTTATCGGAGTCTGCAACTTCGGTTCAAAAAGTATCTCATTAATTTCTTTAGCTATTTCTTGAATTTGGTCCTGTATTTCCTTTGAAAAGAATGACCAATATTTATGACCTGTGCCACTTCTTATTATTGCGCGTGCTGCAATGCTATTAGGTTTCTTCCTATATTCAAGAAGTTTGAGCTCGGTTTTATCAATTGGGGCAGCTTGCTGATTGATTTTGAAAAATGAATTTTCTGCTTTACTTGCATCACCTTCAACCCATTGAAGCTGAATAGCCAATGCTGCTAAACTTTTTGCAGATTTTACAATTTCTGGCTTAACTTTGTCCGGGTGTGTGAGAGCTAATCTAAAATCGTTATACGAGCCAACTTTCTTGTGTATCAGTTTTCGTGTTTCTTCAGCAATCTTTAATTGTTCATCAGGAATTACACCGTCATAAAATAGTTTTGAGATTTGTCCATCACCGTAATCATCGTTAACCCAAGCAGATAATGCACTCAACCTATGACTCCCATCAATCACGAATAAGTATCCACCTGTACTTCGCCACAAAATTATTGCGGGTATCAAATCATCTTCGATAAAACTTTTGATTAATTCGCAAATTCGTTGACCATCCCATTCATTAGTTTCTCTTTGGAAATCTGGTTTTCTGAGAAATGAGAAGAAAAATGAATCTGCTTTGATGTCTTCAATAGAAATTGTTTCTTTTTTCTTGCCTGAACTTATATTTTCTTCTACTTCAAAATCTTCTCGTGGAATCAGAGCATCTAGATTAACTTTAGCCATGATGTTTTTATGTATATTTGGATTAATGAGCTATCCGTCAAACACTGAGTAAGCAAAAGGCTGTGTACTTTCGCTCAAGGGAGGCGCTTACAGGAAGGGACATAGAACGATCTTACATCTTTATTAACAGTCCTGGACGCACGGACGCACTCCGAATAAAGAAACCGGGTTTTTTCCTAATTTGTCGCCTACAGCGCGTATTCTCGCAAAAACCCGGTTTCTGGGCCTCTAATAAAGAAACCGGGTTTTTATCGGAATCTGCGGGTGACAGCGCGTCTTCTCGTAAAAACCCGGTTTTTGGACTCTCATGCGTAAGTCTGATTAAACCCTTTTAAACTCAAGCCGCAACCTTATCTAAAGGCAGCACTTCAGCCAGTAATTTGTGCAAAGCTTCGCCTTCAACTACTTCAGTTTCTAACAGTTGCTGCGTGATTGTTTCCAACAATTCCCGATTGGCTTTCAGAATATCCAAAGCGTGCTGGTGAGCAGTTTCGACAATTTCTTTGACTTCTTGGTCGATCGCCTCAGCAGTCTGAGCACTCACCGCACGGCGCGCATTTCCCATACCATCTCCCAGGAACGATTGTTGAGCCCGATCGTACGCCAGAGGCCCCAAAACCTTACTCATCCCGTAAGTTGTCACCATCCGTTCAGCTAAATCAGTCGCCCTTTGCAAGTCATTGGAAGCGCCGGTAGTGATGCTACCAAACACGACTTCCTCAGCCGATCGACCTCCCAGCAGTGTAGCAATCTGACCGCGCAATTCCGACTCATCCAACAAGAAACGGTCTTCAGTCGGTACTTGCAACGTGTAACCCAATGCAGCCATACCGCGCGGGACGATCGAGATTTTCGCCACTTCGCCGCCGCCAGTCATCACAGCGCCAACCATTGCGTGTCCGACTTCGTGGTAAGCCACAATCTTTTTCTCTTTTTCGTTGAGCACCCGGCTTTTCTTTTCCAAGCCAGCTACAACGCGCTCAAACGCCTCATAAAAGTCTTCCTGCGCTACAGTGAGACGCTTGTTACGGGCGGCTAGCAAGGCAGCTTCATTGACCAAATTTGCCAAGTCTGCGCCCGAAAAACCGGGGGTACGAGTGGCGACGGCCTTCAAGTTAATATCCGGGCCCAACTTCACTTTTTGCGAGTGAATGTTCAAAATTGCTTCGCGGCCAGACAAGTCCGGGCGATCGACTAAAACTTGGCGATCGAAACGGCCTGGGCGCAACAAAGCAGCATCCAAACTTTCCGGGCGGTTAGTTGCAGCCAGCACAATTACCGTAGTATTGCCCGCCGCAAAACCATCCATTTCAGTTAATAGTTGATTGAGAGTTTGTTCGCGTTCGTCATTGCCACCGAATGCAGAGTTAGTGCTGCGAGATTTGCCGATCGCGTCCAATTCATCGATGAAAATAATACAAGGAGCCTGTTTCTTGGCTTGCTCGAATAAATCTCGGACTCTCGCAGAACCGACACCTACAAAAAGTTCCACAAACTCGGAACCGGAGATGCTAAAAAATGGTACACCAGCTTCACCAGCCACTGCTTTTGCTAACAGAGTTTTGCCAGTTCCCGGAGGCCCGACTAACAGCACACCCTTCGGAATTCGCGCGCCAATTGCCGTAAATCTGTCGGGAGTTTTCAGGAACTCAACAACTTCGACCAACTCAGTTTTAGCCTCTTCTACTCCAGCCACATCAGCAAAAGTAATTTTCGCCGATTCGCCTTCCACGTAGACCTTAGCTTTGCTTTTGCCGATCGACAGCGCGCCCTGCGGCCCGCCACCCTGCCTGTTCGCGAAAAATTGAAATATTGCCACAAAAATCAGTGGCGGAACCACCCAGCTTAAAACACTGCCGATCCAGCCATTTTTGGAAGGGGGAGTTGCCGCAAATTCAACGCCTTTTTCTTGTAAAAGTTTAGGCAGGTCTAGGTCAAAAATCGGCGTAGTTGCAAGCACTTGACCGGGTTTGTCGCCTTCACCTTTAAGTTGATAGCGAATTTCATTTTGGCCTACCGAAGCTCTCACTACATCTTGTTCTTGGACTTGATGGACGAACAAGCTGTAAGGCACTTGGGGAATTTGCGGGCCGAATAAATTGGGCAAAAAGATATTTGCCAGCAGAAACAAACTTGATAGCAATAATAAGACATTGCTAATTTGGCGAAAACGAGGGGGCTGGATCTGGTCTTTAATTGCCATTGATAACGATCGTCCTTTGATTTAAAACAGTTTTATTCATTTATTTTCTCATCAAATACGCACGCACTGTCAAGCGGATTTCCTCACTCGATCGGTCGGTTAACCGGGTAGCAACGATTTGGTATTAACAACGAACCGCACGCAGAACAGGCGAGACGCCTGTTCCACGGAATAGAAGAAGAGCAGACAATATAAGAGCATTATATTGGTGAAGGGTTGGTTAGCAGTTACTGGATGGTTATTACTTGTGAATCGCTTGAAAATTCTCTTTCTTTTCCTTTTATTCAGTGGAACAGGCGTCTCGCCTGTTCTTCTTCGCGTCTTCGCGATTCGTTATATTTATGCAGCTTCGGGGTTTAACTGAATCATTTCCCAAGTGGTATAAGTGCCGATCGCACCCCAAATCGCGTAGGGCAAAAGTAACAAAGCCGCAGTTTGAGAAATCGGCAAAACAGCCAACAGCAGCACAACTCCCAAAATCTCGCCGACGCCTCCTAGAATCGTCCCTACTTTCAGACTTTTGGCTCTGAGAGTAGCGGGAATATAAGCAACTGTGACAATTTCTAAAAGCAAGTACAAAGCCATCAGCAGCCATGTTTTGAGAGTCCCGGGTTCCTGTTCCCACACGACAGTAGCGCTACCGGCACCGCTGGCAAAAATTACCGTCCAAATTAATGGAATAGCAGGCTCGAAAAACATCCAATCCGGTCTTTGAAGTTTGACGGCCCAGTTAATATCGCGGAGTTTGAAAAACAGAGTGCCGAAGGCGACTGCGAAAGTCACGCCGCCGATAATCATCCAAGATTCAATCATGGTTATAAATTTTCAAATTGCTCGATCGCTCTTTAAGTCGATCTTCGCAACTTCCCACCCAAATTAGATCCGCCTTTAGCATGAATTTTTTTGAATAGCGATGCAATTATCTCTAACCGCCCGACACATTTTTAGCAAACTCTTCGCGTCCCGATACCAAATTAGCTGGAACGCCGTTGGGGTAATTTTGCGCGATTAAAGCTTGCAACTTTTCAACTCGATTTCCAGGGTTCGGATGAGAACTCAAAAACTCCGGCGATCCCCCGCCCTTCCTAGCAGAACCGAGAATTTCCATTACTTCCACAATACCTTGAGGATTGTAACCCGCCTCCGTCATAAACCGAAAACCGAGCCGATCGCTCTCAAGTTCATCAGCCCGCCCGTACCGTAAACCGACAACTTGATTGACCGCCTGAGCAATCACAGCAGCTTGCTGTCCGCCCCCGCGATCGTCGCTAGCAGCCACCCCTACAGCCGTTACTAAAGACCTACCCAACTGCTGTTTTGCCAAGTGTTCCGCACCGTGACGGCCGACAACGTGACCGGCTTCGTGCCCCAGTACAGCAGCCAACTGAGCCTCCGAATTCAGCCGCCGCAGCAGCCCGGCGGTAATGAAAACTTGTCCTCCCGGTAGGGCAAAAGCATTGACTATTTCGGCGTCTCGCAGCAGGTGGAATTCAAACGGATAAGGCGCTTGTTTCGCCGTTGAACCGTTGACTACCCGTTGTCCGACTCGATCGACATATTGTTGAATTGTCTGGCTAGGATAAAGCCCGCCGTACTTGCCTGCCACTTGCGATCGCGATTGCAGTCCCAAAGATATCTCTTGCTTCGGAGAAAGCTGCACTCGCTGTCTCTCTCCAGTTACGGGATTTTGTACGTCACTGGTATAATAAGTGATTGCCCCAAAAAATGCCATTAACAGCCCGATCGCCGCCCGGAATAAAAATTTGTTCACAGTCGTGTACCTATAAAGTTTAGCGAGTAGAATACTAGACTCACAAGTACCTCCACATCCGTCTGAAGTATCAAATAATTGGCCTTGCTGAATTTAGGTATGATTCACTCGCTATAGCAATCCCTGAAATTTAGAGTAGGGGCAATTCATGAATTGCCCCTACTAAATTTCAGAGGTAAATCATACTCCAAATCATCAACGCCAAATAACCAATTCCCAATTCCCAATTCCCAATTTCCTAATGTTTCAAACTACTCGCCGCCGCCTCGCTATTTGGTATACTGCTGTTACTGCTGTATTGTTACTTGTATTCGCGACGGGTTTCTATTTCTACGTCCGCAATACTTTAATCGATCGCATTGACGACACTCTCAATCACGTTGTCGAAGTAGTTGAGCGCACTCTAGTTATCGAACCGCTAACTTCCCCTACGACTGGAGCTAAAACTAAATCGCAAGTTAATATTCAAGCGAGTTTTCGAGACAGCACGGATGCGGTAGAAGATGACCACATTGATTTAGAATGGTTCAGTCCTACGGGCGAATTGCTGTGGTCTACTTTGTCGGAACCGCTGAACATACCGATTCATGCTAACCGCACTGGCGAAACGGTTTGGGTAATTAACAATAAGTTGCAATCAGAAAACTATTCTCTAAGACAGGTGACGCAGCGAGTGGAAATCGGCCGCCAAGTTTTGGGATATTTGCGGGTTAGTCATCCTTGGTTTGAGGTGACAAAACCGATTCACCAACTAATTATAGATTTGATTTTGGGCGCGAGTTTAACATTGATTTGCGTGGCGGCTATTGGCTGGCTGCTGTCGGGATTGGCGATGAAACCTGTGCGAGAATCATATGGGCGTCTCAAACAGTTTACTGCTGATGCTTCCCATGAACTCAGAAATCCGATCGCAACTATTCAAACTAACGTCCAAGTCGCTTTAGCGGAACCGGATATTGAACCGCAGCAACATCAACAACTACAGGTTATCGAACGCCTGACGCGCCGTTTGGGACGCTTGGTTGACGATTTGTTATTTTTAGCGAGACAAGATAGTGGAATCGTGCAGCAGCAGTGGGTTGATGTGCCTCTCGATGCTTTGCTGATTGAGGTGATTGAAGAACAACTGGCGATCGCCACTACCCAAAATCTGTCTCTTTCTTTGGAAATAGTCGATCAACCCAACACTGAAGATAACTTTACCGTTTTAGGCGACTGGGATCAACTAGCCCGACTTTTTACCAATCTCGTTAGCAATTGTGTGCAGTACACGCCATCTGGGGGCAAAATTGTAGTAGAATTGCAGCTTGCAGCTAAAAGCAAAAGAACTTCGCCGATGTTAAATCCAGCACTACAAGTAAAAATAACAGACACCGGCATCGGCATTTCGCCAGAAGCATTACCGCATATATTCGATCGATTCTACCGCGCCGATCCCGCCCGCACCCACCGCAGCGCCGCCGGTTCCGGTTTAGGATTAGCCATCGCCAAAGCCATTGTCGAAAATCACGGAGGCCAAATCCACATCGACAGCCAACTCGATCAAGGTACCGCCATTACCGTCACCCTTCCCGCCCGCAAATCATAACCATCTCGCCCCTAAAACTTCCCCTCTTCCTCTGCGCCCTCTGCGGTTAAAAAATCTACCCCTCAAACCCTGATTCCTTCTACCTCGCGCCCAAACCCAGCTATTATAACCGCGCCAGATGGCGAGGACATTTTTAATCGCTGAAACCCTTGCTATTACTACTTCTTCCTTCTTCCTTCTTCCTTCTTCCTTCTTCCTTCTTCCTTCTACTATAAAATTGAATTCCGCCATAGATTAACATAAACGTTGTTAGAAAACCTCGATCGAACTCGTGAGGAGTTATTTATGTTTCGCCAAAATCTACCGTTCAAAAAAATCAGCTTGCTAGCAGCCACCTGCGGGGGTTTACTTGTCAGTCTGGCCACCCTTTCCCTTGCAGGAGGCCCACCACCCCAAGGAAAACCCGTTTCCCAACCCGCAGCCACTCCCGCAACTGGAAAGCCCGTCAGCGAACCGAGTCCCACTGTGAGTCCGGGCCCCAACGGAATGCCCACCACACCCCAAGATGCCCCCGCCCGCTTCCCGATGCCAAGTGGGCGAGTTACACCTATGGATGGCATGGTAGTAATTAAACTCGTGAATACCACCAATGCCGTCATCAATTATCAAGTGATTGGCGTTACCCCACCGCGCACTCTGGGCGAACAATCGGAAATGTTGCTTAAAAACATCAAAGTACCAATCACCCTCACTTACCAGCGTCCAGACGGCGGATTGCTGTTGGTTCGCCCCCAAGCAACTGCTACGCCGGGAATGTTGCAAGTCAGTTTTGGCGCAACAACTGACTTGGGCGCTGATACAAAATCGATGGAAATTCAGGAAGATGGCAAGGTAATTTTGAATTAAGTTGATTGTTGACTGTTAACTGTTATACCAATTTAATGGGTCGTTGCACATATCTCGATCCCCCTAAATCCCCACCCCCCCCTAGCCCCCCCCAAGGGGGGAAGGGGGACTTTGATCGGAATCTTGTCCCCCCCTTATTAAGGGGGGCTAGGGGGGATCAGATTCTATGCAGCCTCATAAAAAATTGGTATTAACTGTTAACTGTTAACTGTTAACTGTTAACTGTTCGCATTGATGTCAAATCAAGATCGAAATCCATAATAAGAGAATTTCATTCTTAAGTTGACATCAATGCCCAATTCCCAATTCCCAATACCCAATTCCCAATTCCCAGTTAATCGCCGAGTAACAAAGGGGGTAACTGGGTAAAAGGTAAATCCTCGTTTACAGCATCAATTTCCGCCTGTTCTCGTTCGTTGATTTGACCGATATAAGACTTGAGAATTTGCGCTAGACGGTTGTTATAAAATCGGTGCAAACTATAATTGGGCGTAGCTGGAAAGCCACGCCGTTTTTTGTGCCGCCCGCCCGCACCCGGATCGAAGGTTTGGATGCCCCGATCGATCGCCCATTCGATCGGTGTATAGTAACAAGCATCGAAGTGCAAGCAGTCAATTTCTTGCAAACTGCCCCAATAGCGCCCGTACATTCGATCGCCCTTATACAGACAAAAAGACATTCCCATCGGCTGTCTCTCGTCTTCTTTATCGTAGGCGGCGACAAACAAAACGCGATCGCGATAATTGTCATGCAACTGTTCAAAAAAGCGCTTAGTCAAATACTTGCTTCCCCACCAGCCAAACTTGTCGCAAGTATTCTCATAAAAAGCATACATTTGCCCAAACATCGCTTGGGGAATTTCATCACCAGTCAAAGTTTTTACCAACAAACCGGCTGTTTCAACAGCCTTGCGTTCGCGCTTGATATTGCGGCGCTGGTTGGCATTAAATGCGCCTAGATAGTTGTCAAAATTTTGATAGCTTTGATTTTGCCAAATATAACTGTGGTGCAGCCAAGCGCTAAAACCGTGCTGTTCCATGCGATCGCGCCATACAGGATCGACGTACAGGAAATTGCAACCAGAGATATTGTGCCGATCGCAAAAATGATCGATCGCACTTACCATTATCCCAGTTAACTCATCTTCATCTTCCCCATCAGCAATCAAAAACCGATAGCCTTCAGCCGGAGTAAACGGTGTCATTCCCATCAACTTGGGATAATATTGAACACCCAAACGTTGAGCTAAATCGGCCCACTGATTGTCGAATACAAATTCGCCGTAACTGTGACTTTTGACATAAAGCGGTGCACAAGCAATCAACTGTTTGTCTCGCCATACTGTCAAGTGATGTGGTAGCCAACCGTTTTTACCTGTCGCGCTACCGGAAGTTTCGAGATTATTCAGCCAATCCCATTCGAGAAAAGGCGTTTTGAGCGGCATCGCCAAAGCATCCCAGGATGCTTGCGGGATATCTGCTAGTTTGCTAATCCAGGCTACAGAATATTGAGGCTTCGGCTGTTTCAGCATAGGAAGATTTGAGCGTAGAGCGATCGAACTTTATTTAACTTAATACAATTTCCCCTGTTCCACACTCCTGTGACAAATCGAATGTAGGGGCGGTGCCCCCGTGCCCGCCCTCTAGGGTTCGATCGACCCGATAATGCAAAAATACCTCACTCCCTACCTGTTTTACCGTCAAAAGCTCCAATTTCGGCGCTAAATCCGCTAAAAAACCCTTTCCCTCGACTGGTGTCGGTGCATCCGCGCCGCCCAAAATTAACGGGCAAACCGTCAGCCAGAGCTCGTCTATCAAGCCCGCAGCGAGGACTGAGGCGACGAGTTTTCCGCCTCCCAAAATTGCCAAACGTTTGATTCCGAGGGTTTCTAGCTGTTGAAACGCATCAATCCAATCGATTTCTCCGTCGATGGTGTTGGTTGTTAAAGTGCGATCGAACTTACTGTCTTGCGTCGGAGATGGAGACGGCAATGCCGTGTCCCTACAGTCTGTCATCGGGTAGGGAAACGGCACTGCCGTGTCCTCTTCTTGCATCGGAGATGGAGACGGCAATGCCGTGTCCCTACAGTCTGTCATCGGGTAGGGAAACGGCACTGCCGTGTCCTCTTCTTGCATCGGAGATGGAGACGGCAATGCCGTGTCCCTACAGTCTTTGATTGGGTAGGGAAACGGCATTGCCGTGTCCTCTTCTGCCGTGTCTCCGTCTTGCCCAGTCAGCAGCCAGCGGGGAACCGGTTGCTGGAAAAATCGCCAGTTGGGGTCAAATTGGCGCGATCGCGAACACACAATTTGCACGGGTTGTGGGGGCTTTCCTTGGACTTTTCTCTGTTCGAGCAAATCCGGCGAAATCACTCTCAGAGTAGTTCCATAGGCGCGTAAAGTGCCGTTTCCGAACAGAACTGCGTCACTGTTGGCGACTTGTTGTTCGAGGTGGGATTTGTCGTTAGCAGAACCGAATCTGGCGGCGGTGAGGGCGCAATCTGTAATTTTGCCATCGGCACTCATCGCGAGTATTACTGTTGTGTGAATCATTGGATGTGAGATTTAGGATTTCGGATTTTAGAATATAAAAACCCGGCGGTTGAAACCGCGTCTATACAGACAAAACCCGCCTGCACGGGTTGAAGAGTCGATCGCACATTTCTCTCAAATTCTATATTTCTTAGTCCGCGAAGGCGGACATCGTTTGTGTAGACGCGGTTTACAACCGCCGGGGATTTAAATGGCTCAAATTACTTTCCGCATAATACAAGCAACATTCCCATAACTTTCACCCGTCAGCCCTTCGAGAGTTTCATGTTCGATATCTTCATCTTGACCGAGTTTGCTCGTCCATTTTCCATTAGGTAACTGTCTGGCTGCGTGTGTCGGTTTTCCCGCAGAATCAGCGTAGATGGCTATCTTTTGAAATCCTCGCTCTAAATTCGGACGATCGCACAATTCATAACCGATAGTTTGAGAAGCTTGCATAAAAGCATTTATCGTCACTTCGCGCGGTACTCCCGCAGGCCAATAATCAATATTTTGTGAATCCGGCCACCACCATCTCTCGTTGTCTTCTGCCGCCCAAGCGATACAATTATAATCGATTGTATCGGGGCTGGTGATTTCATAACCTGTAGTTAACAAGTTAGGGAAATCCCGTTCTGTCCAAACTTTTATCCTAGCTATCCAGGCTTCATTTCCTACCATTTGTAACCTTTTTATCGACCCCAATTTAACCAAGCTGTAATCATTTCCTTAGTTTTCCCGCGTTGTTCGGGCATTACTGGTTCTTCGCGGCTAATTGACTTGAGAGCCCAAAACCAGCGGCCGGAATTGTTTTCTAATTCTCGCAACAATAACGGAATCACATCGCGGCCCATGCCAATAATTTGCTGATAGGCTGGGTGTACTGACATTTGTTCGGTGGATGAAATGCCGCGAGTTTCACTTTTCCATTGTTCGACTAAGGAGTGAAAAGTTGTTTCTATTTCTGTTTTTTGGTTGGTACGGGCGATCGCACTTTCTTGAGATAAGGATAATTGCTCGATAAATTCAAATACTTGTTTTAGTTGTTCTCGATCGCACTTTTCTAATTCTTGTTGGATTAAATCTCTCATGACAGTCATTTTTGTTGTCAAGTTTTCTGTATTATAGCCCGATCGCCCATCCACCAAAAAACCCGATCGCACATACACAAAAAACCCGATCGCCCCATCCACAAAAAAAACCGATCGCACATACACAAAAAACCCGATCGCCCATCCACCCAAAAACCCGATCGCCCATAAACCCAAAAATCCGATCGCCCCAATCAACACAAAAACCCGATCGCCCATCCACAAAAAACCCGATCGCGGGGCCCCAGAAACCGGGTTTTTTCCGAAATACTTCCCTACAACCCACAGATGTGGACAAAAACCTCGCTGTCAACTGCGTCGCCCTGAGCGGAGTCGAAGGGTCAACTGTCAACTGTCAACTGTTTAACTCCCTCCAATCGCAGGAAATGCACCCGGCCCGATCGATCGCCCGCTACAACTGTCACTCCATCAGGGGCGATCGTAAAGCGATTAAACCCATAATCTCCGCTGAAACTAGCAACCTCTTTACCGCTGAGCAGATCCCAGATTTTGAGGGTATTATCCGCAGAAGCGGAAATAGCTCTCTTGCTATCGGGTGCGATCACCACTGCATATACCAAGAAACTATGACCCGTAAGAGTTTTCAGTTCCCTCCCGCTGAGTAGATCCCAGATTTTGAGGGTATTATCCCCAGAAGCGGAAATCACTGTCTTGCCGTCGGGTGCGATTGCCACTGCATATACCGAGTCAGTATGACCGATGAGAGTTTTCAGTTCGGTGCCACTGTCTATGTCCCAGATTTTTAGGGTTTTATCACTAGATGCGGAAATAGCTTTTTTGCCGTCGGGTGCGATCACCACTGCTTTTACCGCGTCAGTATGACCAGTGAAAGTTTTCAGTGCCCTCCCGCTGAGCAAATCCCAGATTTTAAAGGTTTCATCGCTGGAAGCGGAAATCGCTGTTTTTCCGTCGGGTGCGATCGCCACTGCATTTACACAGTCATTATGACTCGTGAGAGTTTTCAGTTCCCAGCCTGTCTCGGTGTCCCAGATTTTTATGGTGTTATCCTCTGAAGCGGAAATCGCTGTCTTGCCGTCTGGTGCGATCGCCACTGCTAGTACCGCGTTACTATGACCCGTGAGAGTTTTCAGTTCCCGGCCTGTCTCGGTGTCCCAGATTTTCAGGGTATTATCCAATGAAGCCGAAATCGCGGTTTTGCTGTCGGGTGCGATCGCCGCTGCTGTTACCGCGTCAGTATGACCGATCAGGGTTCTCAGTTTGATGCCTGTCTTGATGTCCCAGATTTTTAGAGTGTTATCACTAGATGCGGAAATAGCTTTTTTGCCGTCGGGTGCGATCGCCACTGCTTTTACCGCGTCAGTATGATCGGTGAAAGTTTTCAGTTCCCGACCACTGTCTGCCTTCCATATTTTCAGGGTTTTAAGTAGTTAAGCAAAATTAATTACATAATTATTTCCAAATTCTTTAAGAATTTT
>ENA-OBIO01000206-OBIO01000206.1-metagenomes-genome-assembly--contig:-NODE-206-length-36585-cov-5.93912_pt1 | contig 36585 bp, 33 predicted proteins | sample MGYA00153383_OBIO01 | MGnify analysis MGYA00153383 | reverse complement strand
GCGTGTTGATGATGATTTTGGCGCTCGGCTACGTGGCGTTTCAGGTGGGCGACACGTTCGTCTTCACGGCCGCGCTGATCACGGCCGGGGCGGTGATGGGGTTCTTCGTGTGGAACTTTCCGGCGGGCCTGATCTTTCTCGGTGACGGTGGCGCGTACCTGCTCGGGTTCTTGCTGGGCGAACTTAGCATCCTGCTGGTTCACCGCAACCCGGGCGTCTCGCCGATGTTTCCGCTGCTGCTGTGCGCCTACCCGATCTTCGAGACCATCTTCACGATGTACCGCCGCAAGGTGGTTCGCGGCGTGGCCACAGCCGCGCCCGACGGCATTCACCTGCACACGTTGATCCACCGGCGCTTGATCCGCTGGACGCTGGCCGAAGGCCGCGAAAAGCGGCGCCTGACCCGGCGCAATTCGATGACCTCGCCGTACCTCTGGCTGCTGTGCCTGTCGTCCGTCATTCCGAGTTTGCTGTGGTGGAACAGCACGGCGGTGCTGTCGTGGTTCTTGCTGCTGTTCGTGGTGTCGTACGTGTGGCTCTATACCCGCATCGTGCGGTTCAAGACGCCGCGGTGGCTGATCTTCCGGCGGACGGGTTGACGGGCACGCTGGGCTAAACTTTTTTCATGCGCCTGTCTGAACCCCACCGCCTCGCATTGAAATCGCATTTCGCCCGCGAGCTGGGCGCCGATTGCGAGGTGCCGCTGTTCGGCTCGCGAGTCGATGACGCGCAGCGCGGCGGCGATGTGGATTTGCTGGTCAGGTCACCGCGGGTCTTGGAGCACCACGCCTGGCTGGCGGCTCGTTTGACATCGCGCGCCGAGCGCCTGCTGGGCGGGCGCCGTGTCGATGTGCTTCTACTCGACCCGTTGACCGAGGTTCAGCTGGTGCACGCCGCTGCGTCGGCGACGAGCGTGGCGCTTTGACCATGCAGGCTCGCCTTGCCTTTTTGGTAGAGACGGTCGAACTCGAAGCGCAGCATCTGCTCGAGACCGACGGGCGCTTGTTCGCTGCGCCCTTCAGCGCACATCGCGCGACAGCCCTTCGCACTCAGGTCGACGAGTCCGATCGAACCGATGCATTCGTGGCGCGATTCGGTGGTCTTCAAGACACCCTTGCCGCCAAGCTTCGCCGCAAGGGTTGACTGCCTCGCCGCGCTGCCCGCGACGTCTCCTTGGACACAAGGGCACTGTTCGAGGGCAAGACGGCCAAGCGGTCTCGAGCCTACTCGATCATCGCGGAGCGCAAGCTTTCTCAGATCCATGCGGCCCAAACTCTCGACTTCCTTCGCTCTCCTCCAGGCAATCAGCTCGAAGCACTGAAGGGGGATCGAAAGGGTCAACACAGCATCCGAATCAACGATCAGTGGCGAATCTGCTTCGTTTGGACGAAAGCAGGACCGGCAAATGTCGAGATCGTGGACTATTACTGAAGGAGTGAGCCATGAATCATCCCGTAGACCGCATGCGCCCAGTACACCCCGGAAAAGTTCTTCGCGAAGACTTTCTCGCGCCGCTGGGCCTGGGCGTCAATGCCCTGGCGGTAGCGCTAGATGTGCCCGCGACCCACATTCACGAGATCGTCAAAGAACGACGCGGCGTGTCGGCCGACACCGCCGCTCGCTTGGCAAAGTACTTCGGCGGCGACGCAGCCTCATGGTTGGTTTTGCAGGCGAACTATGACCTGAAGACACTTCCGACACAGAAGGACATCGAGCGACGCGTTCATGCGCGCGAAGCGATTTCTGTTTGATCTACCGACCATGCGTTTCCGATGGGTCATCCTTGTTTATTGATCGAGGCGTGATCAATTTGCAAGGATGAATTTGAATTGCTCCCTCGCCCCTTTGGGGAGAGGGCCGGGGCGAGACGGGGCTTTCGAGTCGCACGCGACGAGCCCGTCGAGCAGTTCCGGCTTGCAAGCCGGAACGCGCCCTGCAAGGGAGGGGCTGCGCCCAGGCACGTGGCGGCTAACGCACCCTCACCCCAACCCTATCCCAGGGGGAGAGGGCGTAATACCGCCCTGGTACTCGGGCACATGCAGGTGCAGCCAGCGCTTGATCACCGCCTCCGGCGCGCCGGCTGCGCACGCTTGAGTCGCGTCGGTCATGTCGGCGATCAGGTCGACGCCATCGGCCGCGTGCAGCAACGCGATGCGCAGGCGCGGGTGTGCGGACGGGAGCGTGGCGTCGGTGTCGGCGAGCAATTCTTCGTACAGCTTTTCACCCGGCCGCAAGCCGCTGAAGACGATGCCGATCTCGCGCTCGCGGTGGCCCGAGAGGCGGATCAGGTCGCGTGCCAGGTCGACGATGCGCACCGGCTCGCCCATGTCGAGCACATAGACCTCGCCGGTCTGCGCGAGCACCACGGCCTGCAGCACCAGCCGCGCGGCCTCGGGGATGGTCATGAAGTAACGCGTGATGTCGGGGTGGGTCACGGTCACCGGGCCGCCCTTGGCGATCTGCTCTTTGAACTTCGGGATCACGCTGCCGCTGGAGCCGAGCACGTTGCCGAAGCGCACCGCCGAGAAGCGCGTGGCGTGCCCGAGCGTGGCCATGTGCGAGAGCACCATCTCGGCCGCGCGCTTGCTGGCGCCCATCACATTGGTCGGGTTGACGGCCTTGTCGGTCGAGATCAGCACGAAACGTTCGGCGCCCGCCTCGGCCGCGGCGGTCGCGGCGTTCCAGGTGCCGAGCGTGTTGTTTTGCAGCGCGGCCCAGGCGTTCTCGTCTTCCATCAGCGGCACGTGCTTGAAGGCCGCAGCGTGGAAGATCAGATGCGGTCGGTGCGCGGTGAATGTGGCACGAAGGTGCGCGAGGTTTTTCACGTCGCCCATCAGGCGCACCAGCGGCAAGTGCGGGTGCAACTCGCCGAGCTGCTGCTCGATCTGGTACAGCGCGAATTCACTCAGCTCGTACAGCACCAGCCGCGCCGGGCCGTAGCGCGCGAGTTGGCGGCAGAGCTCGGAGCCGATCGAACCACCCGCACCGGTGACGAGCACGGTCTTGCCCGAGATCAGCTCGGCGATGCCCGCTTCGTCGAGCTGCACCGGGTCGCGGCCGAGCAGGTCTTCGGGCTCGATGCTGCGCACACGCTCGATGCGCGCGCTGCCGTCTTGCAGCTCGCTGACGGAAGGTACTGTCAGCACGGCGAGCTCGGTGGCCGCAGCCAGCGCGATGGCCCGGCGGCGCTGCACCACGGTGGCACCGGGCAGCGCCACGATGACGTGCGTGGCGCCCCTGTGAACCTCGGCGCGCGCCACGTCGGCGAGCGTGCCCAGCACCGGCACGCCGCCGATGCGCGCACCGCGCTTGGCGGGGTCGTCGTCGAGCAGGCCGAGCACGATCCAGCCTTGCTGGTGGATACCGGCGAGCAGCAGCTTGGTCGCTTCGCCCGCGCCCATCACGATCGCACGGCGCACCTCGGTCTCGTCGCTGCCGGTGATTTGCGAACGCGCGTGTTCGTAGAGCATGCGGTAGCCGACGCGCACCAGGCACAGGCCGATGAGCGTGACGAACGGGTGCAGCGCGAGCACCGCGCGCGGCACCTGCGTAAGCCGCACCATCAGCACGAACACAGCGCACAGCAAGCCGCTGGCCACGCAGGCGAGCGTCAGCCGCTTGACCTCGCCGAACCCCGAGAAGCGCCACATGCCGCGCGGGATGCCAGCGGCGACGAACACGCCCAGGTACACGGCGACCACGCCGAGCAGCACCCAACCGTCGTATTCCGGCCGCGCACGCAGCCAGCGCTCGAAGCCGAGCCGGAACAGGTAGGTCGCGTTCCAGGCGAGCGCGATGACCGCGCCGTCGACCAGCAGCGAGAGCGGCCGACGATGCGGGCGCACGCGGGCGAGCGCACGGTCGAGGCGGTGCCAGAACGAGAGCGGCGTGGTGGGGTCGGTCATCGGGGTCAGGGCCGCCGCAACGTCGTCCGCAACAGCGACAGCGACACGACGCGCAGCGTGGCGCCGATCAAGCGCACATCGCCGAGCAGCGAGCGTTCGTCGACATACTGGGCGGCGCGGCGCAGCTTGGCCGGCATCACCTGCTCCACGTACAGGCGCTCGGGGTCGGCCGCGCGCCCGAGCAGCGCGCTCTCGTCGCGGTATTCGATCGAGGCCGGGTCGGTGATGCCGGGGCGCACCGAGAGCACCTTGTCGTGCAGTGCGGCCGGGTACATCGCGACGTAGCGCGGCACCTCGGGGCGCGGGCCGACCAGGCTCATCGTGCCGGCGATCACGTCGAGCAGCTGCGGCAACTCGTCGAGCTTGGCGGCACGCAGAAACCGGCCGGCACGCGTGATGCGCGGGTCGGTGCCGACGGTGATTTGCGGTGCGGGCGCGGGTGAGTCTGTGGGTATGACCGCGGTCGCGTCATCCTGCATCGTGCGGAACTTGTGGATGTGAAACGGCACGCCGAAGCGCCCGACCCGCTGCTGCCGAAAAAACACCGGCCCGCGCGAATCGAGCTTGATCCAGAGCGCGATGCCGAGCAGCAGCGGCGAGAGCAGCAACAGCCCGGCACTTGCGCAAACCACGTCGAACAAACGTTTGGCCATCAGGCGCCGTCAGCCGAGCGCGTGCCGCACGACACCGGCCACACGCTGCACATCGGCATCGGTCATGCGCGTGTAGATCGGCAGGCTCAGCATGCGCTCGTAAGCGTGCTGGCTGTGCGGGAACGATTCGGCCCGCAGCGCGTATCGATCGCGCCAATACGGCTGCAGGTGCAGCGGGATGTAGTGCACGCTGCAACCGATGCCGGCCGCGAACAGCTGCTCGATCAGCACGTCGCGGTTCATGCCCGGGCGGCCGATCGGCGCCGCGTCGCCCAGGCGCAACGGGTACAGGTGCCACGCATGCATGTCGCCGGCTGGCGCGTCGGGCGGCGTGACGAGCGGCAGGCTGGCGAAGGCCGCGTGGTAGGCCTGCGCGATCTCGGCGCGGCGCGCGTGAAAGGCGCGTGCGCGCCGCAACTGATGAATGCCCATCGCCGCGGCGATGTCGGTCAGGTTGTATTTGAATCCGGGCGCGACGATCTCGTAATACCAGCTCGGCACCTTGGCGGTGAAGCGGTCGAACGCATCGCGGTTCATGCCGTGGAGGCGCATGGTCTTGATGCGCTTGGCGAGCGCGGCGTTGCGCGTAACCACCATGCCACCCTCGCCGGTCGTGATGGTCTTGTTGGCGTAGAAGCTGAACACGGTCGCGTCAGACCCCAGTGTGCCGACGAGCGCGCCGCCGCTCGTGGTCGGCAACGCGTGTGCGGCGTCTTCGACGACCTTCAAGCCGTGTCGTTCAGCGATCGCGAGCAGCGCCCGCATGTCGGCCGCGAGGCCGCCGAAATGCACCGGCATGATCGCCTTGGTGCGTGGCGTGATCGCGGCTTCGACGAGTGCCGGGTCGATGCACAGCGTGGCGGGGTCGATGTCGACCAGCACCACATCGGCACCGAGGTAACGCACGACCTCGGCGGTCGCGGTGAAGGTGTGCGTGGTCGTGATGACCTCGTCGCCCGGGCCGATGCCGAGGGCCTCAAGCGCGAGGTGCAGGCCGGCGGTGGCGGAGTTGACGGCCATGCAGTGCAGCGGCGCGCCCTCCACGCCCGCGCCCGAAAAAGAGCCGAGAAACGCGGCGAAGTCCTCCTCGAACCGCTTCGCCTTCGGCCCTGTCGTGACCCAGCCCGAGCGCAGCGTGTCGACCACCTCGGCGATCTCTTCTTCGCCGATCTCGGGCAACGCGAATGGCAGGAAGGGCAACGTGGGCTGGTTCATGGGTTGTCTTGGATTCACTCCCTCTCCCCAAAGGGGCGAGGGAGCGATGCCCAGCGCTGTACGTCGAGGTAACTCACCAGCGACAAATGCACGTGTCAAATGCCCTCGGCATCGCGCAGCGCATTCACCTGCTCGTTCGTCACGGCGACACCATCGCGGGGCGGGAACGGCACGAACTCCGCCACGCCTTTGAAGCGCGTGGAACTCGACGCGGTGGTGAGCGGGTCGTCGTCGATGTCGAGCGGCGTGTGCATGATCGGTCGTTCCAAAGGGTGCTTCATCACGCCTTCAGCAGCTTTAATTCAGTGATGCCAAATTCTATTCGGTCAACGTTTGGCGACCCACGCGAGCACATGGGTGCGCAGCAGTGCAACGGTGTTGAGCAGAGTGTAGAGCGACGGGTGCACGCGGGTGACCGCACGCGCGATCGGCGGCGCGAGGGTGATGCGCTGGGCTCGAACGTCACCGTGCGGGAACAGCTCGCGCACGCGTTTTAGCGGCACGCCGCGCACGTCGGCATTGCGCGGGTTGTTCACCGTGAAGTCGTACCAGAGCACGCCGCCGCCGGGCTTGACTGCCGCCCACATCGCATCGGCGAGCCGCTGCTGAAACGCGTTGTCGAGCAGTGACGAAAACACGGTCGACTGCATCACGATGTCGACGCTCGCATCCGTCGGCGTCAGCAGCGTCGCGTCGCCTTGCATCAGCGCCACTTGCGCAGGCAACCGCGCGCGCGCCGCGGCATGCCGCTCGGGCAGTAGCTCGATGCCGGTCAGGTGCTCCGGCGCGAAACCCGCCAGCAGGCATTCGACGAGGTTACCGCCGCTGCCGCTGCCGACCTCAACCAGCGTGAGCGACGACAGGTCGGCCCAGCCCAGACAGCTGAACAACGTCAGCATCGCGCGCTGCCGCTCCTGCCATGCCATCAGCGCCGCGGGATTGAGTAGGCTGTAGCGCGCGTCGTGTGGTGCGCGGCGCGCGTAGCGCTCGCGCACGGCTTGCGGCTCGGTTGGGCTCTTGTCGGGATTCATGCGGACTTCATCAGCGGGTCAGTGTGCCGAAGCGCGCGCGGCCGTGGCCGTGGCGCAGCGCATCCCAGCCGCCGACGAGCGAGCCGATGCCGTAGCCGAGGTGGTACGCCGCGATCACCGCCGGAATGCGCCACAGCGCCGGCCAGGCGACGGTTTGTGATGCCGCGATCGCCATCGTCATCGCGAGCACGGCCAGCGCGTACAGCCCGGCGAATGCGCCGAACGGCAACGCCGTGAGCCCACCAAACGGCCACGCCGCGAGCCCAGTCAAAGCGAGCCCGGCCGACACCGCCAGCGCCGCCACGAACGCACCCGGCACCGCATGCCGAATCGACGCGGGCTGGCCGTGCTTCTTCATCACGAAGGGTTTCCAGTAGCCGTATTGCAAATACTGCCGAAACACCTGCCCCAACGCCGCACGCGGCCGATACACGCTGCGGATGCGCGACGACTGCCACACACGCCCACCGCCCCTCACGATGCGCAGGTTGTGCTCGTCGTCCTGATTGCGCACCAGCGCTTCGTCGAAACCGCCGAAGCGCTCGAAGCTCGCGCGCGGCCAGCTGCCGAGGTAGACGGTGTCGACCCAACCGTCGTGGTCGAGCTGCCGCGAGCGCGCGCCGCCCGCCACCCAGCGCGACTGGAACGCCGCGGCCACCGCGTGCTGCATCGCGCCGGCATCGGCATCGGGCACGGCGCGCCACGGGCCGCCTGCGTTGTCGGCACCGGTCTCGGCGAGCACGGCGAGGCATTGCGCGATGTAGTCGTCGGCGTACGCGCTGTGCACGTCCATGCGCACGACGAACTCGCCGGTCGCGCGCTTCAGCGCGGCGTTCAGGCCGGTCGACACGATGCGCGCCGGGTTGTCGATCCACACGATGCGCGGGTCGGCCGCGGCCAGCCGCTGCAACATCTCGCGCGTGCCGTCGTCGCTTTGCCCATCGGCGATCACGAGTTGCAACTCCCAGCCCGGCGCGAGTTGCTGGCGCAGCACGCCGGCACAGAAACCCGCGATGTACTTGCGCTCGTTGCGGCACGGCACGATGACGCTGACGAGGCTCATGCCGCCGCGCTCCGCGCGATGACCGCCTCGAAGCAGCTCAGCATGCGGTCGATGCTGTGCTGCCATTCGTACCGCTGCAGCACCCGCTCGCGGCCGGCGTGGCCGAGGCGCGCGCGCAGGTCCGGCGCGTCGACCAGCGTGCGCAGTGCTCGCGCCAGCGCCGCCACACTGTCGCGCGGCACGACCAGCCCGGTCTCGCCTTGCACCACCACCTCGGGCAGGCCGCCGGCATCGCTGACGACCACGGGCAAGCCACAGGCCGAAGCCTCGAGCACGGCGACGCCGAAACTCTCACTGTCGAGCCGGCTGACCGCGACGTACACGTCGAAACCGTTGAGCCACTGCGGCACGTCGGCGTGCAGTAGGGCACCCGTGAAACGCACCTGCGCGGCGATACCGAGTGCGGCACACAGCGCCTCGAGCTCGGCACGTTGCTCGCCGCCACCGACGATCACAAGCGACAGCGGCGGCGCGCCGGCAGCGTGGTCGGCGGTGAGCTGCGCGAACGCACGCACCAGCACGTCGATGCCGTACTTCGGCGCGAGCGTCTTGACGGTGCCGATGACCACGCCCTCGCGCGCGCGAGGCTGCGGCGCGAAGCGCGCGGTGTCGACACCGAACGGCGTGATCGCGACCTCGCCGATGTCGGCAACGAGCCTTCTCACTTGCTCGGCCATCGCCTCGCTGGTCGACGCAATCGCATCGGCGCGGCGCAGGTTCCGGCGCAGCCACCAGCCCTTGAGCCGGCTCTCGGCGGGAAAGTCGTACACATCGCTGCCCCAGACCGACAGCAGCCACGGCCGGAAGCCGGCCAACGCGGCGGTGCTGCCGTAGCCGCTGGCGTAGTGCACGCTGAGCAGGTCGGGCCGCTCGTCTCGCAGCAGGCGGCGCAGCGCCGGCACGTTGCGAAAGTAGCCGGCCGTGCCGGCGTGCGGCAGCTTCACCACGCGCACCCCCGCAGGCGCTCGCCACGACGCATCGGTGTGCTGGGTCGCGAGCACAAGTTCGACACCGCGTGCCTGCAGCCCCTCGACCCAGCGCTGGGTGTGGATCACGCTCGCTGGCGCCAGCAGCACGACCTTCAAGCGGCGCGCCTGAGGTAGACGACGATTTGGTCGCCGTCGCGCGCGCGGTTCAAGCGCTCGGCGCGGCGCGCGTACTCGCGCAATTGCGCTCCGGTGAAGGCGCCCGGCGCGGGCACGATGCCGTTGCAGCCCGGGCGCATCAACGCGATGCCGCGGCGGTACTGCTCGCTGCCCCAGAACTGGAATGCGGTCGAGTCGAAGGCAATGCTTTGCACCTCGAATCCGCACCGTTCGGCGAGCAAGCGAATGCTGGCGATCGAATGAAGGCACAGATGGCGTGGCGCGTCGAGCGCGCACCAGTCGACCCCGTAGTGCCGCCACGCGTGGGAGCTCACGGTCGGAATGCGCACGACACAACGGCCACCCGGCACCAGCGCACTGTGCGCGGCCTGCAGCGCGCGCTGTGGGTCGGCGATGTGTTCGAGCGAGTGGTGGAACATGACCAGATCGAACGGCCCCATCGCCGGATCGAGTTCGGCGCACCTCACGGTCAGGCCGCCCCCGAGATCGAGGTCGTGCGCGATGAACGGGTCGACGCCCGACAGCTGCGTGAAGCCGGCCGAACGCAACGCCAGCAGCAGTTCACCGCCGCCGCAACCGACGTCGACGATGCGCGTGTCGCGCCGCAAACGCAGCGGCCGCAGCGAGGCGAGGGCGAGGAAAGGTCGCAGCTTTGCCAGCGCCCAGCCCAATGGATCGACTTGGCCGCTGAGGTAGCGATTGCGCGCGCGCACCAGCGCCGCACCCGCGCCACCACTCGATGCATGGCCGCCGAACGAGTAGTAGCCGGCGCCGTAGTGGCGCGCCAGGTCGTTGGGAATCGACGCGATCTGCAGGCAGCTGCAGGCCGCGCACAACAGGTAGTCGAACGGCTCGCCCGACGCGAACATCATCTCTCGCGCACGGTAGCGCTCGTGCGGACCCGCGCTGGCGCAAACCCGACAGCGAAACTCAGCTGGCGCGGCAGGCGGCGTCGCGGTCTTTTCGAGATCGGTCGGCATGCTCACATTTTCCCCGCCATGACGGCCTCGAAGTCGGCCCGCGTCACACGTTCCATCACGCCCGCGCGGCGCAGCAGGCGCGCGAAGAAATCGGGCAAGCCATCGGCCCGCACCAGCCCGCTGCGCCACAACAGCAGCGCGACATACGGCATGTACGCGAGCACCCAGAGCCACCAACGCAGCGTGCCGATGCGCAACCGCATGTGGATGAAGCGGTTCAGGTAGTAGACGAACACTTTGGCCTGCGGGCGCTGCCCCGCTGCCGCATTGAACGATGCGCTGACCTTGTGCCGCACCACCGCGCTCGTCAGGCACGCGGCCCACAGGCCCCGCTCGCGCATCCACAGCGCCAATTCGAAGTCTTCTTCGCCAAAGAAAAACCGCTCCGAAAACCCGCCACGGGCCGCGAACTCCGACGTGCGCACTGCGAAGCAGCAGCCGGTGAAAAAGCTGCAGCGGATCTCGCTGCGGCGCGCGCCTTCACTGCGCAAGCGGCCGGCAAGGTGGTAGCGGCGCAGCCCGATCGGGTAGACCTCGCCGCCGCAGTTCCAGATGCGATCGCTGCCGTCGACCACCAGCATCGGCAGGCACGCGAAGCAGCGCGGGGCGGCAATCAAGCGATGCACGATGCGCTGCAGCGCGTCGGCCTCGACCACGGTGTCGTTGTTGAGGAAGACGACGAACTCGCAGCCCGCCGATTGCGCCACCCGCAGGCCGAGGTTGCAGCCAGCGGCAAAGCCGAGGTTCTCGCCGGCTTCGATCGACACGGCACGCGATGCCGCGGTCAGCCGCGGCCACGTGACAGCGCTGCCGCTGCACAGCGCGATGCCGCGTTCGGCCAGGTGCGCATTGATGCGGGCCGGCGAACCGTCGGACGAGCCGTTGTCGACGATGACCAGCAGCGCGTCGTTACCGCCGTCGAGGATCGAGTCGAGGCAGGCCAGCGTGTCGGCCGCGCCGTTCCAGTTGACGATCACGACGGCGTACGTCATCGCGGCGCCTGCGCGGCCACGACCGCGAAGGCGACATAAGCACAGCCGGCGACCAGCTTGGCGAGCGCCACGCCAGCGGCACCGGCGTGCACCGCGAGCACCGGCCCAAGCCACAGGAACAGCAGCAACGCGACCACGACGCCGGCGAAGAGGCGGTAGGTCTGCCCGCGCAGTTCCAGCGGCTTCTGGACGAACCCGGCGGTGGCCCAGACCGCGCCGCCGGCAATCAGCAGCAGCCCGGTCGGAACGTCACCCGCCAGCGCCTGCGAGATTCGCCCGACGCTGGCGGCCGACAGCAGCGCCCCCAGCAGCACGCACACGCCAGCGACCGCCAGCACACCGACGACGCCGAGCCGGCGCAGGCGGCGCAGCGCAGCGGCATCCGGGTTGGCGCTTTGGCCGAGGTAGGCCGGCATCATCGCGGCGCCCAACGCGCCGGCCGCCGCGGAGAACACGGCGTTGATCACATCGGCCTGCGCCGCGTAGCGCCCGCTCGCTGCCATGCCCAACGTGTCGGCGACGACGGCGCGTTCGGCCAGCGACATGCCGACCACCACGGCCAACCAACCGGCCAAGCCGAGCCCGTAGCCGAGGTACTGCGCGTCGATGCTGCGCTGGCCATCCGCAGAGTCTGCGGCGCGCGGCACACGCACGAGGTACAGGCATGCCGCGAGCGCGAGCCACTGCGCCAGCAGCGGCGCGGCGGCCTGCGCGCTCCAGCCCTGCAGCAGCGCGAACGCGAGCAGCAAGCCCAGCCCAGAGCGGCACGCGTCGAGCGCGAACACGGCGCGGGCCGCCCCGCGTGCGATGAAGAGGCTGCGGCGGGTGTCCACCAGCGCCAGCAACGGAATCGCCGCGGCCGCGAGCAGCGCCGTGCTGTTCGCGATCCCGCGCCAGGCCAGGTAGGCCAGCACGATCGGGCAGACGACGGCCGCGGCCAGCAACGGAAACGCCAGCAGCGCGCGTTGCAAGGCGGCAGGCGAGAGCTCGTGCGAATAGCGGAGCAAGGCCTGGCCGCTGATGCCGCCGACGAAGCCGGCGGCCACGCCGGCGGCCAGCAAGGTCAGGCTGTAGACCGCATATTGCTCGGGTGCGAGTGCGTGAATGCACACGAAGGTCAGCCCCATGCCGGCGAATGCGGGCAGCACGCGCGCTGCGAGATAGGTCGCCAGTGCCCGCGGCGGCAGCGTCATCGGGCCGGCGCGCGAGCGACCATGAAGTAGCCGAGCGTGAACCGGCTGCCGGTGCGCTCGGTCAGGCGCCGGCCCCAGGCGCTGCGGTCCGTCAGCGTCACCGCGCCCTGCGTCAGGGCGGCGAGTGGCGCGCCGACGAGCGGCAGCTGGGCGAGGTGTTTGGCGAGCAGATCGGCCAGCACGTGCTGGCTGCCACCCACGGTCAACAGCACCGGCAGTTCGAGCCCCGCCTTTTCGGCGAACCGCCGGAGGGCGAACTCGGTGTAGCGGTAGTAGTCGTGCGGCGCTTCGTGCACGCCGTACATGAACGGCACGTTGACGAACGCATGGCCGCCCGGCGCCAGCAGGCGGGCCATCTCGTGCCACAGCAACGCGGGCTCGGGCACGTGCTCCAGCACGTCGGACAAGACGACGGTGTCGAACGACGCAGCGTCGAACGGCAGCACCTGGCCGAGGTCGGCTTCGAGGTCGACATGCAGGCCGCCGTGCGGCGAGTCGGGCCAATCGACGCAAACGATTTCGCTGACGAGCCCGCGGTACGCGCCGTACAACGGCACCTTGCCGCAACCGAGATCGATCAGCCTGCCTTTGGCGTAGCGGCTCAAGTGCGCGTCGTAGCACGCTGCGACCATCCCCGCGATCAGCCGCGAGCCGACGCCGACTTCGGCCGCGTCGTGCGATGCCGCGAGGCGGCCGCGGCGCTGCACGTACTTGCTCGGAGTCCAACGGTCGGGGTTGCGCATGGCGGAATGGTGGACAAGAAACAGCGGTCAACCGGTGATTGTCACCGAGCTGCATCGCCTTCCGATGCGCCCCGCATATGCCATCCCCCACCCGACGAAGCCCCTAAAATGTGCTGTGCATCAGACGCCACGAGTCGCACCCGAAAAGCCCCCATGTCCGAAGAAAACCAGCTCATCACCGAGCGCCGCGAGAAGCTCGCCGCCATTCGCCTGCAAGGCATCGCGTTCCCGAACGACTTCAAACCCAAGCACCACGCGGCCGAGTTGCTGCGCCAGCATGGCGACCAGGAAAACGAAGAGCTGGAGCCGCTGAACATCGCGGTCGTCGTCGCCGGCCGGTTGATGTTGAAGCGCGTGATGGGCAAGGCGAGCTTTTGCACGGTGCAAGACGGCACCGGTCAGATCCAGCTGTTCGTGACCCGCGACGCGCTCGGCGACGATGCGTACGCCGCGTTCAGGCACTGGGATCTGGGCGACATCGTCGGCGCCGAGGGCCTGCTGTTCAAGACCAAGACCGGTGAACTCTCGGTGCGCGTGCGTTCGCTGCGGCTGCTGACCAAGAGCCTGCGGCCGCTGCCCGACAAGTTTCACGGCATGGCCGATCAAGAGCAGAAGTACCGCCAGCGCTATGTCGACCTGATCACCGACCCCGAGTCGCGGGCCAGGTTCGCGGCGCGCAGCAAAGCCGTCAGCGCGATCCGCCAGTTCATGGTCGAGCACCACTTCATGGAAGTGGAAACGCCGATGCTGCACCCGATCCCGGGCGGGGCGAATGCCAAGCCGTTCAAGACGCACCACAACGCGCTCGATCAGGAGATGTTTTTGCGCATCGCCCCCGAGCTGTACTTGAAGCGCCTGATCGTGGGCGGATTCGAGCGCGTGTTCGAGATCAACCGGAGCTTTCGCAACGAGGGCGTGTCGGTGCGGCACAACCCCGAGTTCACGATGATGGAGTTCTACGCCGCGTATTGGAACCACCACGATTTGATGGACTTCACCGAAGAAGTCTTGCGCCACGCGGCGCGTGTGGCCACCGGTTCGGCGGCGATCACGTATGCGGGCAAGCCGGTCGCGCTCGACCGGCCGTTCGCGCGCTTGTCCGTGCGCGATTCGCTGGTCGTGCACGCGGGGCTGACCGAGGCGCAAGCCAGCGACGCAGCCGTGCTGCACGCCAAGCTGAAGTCGGCCGGGCGAAACCCGGAAGGCGCCGCCGCCGGCGACGCTTGGCCGCCGGCGCACTGGACGCTCGCTGAGCTGCAGTTCGGCCTGTTCGAGGCGGTGGTCGAAGCGCAGTTGTGGCAACCGACTTTCATCATCGACTACCCCGTCGAGGTCTCGCCACTCGCGCGAGCGTCGGATACCGACCCGTCGATCACCGAGCGCTTCGAGCTCTTCATCACCGGCCGCGAGTACGCGAACGGTTTTTCGGAACTCAACGACGCCGAAGACCAGGCCGCGCGCTTTTCTGCGCAGATGGCGAACAAGGATGCAGGCGACGAAGAAGCGATGTACTACGACGCCGATTTCATCCGCGCACTCGAGTACGGCATGCCGCCTACCGGTGGCTGCGGCATCGGCATCGACCGGCTGATCATGCTGATCACCGATTCACCGAGCATCCGGGATGTGATCCTGTTCCCTTCGTTGCGCCATGTCGACTGACGCGGTGCCCCGGTTGACCACGCTGGCCGAGATCGAGGCCGAAATCTGGCGTCAGCTCGAAGCGGCCATGGTCGACAAGCGGCACGCCTGGCGCGCGCCGGTGCTCGCCACGGTCGACGGTGACGGTGACGGTGCAGACGCCCGCACCGTGATCCTGCGCGAGGTCGACGCGCGCCAGAAGCAGTTGCTGACGTTCACCGACGACCGCTCGGCCAAGGTCGCGCAGTTGATGCGCCATCCGCGCGCCACGCTGGTGATGTGGTCGCCAGCGCTCGGCTGGCAGCTGCGCTGCCGGGTGCGGCTGTCGCTCGATGTGTCGGGCCTGGCGGCCACGTCGCGCTGGGCGCGCATCAAGCTCACGCCCGCCGCGCAAGACTATCTCGCGCGCCTGCCGCCCGGCGTCGAGCTCGGCGCCGTCGAGCCACCGGGCGCGGGCCCACTCCAGCGCGAGTACTTCGCCGTCATCGGCGCGCAGGTGCTGGCGATCGACTGGCTCGAGTTGCACCCGAGCGGCCACCGGCGCGCGATGTTCGACGAGCGCGGCAGCCGCTGGCTGCAGCCTTGATGGCTGCCCGTCGCTTTGTCAGCCTTACCGATGCGCACCACTCTCGATCTCGCTGAAGACGCGCTCTTGTTCGCCAGGCAGATCGCTGCACCTGAGCGCTGCCGCAACGCGACGAGACCATCACCACCGAGCATGTGAGCAACTTGATGGGCCGCGAAGGCAACTGAGGCGCGGACCGACGATCAGGAACGCGCAGATGCCGGTGTCGAGCATGTCCATGCCGTTTTCTCCAAGACCTTCCTGTTCAGCGACTTGACTCAGCCAGCTCCCGTTCGCCCTGAGCCTGTCGAAGGGCTCAGCCCGAGCGTGTGTAAAGATGCCACGCCATCGATCACCGCTGCGTGAACGCCGCCTTGCGCTTGTTCAAGAACGCGTCCATGCCTTCCTTCTGATCGGCCGTCGCGAAGAGCGAATGAAACAGCCGGCGCTCGAACATCACGCCGTCGGCGAGCGTGCCTTCGAACGCGCGGTTCACGCTCTCCTTGGCCATCATCACGCTCATCGCGCTCAGCGCGTTGATCGATTCGGCAGCCGCCAGCGTCACCGTCATCAGTTCGGCGAACGGCACGACGCGCGAGACGAGCCCGCCGCGCTCGGCCTCGTCCGCGTCGATCATGCGGCTGGTCAGCACCATGTCCATCGCCTTGGCCTTGCCGACCGCGCGCGGCAGGCGCTGCGTGCCACCGGCGCCGGGGATGATGCCCAACTTGATTTCGGGCTGGCCGAACTTCGCGGTCTCGGCCGCGATGATGAAGTCGCACATCATCGCGAGCTCGCAGCCGCCGCCGAGCGCGAAACCCGCCACCGCCGCGATCACCGGTTTGCGGATGGATCGAATGGTTTCCCAGTTTCGCGTGATGAAGTCGGCGCCGTAGGTGTCTTCGAGATTGAAGGTGGCCATCGCGCTGATGTCGGCGCCAGCCGCGAAAGCTTTTTCGCTGCCGGTGATGACAATGCAGCCGATGCCGGCATCGGCGTCGAACGCTTTCAATGCGGCGCCGAGCTCGTCCATCAGCGCATCGTTCAACGCGTTGAGCTGCTTCGGGCGGTTCAGCGTGATCAGCCCGGTCTTGCGCGGGCCATCACCGCGTGTTTCGATCAGGATGTTGTCGCAGGTCATGGTCTGTTCCTCACAGGTTTGAATCACTGTATCTCGGGCGGTTGCGAGATCATCAGGTCGACATAGGTCTGCGCGTCTTGCTCGAAGCGGATGCGCACGGGCAGGTATCGCAACTGCGGCGACATCCACATCTCGACGCTCAGTGTGCCGGCCTTTTGGTCGTTGCTGCGCGGCTTCAGGTGGATGCCGGTGAGCGGGCCGAACGGCGTGTTCAGCGTCACCTCTTCGACCACGTCGTAAGTCCACAACGCCACCTTTTTCGGCAGCGCGAGCGGGATCTCGACGCTGCTGCCGACGCGCAGCATTTCGGGCCGCGTGCTGAACACGTAGGTGAGCTGCACGAACTGGCTCGCGGTGTCTTGCAGGCCCGGCAGCGCGGGCCGCACATCGCCGTTGGCGAGCACGACGTTGCCGGACTCGAACACGATGGTTTGGCGCGGGCGCGAGTTGGTGAGGAACCTGATGTCCTGGTCGTAGCGGCGCGGCGCGAGGCCGGCAGCGGTGATCGCGCCGTCGCTGGTCGAGCGCTGCGTGATCAGCGGCGCGAACTTCGGGCCGACGATGAAGTCGACATGCACCTGGTAGTTCGCGCCCGACCGAATCCACTCGACCTGCGCGCTGCCGCTGACCTCACCGCGGTAGTTTCCGGTCAGCTGATAAGTCATGCGGGTCGACGCGGGCCACTCGAACTGCGTGTCCGCATCGCTCGCCGACGCCGACGCCGACGCGAGCGTGGCTGTCGCGACGTTCGATGCGGCCGAAGCAATGGGCTCGGGCGATTCAGCGAGCACCGGCTCCGGCGCAGCGGCCATCGGCTCGGGCACCGGGTCCGATACAGGCTCGGGTGCAGAAGCAGCTTTGGCCGGCTTCGGCTTGCGCGGCTTCGGCGCGGTCGCCGTCACCGGCGGCGTGTCGGGCGCGGCCGGGGTGGCGCTCGGCGGCGGCGTGCTCAGTGCCATCTCGCGCACGTAGGCCACGTCCATGCGCGCCGGCATGGCCTGGTCTGCCTCGATGTCGGCCATGCGCTCAGCCACGCTGCGGGTCACGCAGCCATGCACGGCGAGCACACCGAGCACGAGCACGACCCAAGCTGCGCGCCGGCCCGGCCGCGGCGCCGGGCCGAACAGCACCTTCAGACCGCGAGCCATGCCTTGCGCAACGCAGCGGCTGCCTTCGCCGGGGCCGCGGCCACGTTCAGCGCGATCGCCCCGGCACCGGGCACGGTGTCGGTGTCGGTGGGCAGCATGACGCTCAGCGTGAGCACACGCTGGTCACGTGCGATCAGCCACGGCGCGGATTGCACGGCGCTCAGCACACGCAGGGCGTCGTCGAGCCGGCGCACGCGCCAGCCGGCAATCGCCAGCACCTCGTCACCGGCCGACACGCCTGCCAGCTCGCCGGCACCGCCGCGCAACACGTTGACGACCTTCACGCCGGTCAGCGCACTCTCGCTGACGCGCAGGCCGAGGCGTTGCGCGAGCGTCGCTGCCACGGCGCGCCAGTCGACGCCCGCGGCTTCGAGCAGGCGCTGCAGCGGCAGGTCGTCGGTGCCGTGAACCCAGGCCGCGAGTTCGCCTGCATACGAACGGCCGCCGACCTGCTGCAACATTGCGGCGATCTGCGCTTCGTCGATCGGCCCGCCACCGCTCGCGGCCCAGAGCGCGCGCATCACGTCGTCGAGCGTGCCACGGCCTTCGGCGCGCAGGGTGAGGTCGAGTGCGAGCGCGACCAGCGCGCCCTTGGTGTAGTAGCTGATGGTCGCGTTCGGCGTGTTCTCGTCGGCGCGGTAGTACTTGACCCACGCGTCGAAGCTCGACTGCGACAGGCTCTGCACCTTGCGACCGGGCATCGCCAACACACCGGTGACGGCGCGCGCCACCAGCCGCAAGTAGCGCGCCGTGTCGATCAACCCGGTGCGCAATAAAAACAGGTCGTCGTAGTACGAGGTGAAGCCCTCGAAGAACCAGAGTAGACCGGTGTAGTTTTCACGTGAGTAGTCATAACGCGCGAACTCGGCGGGCCGCAGTCGTTTGACGTTCCAGGTGTGGAAATACTCGTGGCTGATCAGGCCGAGCAGGTTGACATAGCCGTCGGTGGTTTCGGGCTTGCCGATCGAGGGCATGTCGCGCCGCGGCGAGATCAGCGCGGTGCTGGCGCGGTGCTCCAAGCCACCGTGGCCTTCTTCGACGAGGTTGTGCAGGAACACGTAGCGCTTGAACGGCGGCGTTTTCTTGCCGTGCCAGAACGCGATCTGCGCCTCGCAGATGCGCTTCGCATCGGCCAGCAATCTGGCACCGTCGAAGTCGGGCAGCGCACCGGCCACCACGTACTCGTGCGACACGCCGTGCGCCTCGAAACGGCCGCGCCAGAAGCGGCCGAGTTCGACCGGGTGGTCGACGAGTTCGTCGTAGTCGGCCGCCTCGTACACGCCGCGCCCGGCCGCGTCGACCTTGACCGGCGACAGTGCAGTCGCGATCTGCCAGCCGGCCGGCAGCGCCCGCAGCTCGACGCGGTGCGGTTCGGCTTCGCGTCCTTCGACCCGCAGGAACACCGAGGTGCCGTTGAAGAAGCCGCGTTGGGCGTCGACGAACGCAGCCCGCACGGAGGTGTCGAACGCGTAGACGAGATAGGTCACGGTCAAGGCGCCGCGACCTTCGCAACGCGCCTGCCAGGTCGCCTTGTCGAGTTGCTCCAAAGGCACCGCACGCTTGCCTTGCTGTGCCTCGACCGCCGACAGGTGGCGCGCGAATTCGCGCACCAGGTAGCTGCCGGGAATCCACGCCGGCAGGCCCAATCGCTGCACGCTGCCCGGCTTGTCGATGCGCAGCGTGACGCGCAACAAGTGCGCATGCGCCGACGCTATTTCAACTTTGTAATGAATCATCGGAGCGAACGTTCAACTGCCTGCCGCACCCAGCAAGCAGCACAGGCTCGCCACGGCGGTCAGGCGAAAGCGCAGGGTCAGCCAAGCGGCGGCGCCCTGCACGGGATAGACCTTGCGGTCGACGAGGTAGCAGGCGACGAGCATCACGCCGTGGATCACGAGGCCGGCATTTGCCTGCATCAGCAGCGCGACGCACGCCACGAGCGCCGGCACGACACCCCAGACGAACAGGCGTGCGGCCGGCACCGGCTGGCGAAACGCGAAGCCCCAGTGGATGCCGCCGAGGAACGCGATCACCACCGCGGCATAGGCCGACAGCGCGGTCGCCGCGAGGCCGCGAACATCGGCCCGCACGAACCAGATCGCCGCCGCGCCGAGCACGAAGGGCAGCAGCGCGAGCGCGCCGAGGCGCTCGGCGGTCGAATTCGGCGTGGGTGTCGGTTCGGAGGTCGGAACGGGCGCAGACAAGCGGTTCAACCCTTGCCGACCCGGCTCGCCAGCAGCCGCTTCTCGACCTCCTCGGGCGGCAGCGCACCGGGGACGCGCTTGCCGTCTTCGAACACGAGCGCAGGCGTGCCGTTGACACGGTATTTCTTGGCCATCGCGACATTGCGCTGCAGCACCGAGGTGTCGCAATTGCCCATGCTGCGCGGCGCGGCTTCGCCTTTGATCATCCAGTCGCGCCACGCCACGCTGCTGTCTTTGGCGCACCAGATGTTGCGTGCCTTGTCGGACGAGTCACCACCCAAAATCGGCAGCAAGAAGGTGTAGACGGTCACGTTCTTGACCTGCTGCATCTCGGTCTCGAACTTCTTGCAGTAGCCGCAGTTCGGGTCGGCAAACACCACCAGCTTGCGCGCGCCGGTGCCCTGCTTCCAGACGATCGCGTCTTTGAGCGGGAGCGCGGCGAAATCGATCGCGGTGATCTTGTCGAGGCGCGCCTGGGTGACGTCGGCGCGCGTCTTGGTGTCGATGATGTTGCCCTGGATCACGTTGTCACCGCGCTCGTCGGTGTAGACGATCTCGGTGCCGATGCGCACTTCATACAGGCCCGGGATCGGCGTCTTGTTGATCTCGTCGATCTTCGGAAAATCGGGCATGCGCTCGGCCAGGTTTTTGCGGATCAGCGCCTCTTGCGGCAACGACGAGGCTGGCGACGCTTGCACGGCTTGCGGCGCTTGGGCAAAAGCCGGATGGCCGAAGGTCAGGCCGAGCGCGAGCATCAACATCGGCGCAGGGGTCGAGCACAGCAGGTTTTTCATGGCCGTCCTTTGGGAGTTCGTTCAGGAGTTGAGTGCACGCGCGGTCAGCCAGCGCTTGATCGGAGAGAGCTTGTTCACGAGAGTCAAGCCGCGGTTGCGAAGTTCCCGCGCGGCGGGCGCGTCGTCGGCAAAAAGTCGCAGCAGGCCGTCGGTCAGGCGGCCCATCGCCCAGGTCGGCGCGGCGCGCTCGCGGGCATAGCGGCGCAGCAATTTTTCGTCGCCGAGCGATCGCCACGGCTCGCGCGCGCGGATCACCTCGACCAGCGCCGTCACGTCGGCCAAACCCAGGTTCAGACCTTGCCCGGCGAGCGGGTGCACCACGTGCGCCGCGTCGCCCAGCAGGACCCAGCCGGGGCCCGACCAGGCGCTCGCGTTGGCCAACATCAGTGGCCAGGCGGCGCGCTCGGAGGCGAGTGTGAGTTCGCCGGCCTCGCCGTTCGTCGCTTGCATCAGTTCCGCCTCGAACGCTGCCGCGCCGAGCGCGAGCATCTCGGCGGCGCGCGCATCGGGCAGCGACCAGACGAGTGCGAACGAATGCTGCGGCTGCGGCGTGTCGAACGGCAGCAGCGCGAGCACGTCGGGGGCTCGAAACCATTGCCGTGCCATGCCCTGATGCGCTTGCGTGCTGGTGAGCCGCGCGGCGATCGCCACGTGGTCGTAGGCGACGCGCTCGAACGTGATGCCGAGCGCGTCGCGCGTGGCCGAGGCCTTGCCTTCGCAGAGTGCCGTCAACGCGGCCGAGACCGGCTCATCGGCATCGACCACCGTGATGTGCGGCGCGAACCGCACCGCCGCGGCGAGCTCACGCTCGAGCACCGCGGCATCGGTGATCCACGCGAGCGCGCTCACGTGTTGCTGCCAAGCCGAGAAGTCGATCGATGCGGCATGCGCGTCACCTTGCACGTGCATGTCGAGCACCGCAGTGGCGGCGTGTGCGGGCAGCGCGTCCCAGACCTTCAGGCCGCGCAGCAGCTCGACCGACGCCGCGTTGAGCGCATAGGCGCGCACATCGTCGTTGCTCGGAATTTGCGGCACCTGCGCTGCATCGGGCCGCAGCGCGACGCGCAAGCCCGCCCGCGCCAGCGCGAGTGCGAGGCTGCGCCCGACGATGCCCTCACCGAGCACCTGCACGTCGAAGTTTTTCATAGCCAGCGATTGTAAGGAACGCTGCGGCGCGGGCCAGGCCGAGGGCGCGGCAAAGGCACAATCCCCTCCCATTTCGCACACGAAGGCGCAACCGATGGAAGGCGATCAAACCGTCAGCGTGGCCGCGCTGAATGTCTACCCGATCAAATCATGTGGCGGCATCGCACTGACCGAAGCGCTGCTGATCGAAACCGGCATCGAGTTCGACCGCGCGTGGATGGTCGTCGACGCGGCCGGCAGGTTCGTCACGCAGCGCGAGTTGCCGCGCATGGCATTGATCCAGCCGACGCTCAAGACCAGCGAGATGGTGCTGCGCGCGCCCGGCATGCTGGCGCTGCACGTCGCGCTCGACCGGGTCGAGGCGCCGGTGCGGGCGACGGTCTGGGACGACGAGGTCGCGGCCTACGACATGGGCGACTTGTGCGCGCAGTGGCTCAGCGACTTTTTGGGCCGGCCTTCGCGACTGGTGCGCTTCGATCCCGAACACAAGCGCTTGTCCGATCACCGCTGGACCGGTGCGCTCGACGCCGAGAACGGCTTTGCCGACGCATTCCCGATCCTCGTGTGTTCGGTCGCGGCGCTGGCCGAACTGAACCGCCGGTTGCAGTCGCAAAACCTGCCCGATGTGACCATGTCGCGGTTTCGCCCCAACCTCGTGCTGGATGGGCTCGATGCCCACGGCGAAGACGCGCTCGACGAAATCGAATTCGCGACCGGCGACGGCCCCGTGCGCATCAAGCTCGTGAAGCCGTGCGCGCGCTGCCCGATCCCGGACGTCGACCCGCTTACCGCCGAGACCGGCCACGCGGTCGGCGACACGCTCGCCGGCTACCGCGCCGACGCGCGGCTCGACGGCAAGATCACCTTCGGCATGAACGCGGTGATCGTCGAAGGGATCGAGCGTGTGCTGCGCGTCGGCATGACCGGCGCCGCCACGTTCAGGTTCGACTGACAGTCAACACCAACTCGCGGCGCGCCTGCAACGCCGCGGCGCGCACGTGGCAGCCTTCGAGGTGGTCGTTGACCAGGCCCATCGCCTGCATGAAGGCATAGACCGTCGTCGGGCCGACGAAGCTCCAGCCGCGTTTTTTCAGGTCCTTCGACATCGCCACAGACTCGGGCGAGGTGGTGTTCGCGCGCAAGACCTCGAACGTCATGCGCTTCGGCCGCGAACTCGCCGGCGGTTCGTGTGACCACGCGTAGGCGGCGAGCGAGCCGAACTCCTCGCGCAACGCGATCACGCGCTTGGCGTTGTCGATGGTCGATTCGATCTTGCCGCGGTGGCGCACGATGCCGGCGTCAGCGAGCAGGCGCGCGATGTCGGCCTCTTTGAAGCGCGCGACGTGCTGGGCCTCGAAGTTCGCGAAGCCGGCGCGAAAAGCCTCGCGCTTGTTCAGGATCGTCAGCCACGAAAGCCCGGCCTGAAAACCTTCGAGGCAGAGCTTCTCGAACAGACGCCGGTCATCGGTGACAGGCCGGCCCCATTCGTAGTCGTGGTAATGCTGGTAAGAGGCGCTCGCCTGGCACCAGCGGCAGCGCGCCGCGCCGTCGTCGGCGGTGAAGAGGCCGGTGTCAGGGAGGATCGTCGCGCGCGCCATGGGCGGGATTGTGGCGGCCCGAGGTGTGGCATCCTTGTGTCGAAGTACCTACCCGAAGGAATCATGACCGCGCCCACCCACGATCTGACAGCGGAAGTCCTCGAACTCCCGGCCGAGGAGCGCGTCCGGATTCTCGAATTGCTGATTGCCAGCTTTGAACCGAAGTCGAACGCACAAACGGCTTGGATGCGGCAAAGCAGACATGATTCCTGGCGATGAAGCTCTGGAGCGGGTCAGAGCACGGATCGCGTGAGCCACTGGATCCATCCCGAAGCCGAGACAGAGCTCGGCGACGCAGCCGTCTGCTACGCCACGCAAGCAAGCCGAACGATCGCGTTGGCCTTCCTTGCTGAATAGGAGCGAGTGCGATATGCGCTCATTGAAAACCAGAGACGTGGGCCTCACGGAGACGATGGCCTTCGGCTCTACCACTTCGACCGCTTTCCATACGCCGCGTTGTGCGAAGAGGATGAAGTCAACGGACCTCGAATCTTCGCCATTGCGCACCAGCGTCGCGAACCCGGATACTGGCGTGATCGAATCTGAGGCGGACAAGCGAGGCGAAGAGCAGGCGGTTGCCGACTCATTCGAGCGCTTTGGGTTGCGGCCAGCTGGGCAATTGGAACGATGGAACATTTCGACGTGCTGATCATCGGTGCCGGGCTCTCCGGCATCGGCGCGGGCGTGCACTTGCAGCAGCGCTGCCCGAAGCGTTCGTTCGCCGTGCTCGAAGGCCGCGCTCGGCTCGGCGGTACGTGGGACCTGTTTCGCTACCCCGGCGTGCGCTCGGACTCCGACATGTACACGCTCGGCTACCGGTTTCGACCCTGGAAAGGTGCGAAGTCGATCGCCGATGGGCCGGCGATCCTGGCCTACCTGAAAGACACGGCGCGCGAGCACGGCATCGACAAGAAGATCCGCTTCGACCACCGCGTGACGCGCGCGGCATGGTCGACGACAGACGCGCTCTGGACGGTCGACGCCGAAGTCGGCGAGGCACGCACGCCGCACCGGTTCACCTGCAACTTCCTGTTCACCTGCGGCGGCTACTACCGCTACGACGCGGGCCACACACCCGAGTTCGCCGGGCGCGTGCAGTTCAAGGGCCGCGTGGTGCACCCGCAGCACTGGCCCGCCGACCTCATGCACGCCGGCCGACGCGTGGTCGTGATCGGCAGCGGCGCAACCGCCGTCACGCTCGTGCCCGCGCTCGCGCAAACCGCCGCGCACGTGACGATGCTGCAACGCTCGCCGACCTGGATGATCGGCATGCCGTCGCAGGATGTGGTCGCGACGGCCATGCGCCGCCTGCTGCCGGCACGACTCGCGTATGGGCTGGCGCGGTGGAAGCAGGTCGCGCTCGGCATGTTCAGTTACCGCCTGTTCAGGGCCAGGCCAGCGCTCGCGAAGCGCATTTTGCTCGGCGGCGTGCGGCGCTGGCTCGGGCCGGACGCTGACCTGGCCACCCACTTCACGCCGCGCTACAACCCGTGGGAGCAGCGGCTCTGCCTCGTGCCCGATGGCGACTTTTTCAAGGCGGTTCGCACGGGGCGCGCGTCGGTCGTCACCGACACGATCGAGCGCTTCACCGAGACCGGCATCGCGCTGACATCGGGTGCGCACCTCGATGCCGACATCGTCGTCACCGCGACCGGCCTTGCGCTCGAGTTGGCGGGCGGTTTGCAGGTCAGCGTCGACGGTGTGCCGGTCGACTGGCCGAACACGCTGAACTACAAGGGCTTGATGTACAGCGGCGTGCCGAATTTCGCGGCCGTGTTCGGCTACACCAACGCCTCATGGACGCTGAAGGCCGACCTGATTTCCGAGTACGTGTGCCGGCTGCTGAACCACATGGCCGAACACGGCTTGCGCCAGTGCACGCCGCGCAACGGCGACCCGGGGATGGCGACCGAACCGTGGGTCGATTTTTCGTCGGGCTACCTGCAGCGCGAGATGCATCGCTTCCCGAAGCAGGGCTCGCGCGGCCCGTGGAAGCTGAACCAGAACTACCTGCGCGACCTGTTCGCGCTGCGCTACGGCCGGCTCGACGACGGCGCGATGACTTTCGCCTGATCGTCGGCTCGATCACTTGCGCCGTCGCGCTGCAGCGCGCTCGCAATGCGCGAGAACGCACCGCGCAGTTGCTGCCACGGCGCATCGGCGAGCGCGGCTGGCTTGCGCACTGCCCCCCCGACGCCGTGCGAGAGCTCGCCGCCCTTCGCCGCGAACACGACGCTGTTGCTGCCGTCGAGGTCGGTCACTCGCAGGATGCGCTGGCCGAAGCTGCGCGCGATGCGCTCGACATACGCCGCATGCGCCGCATGGCCGGTGTGCAGGTTGACGACGAACAAGCCGTCGGCCGTGAGCACGTCGAGGCAGTCGTCGTAGAAGCGCTGCGTGCCGAACGCGGCGGGCATGCCCTCGGCATCGAACGCGTCGACGATCAGCACATCGAAACGCTGCTCGGTGGTGGCGATGAACTGCGCGCCGTCGCCTTCGACGACACGAAAGCGCGCGTCGTCGGGCGGCACATGAAATGCCTCGCGCAGCGCGATCACGCGCGGGTCGATCTCGACCACGAGCATCGTCGTGCGCGGCAGGTGACGGTGGCAAAACTTCGCGATCGAGCCGCCACCCAGGCCGATCATCGCGAGCGATTGCGCCGCCGGCCGCAACATCAGCCAGCCCATCACCATGCGCGTGTATTCGAGCTCGAGCGCATCGGGCCGCTGCAGGTGCATGCGGCTCTGGATCGCCGACATCGAGAAGTGCAGCGAACGCGCGTCGAGTTCTTCGCGAACGTAAGGCTGCGGCGTGTCGCTCGGCGCGTTCAGTCGCCGCTCTCCTCAGCCGGCCACGCGGTCGCGTCGTCGGCCCAGACCTGCAGCGCGGCGCCACGCTTTTTCAATTGCGCGGCGAGCTTGGGCAGCGCGTCGTCGGGCAGGTGCGACCAAGCCAGTGGCACATCGCCGCGGTCGAGTTGCTCGCCCTGCAGCACCCAGCGCTTGCCGAAGGCGCGCATCGCATCGCGCGGCGTGGCGAGGTCGTGCGCGGCGAGCGCATCGGTGGGCAAGTCACCGGCAACCACCCACCAGCCGATCCACTCCGGCCGGTGCGCGCTCTCGACAGCCCACAGGCTGGCATACGGCATCGCGAACCATGCGGGGCGCTCGCCGATGCGGCCGTGCTCTGGCGCGAGGCGGTCGATGCAAGCGGCTACCTCGGCGGCGCGCGCATCGCACCAGCTTTCGTCGACTGACTGCGTTGGCGCGCTCATGCGGTGTCGCTCGTCGGCTCGGCAACCTGCGGCTGGCGCCGCGGCGGCATCGGGATGAATTCGGTCTCGCCGGGCACGCGCTCGAACCGCTGCGCTTCCCAGTCGTCTTGCGCCTGCGCGATGCGTTCCTTGCGCGACGAGACGAAGTTCCAAACCATGTACCGATGGCCGAGCGGCGCGCCGCCGACGAGCACGATCCGGCCGCCGCGCGGGGCGGTCAGCACCGGTTCACTGCCGGCTTCGAGCACGACCATCGTGCGTGCCGACACCAACATGCCATCGAGCTCGAAGTCATGGTCGACGCAGTAGAGCGCGCGCTCTTCCGCCACGTTCGGGATGCGCAGCGAGGCGCCGGAAGCAACGGCGAAGTTCAGGTCGAGGTAGAGCACGGGCGACAAGGTTTCGACCGGCGACGAGAGCCCGAAGGCGCTGCCGATCAACACGCGCACCAGCACGCCATCGATCTCGAGCGCCGGAATCTGCGCACCGGGCACGTGCTGGAAACCCGGCAACGATTCTTCGTGCTCGACCGGCAGCGCGAGCCAGAGTTGCAGCCCGTGGCTGCGGCGCTCGGCGGCGAGCAGATCTTTCGGCGTGCGCTCCGAGTGCACGATGCCGCGGCCGGCCCTCATCAGGTTGACGGCGCCGGGCTCGATGCGCTGCACGACGCCGGTTGAGTCGCGGTGCATCATCGCGCCCTCGAACAAATAGGTCACGGTGGCGAGGCCGATGTGCGGGTGCGGGCGCACGTCGTGGTTGTCTCCGGGCTGCGCGGTGATCGGGCCGAAATGGTCGAAGAACACGAACGGGCCGACGGCGTGGCGCGCGGCCGAAGGCAGCAGGCGGCGGACCGTGAAGCCGCCGCCGAGGTCTTTCTCGTGCGGTAAAAGGGTTTGAAGCGCGGGCATGGAGGTCACTCGAACGAGCACTTGGAAGAGCAGTCCGGGCAGTGTAGGTCGGTCGCCTAAAATCTGCGCTTCGCTCGCCGCTTTCGCCGGCCATTCTGAAAGACCTCCATGAGTTTGAAATGCGGCATCGTCGGCCTGCCCAACGTCGGCAAGTCCACCCTGTTCAATGCCCTGACCAAGGCTGGCATCGCGGCCGAGAACTACCCGTTCTGCACGATCGAACCGAATGTCGGCATCGTCGAATTGCCCGATGCGCGGCTGCAAGACTTGGCCGCCATCGTCGGGCCCGAGCGCATCGTGCCGGCGATCGTCGAGTTCGTCGACATCGCCGGGCTCGTGGCGGGTGCGTCCAAAGGCGAAGGTCTCGGCAACCAGTTCCTCGCGCACATCCGCGAGACCGATGCGATCGTCAACGTGGTGCGCTGCTTCAATGACGACAACGTGATCCACGTGGCCGGCAAGATCGACCCGCTCGACGACATCGAGGTGATCCAGACCGAGCTTTGCTTGGCCGACATGAGCACGGTCGAGAAGGGCCTGCACCGCCACAACAAGGTCGCGCGCTCGGGCGACAAGGAGGCGCAGAAGATCGTCGCCGTGCTCGAGAAGTGCATGATCGCGCTCAACGACAGCAAACCGGTGCGCACGATCGCGTTCACGAAGGAAGAACTCGTGCTGCTCAAGCCGCTGTGCCTGATCACCGCGAAGCCGGCGATGTTCGTCGGCAACGTCGACGAGAGCGGCTTCGAGAACAACCCGCACCTCGACAAGCTGCGCACCTACGCGCAAGGCCAAGGCGCGCCGGTGGTCGCGATCTGCGCGAAAACCGAGGCCGAGTTGTCGGAAATGGAGGACGACGACCGGCTGATGTTTCTCTCGGAAATGGGCCAGACCGAACCCGGCCTGAACCGCCTGATCCGCGCCGCCTACACGCTGCTCGGCCTGCAAACCTACTTCACCGCGGGCGTGAAGGAAGTGCGCGCCTGGACCATCCACGTCGGCGACACCGCGCCGCAATCCGCCGGTGTGATCCACACCGATTTCGAGCGCGGCTTCATCCGCGCGCAGACGATCGCCTTCGCCGACTTCGTCGCGTTCAAGGGCGAGCAAGGCGCGAAAGACGCCGGCAAGATGCGCGCCGAAGGGAAGGAATACGTCGTAAAAGACGGCGACGTGTTGAACTTCCTGTTCACGGCGAAGTAGCCCTGTTCGTCAGTACCAATTTTTTGCAACGAATGGCGCAGCGCGGCCCTGAAGACTTGTCCTCCGACACGCCCCTGCACTGGACGGTCGCCTTCGCGCTGACCGCGCTGTGCTACGGGCTGGCCGGCATCGCGGCGCTGCCGCTGGCGATCCCGCCGGGCTACTCGACGCCGCTGTACCCGGCCGCGGGCGTGGCGCTCGCGAGCGTGCTGATTTTCGGTCGGCGCATGCTGCCGGCAGTGCTGCTCGGCTCGCTGTTCGTCAACCTCACGCTGGCGTTGCAAAGCGGCCCCTTGCGGCCCGACATGCTGCCCATCCCGCTTGCGATCGCTGTCGGCGCCACGTTGCAGGCGCTCGTTGGCGCGTTGCTCGTGAAGCGCTTCGTGCAGCAGCCGCTGACGCTCTCGGAGCCACGCGACATCGCCTCGTTTTTGGCCGTATCGATCGTCTCGTGCCTCGTCAACCCGACGGTCGCAAACGTGGCGCTGTGGCTTGCCGGCAGCGTGCCCACATCCGAATTGCCGTTCAGCGCCGCGACCTGGTGGGTCGGCGACCTTTTCGGCGTGCTGATCGCCACGCCGATCATCCTGACCCTGCTCGGCCGGCCGCGCGATGCCTGGGCGCCGCGCCGCCGCAGCGTGGGCCTCACGCTGGTGCTGGTGACCCTGCTGCTGGGGCTGGGCGTTCGGCAGGTGGTGCAGCAGAACAACGAGCGCGTGCAGACCGCTTTCGACCATGACGCCGCGAACGCGGTGCAAGCGCTCAGCGCTCAGTTGCGGGAGCCGCTACAAGCGCTCGAGGCGCTGAACGGCGTGTTCGTCGCTTCGCACGATGTCGACGCCGACGAGATGCGGCTGGCCGCGCGCGCTTGGCTCGCGCCCGGTCGCTTGCAGGCGATGACCTGGACCGAGCGCGTGCAGCGCGAAGACCTGACCGCGTTCGAGGCCCGGGTGCGAGCCGAACCCGGCATGGAGCGCTTCAAGGCCTTTGACCGCAAGGATGCAGCCGGCGCCTCTCCGGCGCCCGGCTGGCCGGGCAACGACATGCTGGTAGTGCGCTACATCGAGCCGCCCGGCGGAAATGCCGGGGCGGTCGGCGTCAATGTGATGTCGATCGCGGCGGCGCGCACCGCGATCGAACGCACGCGCGACACTGCCCTCCCCGCTGCCACGGCCGGTTTTCGCCTGACCCAACAAGCGTCGACCGAAAGCCATCTCGGCGTGGTGATCTACCGGGCCGTCTACGCCCCGAACGCGCCGGCAGCGGCGCAGCGCGCGGCCGCGATGCGCGGCGCGGTCTCGGTGGTGCTGCGCATGGACGACCAGTTGCAGACGCTCGCCGCGCAATTGCCGACCTACCTCGCGCTGTGCCTGCTCGATGTGAGCCCGGGCGAGCCGCCGCGGCGGCTCGCCGGTGCGCCCGCGTGCGAGGCGCGCAAGGTCCCGAGGATGCTGGTGCACGCACTTCCCTATGCCGGCCGGCAGTGGGAGGTGCGCGTGATGCCCGCACCCGGCCTGCAGCCCACGGTGCACAACGCTGACGTGTGGCTGTTCACACTCGTCGGCCTGCTCTCGACCGCCATGCTCGGCGGCTTCTTGCTCGCCGTCACGGGCCGCACCCGGCGCATCGAGATCGCCGTGCGCGAGCGCACTGCGGCGCTGCAAGCCGAGGTGCGCGAACGCGAAGACGCAGAGGCCGCGCTGCGCGAAAGCGAGCAGCGCTTTCGCAACATCCTCGACAACGTGCCGATCGGCGTGATCTACACCGACCTGCGCGGCAACGTGAAGCAGGCGAACCCGCGTTTTTGCGAGCTCACCGGCTACAGCGCCGACGAGCTGCTGCAGTTGAGTCTGGCCGACTACACCCACCCCGAAGACATGCTGCAGGACATCGACCTGATGGCGCAGCTGGTGCGCGGCGAGATCCCGATGTACCGCCGCCACAAGCGCTACATCGCCAAGCACGGCGCGACCGTGTGGGTGCAGGCCACCGTTTCGCTGCTGCGCGACGCGAACGCCAAGCCGCGCAGCATCGTCGCCGTGGTCGAAGACATCACCGAACATTTGAAGCTCGAAGAAGCCGAGCGCGCCCGTGAAGCGGCCGAAGCCTCGAACCGCGCCAAGAGCGATTTCCTCTCACGCATGAGCCACGAGTTGCGCACGCCGCTGAACGCGATGCTCGGCTTCGCGCAGCTGCTCGAACTCGACCCGCGCCACCCGCTGACCGCCGCGCAGCGCCCGTGGGTGAGCCAGATTCAACGAGCCGGTTGGCATCTGCTCGAGATGATCAACGACGTGCTCGACCTTTCGCGCATCGAATCGGGCAACTTGCGGCTGCAGGTCGAGACGCTCAACCTCGCCGAGCTGGTCGACGCCGCCATCGCGATGGTCGAAGGCGAAGCGCAGCAGCGCCGAATCGTCATCACGCGAGAGCTCGTGCCCGGCACCGCCGCCGTGCTCGGCGATTCGACCCGCGTGAAGCAAATCTTCACCAATCTGCTGAGCAACGCGGTCAAGTACAACACCGACGGCGGGCGCATCCATGTCAGCGGCCGGCTGGTGAGCGCCGACACGGTCGAGATCGGCGTCACCGACACCGGGCTGGGCATGACGCCGCAGCAGCTCGCCGAGCTGTTCCAACCGTTCAACCGCCTCGGCCGCGAACGCTCGGTGCAGCAAGGCACCGGCATCGGCCTGGTGATCAGCCAACGGCTTGCGGAGCTGATGGGTGGCTCGTTGCGGGCGCACAGCGTGGCCGGGCAAGGCTCTGCCTTCCTCCTGACCTTGCCGTGCTCGGGCGACCCGGACACGGTGCGCTCCGACCTCGACGCGCTCGCGCCGCCGCCGGCCGAGTACCACCATCGGCTGGTGCATTACGTGGAAGACAACGAGACCAACGTGGAGGTCATGCGCGGCATCCTCGCGCAGCGGCCACAGGTCGAGTTGGAGGTGTCGATCACCGGGCTCGACGGGCTCGCGGCGATTCGCGCACGCCGGCCCGATCTGATCCTGCTCGACATGCACTTGCCCGACATCAGCGGCATGGAGCTGTTGCGGCACCTGAAGCAAGACCCGGCCACAGGCGCCATCCCGATCGTGGTGGTCTCGGCCGATGCGCTGGCGCAGCAAATCGAAACCGCGTTCGAGGCCGGCTGCACGCACTACCTGACGAAGCCGGTGAGCGTCGGCGAATTGCTTTCGGTCGTCGATGACCTGCTGGCGTAAATGGACACGCGCTTCGGCTGGGTTTGGTTGTAAGTTGGGCGGCTCGCCACCTTTGAGCCGACCATGACCTCAATTCAAACCTTGTTCGGCATCGAACTCCCGATCATCCAGGCGCCGATGGCCGGCGTGCAGACCAGCGCCCTGACCCTCGCGGTCAGCGAGGCTGGCGGCCTGGGCTCGCTGCCCTGCGCGATGCTGACGGCCGAGGCGATGCGCAGCGAGCTCGAGGCGATCTGCGCGCACACGAGCAAGCCCTTCAACGTCAACTTCTTCTGCCACGCGCCGCCCGCGCCCGACGCCGCACGCGAAGCGGCCTGGTGCGCTGCGCTCGCGCCCTACTTCGCCGAGTTCGGCATCGACGCGAGCGCGATCGCTGCCGGCCCGGGTCGCGCGCCGTTCTCCGGTGGCGCGGCCGATGTGCTCGAAGCGTTTCGCCCGGCGGTCGTCAGCTTTCACTTCGGCCTGCCGCCGCCCGCGCTGCTGGCGCGGCTGCGGGGGTGGGGCGCGAAGGTGATCGCCTCGGCCACCACCGTGGCAGAGGCGCGCTGGCTCGAAGCGCAAGGCGTCGACGCGGTGATCGCGCAAGGCCTGGAGGCGGGCGGGCACCGAGGCATGTTCCTCGGCGATGACCTGACGACGCAGCTCGGCACCTTCGCGCTGTTGCCGCAGGTTGTCGCCGCAGTGCGCGTGCCGGTGATCGCAGCGGGCGGCATCACCGATGCGGCCGGCGTCGCAGCGGCACGCGCACTCGGCGCGGCCGGCGTGCAGGTCGGCACCGCCTACCTGCTGTGCCCGGAAGCGACGACGAGCGCACCGCACCGCGCCGCGCTGAAAAGCCCTGCAGCCGAGCACACCGCGCTGACGAATCTGTTCACCGGCCGACCCGCGCGCGCCATCGTCAACCGGCTGATGCGCGAGCTCGGACCGATCACCGGCGCGGCACCGGCGTTTCCGCTCGCCACGGCGGCCATCGCACCCTTGCGCGCGGCAGCCGAGCGGGCGGGCAGCGGCGACTTTTCGCCGCTGTGGTCGGGGCAGAACGCGCGCGGTTGCCGCGAGGTGCCCGCAGCCCAGCTCACGCGCGACCTCGCGGCGCGCTGGTAGCGGACTGGTCGCGGGAAGCCCGGTTCAGGCCGCCAACGCCGGCACGCCCGGTTGGTGCTCGCCGCCGAGGGCTTCGATCAGGTCGGGGATCAGCTTGCCGAGCTCGCCGGTCGCGATCGCGGCATCGGCATCGAAGGCTTCGTCTTTCGCCGGCTTGCCAGCGTTGGAAGAGACGCCCTCGAACACGCCTTCGAGGAACGCGATCTTCTTGACCTGCATCGCCTCGGTCAGCAGCAACGACACGCGGCCTTGCCAGGTGAGTGCGAGCTGGGTCGGCACCTTGCCGTTCGCGATGTGCTGGCGCACCTCGTCGATGTCGAGCGCGTGGCGCGCGTAGCGCACGGCCGACTTGGTTTCGTCGGGCGATTTCAACTCGCATTCACGGTCGACGCTGAAGCCGCTCGGCGCTTCACCGGTGGTGAGCCATTCCGACATCGCCGCAGCCGGCGACAGCGCGGTGTGCAGCGGCGTGAGCACGATGCCGTCGAGTGCTTTCACGAGGTGCGTGACGACCTCGTCGGCCTTGGCAGGGCTCGTTGCATCGATCATCAGCAAACGGTCTTTCGGATTGAGCCAGACCTTGATCGCCGCCTGCTTCGTGAACGCTTGCGGCAGCAGGTCGAGCACGACCTCTTCCTTGATCTCCTTTTGCTGCTTCTTGCCGGGCTTGCGGCCAGTGGCCTGCTCGATCTGCGCGGCACGCTCGTCGACACTGCGTTTGATCACCGCCGACGGCAGCACGCGCTGCTCGATCACGAGCTTCATCAGCCATTGCCCGCCGATCGACTCGACCAGCGGCGCATGTTTGACGCCGCGCGGCGGCGCCCAGCCGGCGGAAACGGGCTGCGTTGCCCCGCACGCCACGAAGATCATCTTCTCAAGGCCGGCTTCGAGCTCGAAGGGGTTGGCGGCCCAGCCCGGGCCGACGCGGTAAACGGTCAGGTTCTTGAACAAATGTGCCTCTTGTTGGGTTGCGCCCGGCACAGGGGAGCCAAGCATAAGAGGCGCGATTGTCCACGCATGCAAGCCCGCCGCCCGCAGCCGCCCTACCGAGAGTTACCGCAGCGCGGCCTTCGCGGTGCGCACGATCGTGGCAGCGTCGACGCCGAAGAATTTGCGCAGCTCGGCGCGCGTGTCGCTGCGACCGAAACCATCGGTGCCGAGCGTGAAGTAGCGCCGACCCGCGGGCACGAACGCGCGCACGCTTTCGGGCACGGCGCGCACGTAGTCGGTTGCCGCGATGACGGGCCCCAAACTGCGCGCGAGTTGCCGCGCGATGAACGGCAGCGCTGCGGCTTCACCGCGCAAATCGGCCGCCTCGCAGCGCTGGCCGTCGCGCGCGAGCTCGCTCCAGCTCGTGACGCTGAACACCTCGATCTCGAAACCCTCGTTCGTCAATTGCAGCGCGGCCTTGACGACCTCGGTGAGGATCGCGCCCGAGCCGAGCAGCGTGAGCTTCGGTCCGCCCGACTTCAGCACATCGCCCTTCCACCCGTCGTAGCGATAGCAGCCGCGCAGCACGTCGCCATGCACATCGGCCGGCAAACTCGGCTGCGCGTAGTTCTCGTTCATCAGCGTGACGTAGTAGAAAACGTCGCGCTGCTCGACCAGCATCTCGCGCATGCCGGCGTCGACAATCACGGCCATCTCGCCCGCGAAGCCGGGGTCGTAAGCTTTGCAGTTCGGAATCGTCGCGGCAACCAAATGGCTTGTCCCGTCCTGGTGCTGCAAGCCTTCGCCGCCGAGCGTCGTGCGGCCCGAAGTCGCGCCGAGCAAAAAGCCGCGCGCGCGCTGGTCGGCCGCGGCCCAGATCTGATCGCCGACACGCTGAAAGCCGAACATCGAGTAGTAGATGTAGAACGGCAGCATCGCCAGGCCGTGCACGCTGTAGCTCGTGGCGGCCGCCGTCCAGCTCGCGACCGCGCCGGCCTCGCTGATGCCTTCTTCCAATATTTGCCCGTCGGTCGCTTCGCGGTAGCTGAGCACCGAGCCGATGTCTTCCGGCGCGTAGCGCTGGCCGACGCTCGAATAGATGCCGACCTGCTTGAAGAGATTCGCCATGCCGAAGGTGCGCGCTTCGTCGGCGACGATCGGCACCACGCGCGGGCCCAGCGCTGCATCCTTGAGCAGGCCGCCGAGCATGCGCACGAACGCCATCGTCGTGCTCATCTCTTTGCCGGCGGCGTTGACGGCGAAGTCGGCGTAGGCGTTCAGCGCCGGCACGGGCACCGGCGCACACGCCGTCTCGCGCTTGGGCATCGAGCCACCGAGCGCCGCGCGATGCGACTTTAAATAACGCATTTCCACACTGTCGTCGGCCGGCCGGTAGAAGGCGAGCGAGGTCGCCTGCTCATCCGTCAACGGCAGGTTGAAGCGATTGCGGAATTCGATCAGGTCGACGCTCTCGAACTTCTTTTGCGAGTGCGTGGTCATGCGGCCTTGGCTCGCGCTGCCCATGCCGTAGCCCTTCTTCGTGTGCGCGAGCACGACGGTCGGCTGGCCGCGGTGCGCAGCGGCCGCCGCGTACGCCGCGTGGATCTTCACGAGGTCGTGGCCGCCGCGCTTCAGTCGGTCGATCTGCTCGTCGGTCATGCCTTGGGCGAGGCGCTTGAGTTCGTCGTTCTGGCCGAAGAAGTTGTCGCGGTTGAAGCGGCCGTCTTTTGCGGCGAAGGTCTGCATCTGGCCGTCGACCGTGGTCGCGAAAGCGCGGGCGAGCGCGCCGCTGGTGTCGCGCGCGAAGAGGCCGTCCCAGTCGGAACCCCACACCAGCTTGATGACGTTCCAGCCGGCACCGGCGAAGAGCTTTTCGAGCTCGTCGATGATGCGGCCGTTGCCGCGCACCGGGCCGTCGAGCCGCTGCAGGTTGCAGTTGACGACCCAGACCAGGTTGTCGAGTTTCTCGCGCGCCGCGAGCGTCAATGCGCTCATCGATTCGGGCTCGTCCATCTCGCCGTCGCCGAACACGCCCCAGACTTTGCGTTGATCGCAGTCGAGCAAACGGCGATCGGTGAGGTAGCGCATGAAGCGCGCGTGGTAGATCGAGCTGATCGGCCCGATGCCCATCGAGCCGGTCGGAAACTGCCAGAAATCGGGCATCAGGTAGGGATGCGGGTAGCTGCTGAGGCCGCGCGCGCCTTTGCCTTGCGTGAATGCCGGTGCACTGAGCTCTTGCCGGTAGTGCGCGAGGTCATCCTCGCTCAAGCGCCCTTCGAGGTAGGCACGCGCGTACACGCCCGGCGCGCTGTGCGGCTGGAAGAAAACCAGGTCGCCACCGTGCGCCGCAGTGCGCGCATGGAAGAAATGGTTGAAGCCGGCCTCGAACAAATCGGCCGCGCTGGCATAGCTGGCAACGTGACCGCCGAGTTCGCCGTAGGAATGGTTGGCCCGCACCACCATCGCGAGCGCGTTCCATCGCATCAACGAGGCCAGCCGCTCCTCGATCGCGAGATCGCCGGGGAACGCCGGCTGCGCGTCGACCGCGATGGTGTTGACGTAGGGTGTGGCGAGTTCGGGCGTCCAGCCGATGCGCTGCGCACGGGCGAGCTGCGCGAGGCCATCGAGGACCTGCCGGGCGCGCTGCGGGCCGTGGGCCTGCACCAGTGCTGCGAAAGCGTCGCGCCATTCGGCGGTTTCGATCGGGTCGGGGTCGATCGCTTGGAGGTCGGGAATCGGGTTCATGGCGGGACTGTAGTGTCGGTTCACATTCACCTCGGAACTCGGCTGCGACGCGCCGGGCTACAGCCCGGCCTCA
>ENA-OBIO01000204-OBIO01000204.1-metagenomes-genome-assembly--contig:-NODE-204-length-37138-cov-4.20389_pt1 | contig 37138 bp, 47 predicted proteins | sample MGYA00153383_OBIO01 | MGnify analysis MGYA00153383 | reverse complement strand
TCGTCAATGCGCAGGCGGTCGCCGTAGGTTTTGGATAACCGCCTGTGCAGGTCAGTTGGCGCTACCAGGTGCAGCTTTTCTTGCCCATCCCATCGTCCAGCATCGAATAGCATCCGCCCGACCATCTTGGTGCGATGCCACGCACCTTCATTGAGCGACTCGCCCCCATAACTTACATAGTCGAACGACATGATCGGCTGCTCGGCTGCCACTTCGCCACCGCTTACCGTTGCGCCATTGCCAACATTTGGGCGCGACCGAGTCGTAGTCCCGTAAACCGTCCTCAGCCCATCAAGCCCGTATCCATAAGCCAGTTCGCTATAGGTGACATGATCCGGCGCGTGTGTTTCCACCAAGCATGAGCGCAGCCCGATCGGGTTACGAACCAAGACTCTACTCAACGGAGGCATGTAGTTGCGCTTCACTAGCTCGCGCACGATCCATTCAGCACAGGCGAGCGCTTCATCGCGCTTGAGTGGATCATAATCCGCTATGTCTATCGCGTTCGTGCGTGGCTCGCTCATCACCTGCGCCGCCGCCGCCTTGATCCGCGCATCGCTCACTTGCTGCTGACCGATATTTGCCGTGTTGACCTTATAGGTGCTGTCGCCGCGTTGTACAGTTCGATTCTCTATGTGCGGAATTTCCGCAGTTCCTTCTAATTTTGCGCGATAGTTGCGAACCGTTCCTTCGTCGATGCCACAATGCCCCGCAATTTGACGGTTGCTTTTACCTGCGCCCAACGGATGCCGCAATGCCCCCGTGACTGCACGCTGCTTATCGGCAGTCGTGCGCCGCAGGCCGTGCGTGCCGTTCACCCCGAACGAATTCCACTGCGCTTGTTCTAGTGTGCCTTGCCCGACGCTAGCGCTTATCTTACGGTTACCCACGCTCGTCGCCGCAAGAATACGGTGAAACCCGTCAACGAGCCAATAGACCGATCCATCGTAAATCAGATCAACGGGCGGGAATTTATCGCCGCGCCGCATCGCTTCGGCATACTCAGCCACCGTTTCGGCATTGATAGCCTCACGCGGTTGAGTGCCGCCGTTTGTCCGAATGTCAACTATTTCGATCATCGTCATGGTTGTACCGCTGTTTTTTCATTTGGCAGCGCAACAATATTAATTGAATTAACCGCAATCTGGTTAATCCCATGAGATAAAAAAAACTCTACCGCAGCCCGCACGACAGATGCCTTACTAGTTTTATGTTCACGTGCCAGCTCCTCAACTCGATCTAAAATGCCCTGCTTACACAGGGTTGCAGGAAGTTGAGCATCAAGCACATCTCGTTTGAGTGTTATCATAGTTCACCTGAATAACCGTAATTTAATTAATCCTAATCGACGTTTTTGTTTCTGTCAAGTCCCCGGATTGAAAACCTAGCATAATATGTGATAGAATGATTTTAAGGGGAGTTAAGTGCCGACTTATGGGGTGTAACCTGCTATGGAAGCAATGCAAACGACCACTTTTGGCGATTACCTAAAGCAAAAACGTCTACAGCGGCGTCTTACTCAAGCTGATGTTCTACGTGAGTTGGCGCAACGTGGCGCTAAGCACTATACAGATACGGTTGTGACACATTGGGAGAAGAATAGAGCTATGCCTCCTCTGCAAGACCCAAAGTTTGTCCGTATGTTGGCTGACATCTTAGGAGTTTCCAACAACGAAATTCTTGAAGCCGCTGGTTTTGCGCTAGATAGCGAAGAACCAGCGGACGCTCTCCGCAAGCGGCTTAACGAGCTAATTGATCAAGCTAATTCAGATGAGCTTGATCGAATTATTGCCATCGCCAGCGTGCTTATCGAGCGCCAGAAACAGCAAACGAGCGATTAGACGTAGATGAACTAAAGATAAGTGCTTCGCGCTCTGGTGGCACGTTGCTCTTTTGACTGCTACCGCGTTAGTGCTTTGCATATCCACTATTTGTCAATCATGCTAAAGAGTCGGATACAGATAGTCTACCAGCTATTTACCATAGAACATGCAATCTGTTTTACCATAGTAACCCCAAAACTATAAAAACAGGGTTTGCCTTTGGTTTGAAACGCAAAGCCCCGCGCTTGATCCAGCGCAGGGCAATCAGCGGACGCCTCAAACCATTAGTTACTTGGTAGCGAAATAGATGTTGTACGTATCGTCGGAACTATCTACCACCCAGACAAGCTCCGGTGCTGGATCGTCACTGAACACTTGAAAGGCAACCCACCCTTTTGCGGTCGCTCCAGGGAAACCCTTAAAGGAAAACGCGGGCTTGGGTGGCACTATGCTTACCCGTGGCATTATTTGACCATCTGAATATGCGGAAAACCCATAAGCATCCAGCTCTACTGTTTTGTCACTCGGTCCAGAAACGTATTTAAGTTGGACGTAGGCTACCAAGTTGGTGTTGCCATCTACAGGGGCATCATTGAATTGATTTGCTGCTTTCACCGCTTTTTCACCGTCTTTGCCGAAGCTGGCTTTCACGACCGTCAATTCCCACGTTTTATTTGGATTGCTCCCCGCGAACGTTCTGCTGATCTTCGTACCGAACGGCACCGGGTTAAGCCGCGTGCCAACATCATTCGCGAGTGTTGCTGTGGCCGTGGCGCTTTCCGAAGTCGCCGCAGCATCGGGCGTGATTGGGCACGGCGTTTGAGCACTGGTAGGTTTGCCGCTGACCAGGATACCCAGGCAAAACATGGCTAAACTGAGTAAAACAGAGTGGCGCATAAAAAACGTTCCTTTGGCTGAAAAATACTTGTAACCAACTGAGTATAAACCCTCTATTAACAGTAGCGCAAACGCAAACAGCCGTCCCGAATTAACGCGACGGCTTGCCTGTAGGGACATGGCCTGCCGTGTCCGCAACCCTCGAAATTCAGCTCACCACAAAAATAGCGCTGTTTGGTGCAGGCGATACGCGCAGCGCCACGGCGAACTCAGCCAGCGACACGGCCAGCCCTGCGCCGTGATCACGCTGTGCGCCCCACCAGTCGGGATCATTCAGATACACCCGCGTATCATCGTAGCCCACCACCACCACGAAATGCCCCGCCCCATCGCGTTGATTCTCTCGCTCTTTGATAGCGGCGTATCCGATCAGCGCGATCACTGGCCGCCCCGCCATAATTTCCGCGAACACATCGAACAGCGTGCTAACCGTGTTCAGCCGTGCAGTAACGCCGTTCCGCGCCAGCAGAGCGACCACCGCCCCACAGCTCAGCCCATTATCTTGCGCGGCCAGGCTGGTTTCGCCTGATAGCGCATCGATCGTGACCGGTCCCTTGCCCGCCCACTCCAACACCATCGCCGCGCACGCTGGTCCGCAGTCGTTGCGATAGTGGTGCGCATCCGAATCCTCTTGGCTCTTGTACGGCACGCTCGCGATCATGTTGCCCACGCTAAAGCTGCCTCCAAGCTGCCAGATTCGGCAGCGCTGAGTCGATACACGCATCTTCCCAATTCCCCGCTTTGCCGACTGTCCAAATGTTGTAGCCGAGCAGGTAATCCGCGCTGGCCGTCGCCGCCTCGAACTTTTCGCATAGGCTGATCAGTGCCGCAGCGCCTTGAAATGCCCCGCGCGCAAACTCACCCTGGAATTCCGAGACGATCAACGGTGGCCGTGCGTTATCTGGCACGGCGGCATACAGCCGCATGAACCGCGTTTCGTAGTCGGTGACATCTGCCGAGAGTTCACCAGGTGGCGTGCCGCGCGCGCTGTAAACGTGCATAGCGACGACGTGGCCGTGTGCCGCCGCATAGTGCAGTGCATCAGCCATCGTTGCCCACTCGTTTGGCTCTGGCTGCCCCACTGCATACGCCCCGATAACCGCCTTGTAGCCCTGCGCATCGGCTTCCGCGAGCAGCCCCAACCAGAACCGCCCATGACCTGGCGACCAGGTGACTTCATTTTCGATCTGGATGTAGCAGCGCCGATCTACGTTGTAATGCCCACTGCCCAGGCGGTCGTGCAGCAACTGATGCCCGTAAGCCTCCGCCGCATCTCCGTTATCGGGCACGTTCAGCCCCTCGCCGCCATCTTCCCAGCGATAGATCGTTTTAATGCCCCGTTCCGCGAAGTCGTTGGCCGCGCCCGGATCGTTGACAATGGTCGCGGTCGGGATGCTGCCTGCTGGTAGTGATGCCAGAAACGCATCCGCTGTGCCGCGCCCATCCTGGAGCACATGTAACCCAAACCGATGATGTACCGTGCGAACAGGTGGCACAACTGCGCTGTGGGCAGCCAGCAGCGCCTCATCGCACCAGCCATCCCCGCTGTGGTGTGTGATATGTGCCCAGGTATGCAGCTTCCCGGCCAGCGCCGCGCTCACGAGCGGTGTACCGAGTACGGTAACGTTCGTGCCGTTCGGCAGCATCGTAACAACCCTTCCCGCCGGTGCATCGCGCACATTCATCTCATCAGCGGTAGAATGCGCCGCGCCCAGTGGGATCCGCCGCGTGATCACCGTCGCTGGTGGCGCAACCACCACCCCCAACCCGGCCAGCAGCTCGCCAGCCGACATATCCACGATCAACGCATCGCCGCCCAGATCATCCAGCACGCGCACGGTTGCAGTCCCCGGCATGGTGCCGAGCTTTTGCTTCAAAAAGTCTAACGCCGTCATTGTTTCACCTTATCCTTTTCACAGTACACTTTTCTAGTACATTCCGGAGTCGGTAGCCGTCATGGCGCGATAGAACTCCAGCGCCGCCGCCCCGTGCCCTGCATCGTTCGGATGCACGTCGAAGGTTACGCCGGTGAAGTTGGGAATGTTGAACGAGTCGTGCGTTTCAATGACCGCGTGCAGATCAGCCAGGCGGCACCAACCGAACGACTGAACCGCGATTCGCGTGGCGGCCACCGCCATCAGGTAGTTATCATCCTTGCTACCCGATGTGCTCGGACTCACGCCGAAGAACAACGGCGTGGCGGGCGTGGGTGTGCCCACCGCAACGATCACCTGCGTGGTATCCATCGTATCCTCGATAAATTGCAGCAGCGCCATATATTGCCGGAAGAAGTCCGTCGCCTGCCCACCGTTGGTATAAATGTCGTTAATGCCGAAGTTCACAGTGAGGAAGTGCGGCGCGTTCGGGATCACATCCGTGATCATGCGGTACATGCCGCCCGCGTGCGTAGCATCCTTACAGTACAGGTTGTCCGACCCCAACCCTTTATTGATAAGCGTTATCCCTGGCGCAGAGCGTGTGCCGAGCAGCATAGCCAACCGCGCCGCATACGAAAAGCGCGTCGGATCGGTTGATCCGTTGCCGAGCGCCACCGAGTCGCCTAAACACACGAGCACGCCCGGCGTAGGTTGCAGCAGCGCATCACTCACGATGATCAGGCTGTCTACTGTGATCGAACCTGAAACAACCGTGAGGATGCTGGTATGCGCAGCGTTGCCCGCCCCAGGTGCAGCGCGAAAGATGGGTTGGAACACCTTGTACATTTGCACAGCGCCGCCCATGATGATCACACCCGGCAGCGCCACGCCATCGATCGTCAGACTGAACGTGCCTGATGTGGCGTTCTGCTCAGTCAGCAACCACAGCGCCCGGCCAGTCCATTTCACCGTCACCTTATCACCTACAGTGCTGCTGACTTGCGCACTGCCGCTGCTGTACGCAGCGTTGGCCGTAGTGCCCCACGTTCCCGTAAACGTGAGCATGTTGCCGCGCGCATCTGCCGTTATTTGCGTTTCCGGCATCTCATAAATGGTCATGATTTCGCCTTTATTCCGAGCGCTATAGTGCCGCCCGCCCACGCCGTAGTAGCCGAAACGCCAATACGCACCATATCGCCAAGGTTGGTCGCCTTGAGCACCGCCAGGATGCCGATCGTCACAGTCGGCGTGATTGCAACACCGCCGATGAAGTCCGGATGATCGGAGAAGTTGCCCAGGTAATCCGTAATTTGGCAGTACAGTTTTACGCCCGCCGGTGCTCCGCTCACTGTCGCTGATGCGGTCAGGATGATGAGCGCTTCGGTATAGGCGCTCAGATCAACCGGGTTGGCATAGGTGGGTGTGGTAGTGAGCGCTGACGCGGAAATACCGCCGCGCACCTGCGAACGATACATCTTCCGCCGCATCACCACATAGCCGAGCGAGCGGCTGAAGCTGCCGCCTGGGTAAACGCCCAGGCCGTTGTTTGTTTTACTCATTGCGGTGCCCTTCGTTGTGCCCTTCGCGTGAATATTTCAGCCGTCGCCATCGCATACAGCGCGATGTTGGTCACCAGCCCCGCCAGCCCGGTTCGGCTGTACGTAAGTGTGTAGTAAACGATGTTGGCCAGATACAACAGAAACGGCAGGCTGAGCAGTGGAAACAACTTGCTCTCCGGCTCAACCGCCAAAATGATCCCGCACAGGGCCAGTCCGACCCCGAACGCATCAGCGCTGCTCTCGAGATGCCACGTGGCCATGAAGAATTGTACGGTCGCGCTTCCACCGATGAGCACCGCCAGGCCAATGCCTACCATGGCCAGGCCGAGCAGCCGACGATAGATCATTTAGCCCTCCTTTGGGCTGGGCGGATCGAGCGGCTTCTTTACGATGGCTGCGAGCACCTTATCTGCGATCGCCTCGATCAGTTCCGGCGTGATCGCGGGTACAGCGGTAGCGATGGTGGGCGGCACGATGCTGACCACCGCCGAATTGATCGCCTCAGCTTCAGCCGCCGCGAGCGTTTTGGGCGCGTTGGCGATCGCCTTCGCTGCATCTTCAGCCGACAGGCCAAAGATAAGCGACACGCTGATCAGCAGAATTTGACCGATGTACGGCGCGAACTCTGGCCGCTGCATCGATACCAGGATGAGCAGCGCACTCAGCACGGCCACGATGAAACGGCGGCTGTGAGCCAGCGCGATCAACGGGCGAATAACTGGCAAAGCAGAGAACTGTTTCACGGTTTCACCTCATTCCTTAAGGGCTGTGTATCGCCCCGGACGTAACGTATTTTGTTGATGATGCGCTCCTGCACTTGCGGTACGCGCAGCCCCCCTTCGAGGATCGCCTGCACCTGATCATCTTTCAGGCCCAGCTCTCGCAAGAATGCCTCAGCGTTTTCCAGCCTGGCTTTTTGTTCTTGATTCGCGGCCTCGAATCCCTGCTGTGCTACGAATACCTGCTGATAGATAGCGCTCAACGCAGCGTTTTCGCGCCCTTGTTTTTCTACCAGATCGCTCAGCCGTTTGTTTTCTTTTTCCAGCGCTGCAATGCCATCCCGCAAATGCACTATTTGTATGGCTTGAGCGCCTAAAATCTCTTTGTACTCGGTGCGCTGCGAATCTCGCTCATCCTTTGCGCGATCAAGTTCTTTTCGCATTTCATCCATCGCATCAGCCAGGATTTTATTGGTTGATCCGACGCGCTCGCGGAATGGCTTGCCGCTGATCCACGCGAACGCCGTGCCGAGCAGCATCGACATGATCGGAATAACGACTACAAACACCTTTGCGGCTTCATCAAGTGTCACTGCGCTGTGCCCCGCATTGTATAGATGAGTAAGGTACGCAGCTTGCCGAACGTGAGCTGCGCACCATCGTTGAGCGCGTAGGTTTTGTTTGCGGTGAGCCATGCGCCATCTAACCACGTACCATTTGCGCTGTTCAGATCACGCACGGTGAGCGATCGCCCTTCCCGCCGCAGAATAGCGTGTGCTCGCGATACGCCCGCGTCGTAGCCGCCGTAGGGTGCGAGATCAATGGCAGGCGGTTCGCCATGGCCATCCCACCGGCCAACTGTAATTTGATCGGTGATCTGAACAGCCACCCCATGCAGCGTGCCTTCGATCCGCAGCATGAGCGCCGCGTAAGGCTCGCTACCCAGTTCGGCCCACTTGGCCGGTTCTGGCAGCGGACCCCTGATCTGTTTGGTGGCTAAAACAGGCACAACCCGCCCGCATTTTCCGCAGATCAGCACACCTGGAGCGTTGATCATTCCGCAGTACGAGCATTTCATACCGTTTTCCTCGCTAAGATGTTGGCGGACTATACGGAATGCCAGAAGGCGGAGCGTGCGTGGCTGCCCTGATGCTCGCACCACCAGCGCACGTCGCCGTATCCGTTTCAATGAGCTGCTGCGGCGTTACGTCGTTGCGCATCACTCGCATCAGGTACGAGCCAGGCACCGGCACACTGAACACGCCGACCGAAATGCCGACGTCCGCCACGGGTGCGTTGTACGTGGCGAGCTGGTGCCCGGCGGCATCCTCGAAGATGAACGACGTGCGCCACGGCCCGGCCACACGGCTGTACACAGCCACCGCCCTGCAGTCGTTTGAAAAAACCATGAAGAACTGCGGCGTTTGCGCCTGAGCAGGCACGATCGCGGACATAACCACTGCCAGCATGAGCAGCACGAACACGAATGCAACGGAAGATTTATACATGAACCTAGCCTCTTTCTAAGGTGACATAAACTGCACGCAGTAAACGCGCGTAGGACGTACGAAGGGTGGCGATTTCAGCGTGCAGATCGTCTCTGAGCGGCTGCTCGAACTGCTGAATCTCCGACTCGAGCTCTTGCAGCAGCTCCAGCCGCGCCGCGTGCGAGTGATCCGCCAACGCTTGGCTTACGCTGCGCCGCGCTGGATCGTGCGCCAGCGCGATAGCCCGTGCCAACTCGACATCATGCCCGGTTGCCGCATCACTCAGCACGATCGTGACGCGCATCCCCGGCTCAGGTGCTGGCGGCGGGTTGAGTGCATCGGGCAGCGCGTGCCAGCCATTGAGCGGTCGCCCACTCAATGTTTGATACTTTGCTCCGAGCGCTTCCACAAGCAGCTCATCTAGCGCTTTGTGGTTGAGGTCGGTCGCAATCTCTACTTCGAAAGCAGACATATTAATACTCCCATGCTGAACCACGAATGCCTTGCGTGTAGCCACCCGCGTTGCAATAGATCGTGCTGATCTCGCCTGAAGGAGTTCCAATATTACGCCAGCACAGTTGTACTGAATGCGCCCCTGGGTAAGTGGTGAATGTGAACATAACCGTCGCTGCCGCGAGAGAAGGGCCGTTGCCTTGCCGTAGCGAAAATGTGCCTGGATACACACTCAGCTCATAGTTGCCATAGTTGGTATCCAGGCACGTTGTCAGCCACACCTCCGAAAGGTGCGCACTGCTATCCGTTCCTATCAGCACCGACCACATGCCCATGATTCGCGTACCGCTCAAGGTGAGCGACATAGACACATTGGTTGCATCTACTGGTACAAGCGAACCTTGCAATCCAATGGTGTAATTTCCACCAGAAGTGTAGAAAATGTTGGCCAGCGGCCTTTGAAGCAGATAAGTCATGTTGTCGCGTAGTTGGGTGTTCAGATCGGACGCTCCAACGACCTGCCCCGCTACCCATGTGATCGGCACCGACCAGGACATTAGATCACTCCATTCGCACGGTTTTCGTGCAGCAGCATATCGATCGACTCGGTTGGCTCCCAATGCCGTGTATGCGGGTCGGGCCGTCGGCTTAGCAGATCGTCGATTACGTCCGCCTCATTCGGGAAAATGACGTGCATAGGCCGTTCGTTGTTGGCAGCCATGCCACAGTTGGGGCACCAGAACAACGGCTCTTTGCGCGATGCGAGCATCGCGCCCGGCGTGCAAAGCGGGCAGCGCACGATCCACCGACCGTGATTCACAACCGCGCTCGCAAAACCGTGCGGTACAAAACTAATTGGGATGGATAATCCATCACGGCTGCGCAGGTACGTACACCAGAGCTGCACGCTGATGTGGCTGCCGAATTGCTGCGTTTCCTTGGCCGTTTCCAGGGTGATGATACTCATACTGCTAACCTCGCTGTTGAGTTGAGCACACCATACGTTGCATCGCCGAGCAGCCAGTACGTTACGTCGTCCAACGGCTCAACCTGGTGCGAAACTTTGATTGATTGGGGCGCAAGCTCGAAGTTGATCCCCAAAACGGCATACTTCTTGTTACTCAGCCCTATTTGTGTATCGTTGAGCACCACCACATCATCGATCTGCACAGCGATAACGCTTACCCCGCCGATCACATTGATATTGCCATAGTCAACCGTGCTTACGCGCAGTGTGGGCGTTTTCCACTTGCTTAGAAGATAAGTGGCCAGGCTGTTCCCATACGCTACATCCTCACTCAAGCTCAGTTCGACCGCCAGATCGTGCTGCACGCCCGTGCTGATAATGCTCGCCTTGTCGATCGCGCTCGATACGATCGGGTTGTAGTGTACGAGTCCCTGCCCATTCACTTGAAACTTTGTGAAAAACAGCACGCCTGTAGCGTAATTCGAGATGGTTACATCGATGCCTGCGCCGGAAATTACGTAGCTCATTTTCAAGTATTGGCTGCCCGTGTAATCGCCGCCCAGCAGGTCGCGGCGTTCGTTGGCAACCCAATCCGTGTACGGGCGCAGTGGCAGCACGAGTGTTTGCGCGCCGCACGGTTGCCCTGTTATGGGATCAACGAACGGCACATGCACCGTTCGCGTGCCGTTGCCCGGAACATCGAACCCGCCCACGATCCTTCCAATAACCCCGGCCACCAGCGTATCGTGCGGCGTAATAGTCACGTTGATTTGATTGTAGATATTATCCAGCGATGTTTGCGCAGTGAGCACAGGTTCAGAGTGAGTTGTAAACTTCGGCGTAGTGATCAGGTTCAAAAACTTGAAGTTCCTGTTTCGCCAGGTGATGCGGCCAGTGCTTTGCTGATAGAAATAGCTATCCTCGCCTTTACACACCTCCTCGATAGCCGACAGCGCCGAAGTATGGTTATAAGCCCAACCGTGACCGGCGATCGGAAACGCTTGTACACCGGCATCAAGCTGAAGGAAGGCGAGATCGTTCCCGCCGTTAGCGATTCCACTCACAGGGGCAACGGCCACAACAGCGGGCACTGAAGATGAAACCGTGAATGCTGGCCGCGTGCCTGGCATCGCTGCACTGAGTTGTAGATAAGTTCCGTACCAGGCCGCGACAATGCTGCTGCCGATAGCGGTATTCGCACCATACAGCGTATTGAGGCCATCTATGCCGTTTATCGCAGCGGCGAGGTTGACGCCCGCATCAGATGCCGAACGCGCCAGAACTGAATACGGAGCGGTTGCCGGATAAGTGTTGGTGAAGGTGTAAGTGTAACCCGCTATGTTCACCGAAACGCCTGCGGCAGGCGTTGCCAAAAACGTGAGTATTACGCTATTGCTCGGCTTGTTGAACGCAATATTCATTATCCCGGCGACCAAATAGTCGCCCGACCTGTTGAGCTGTAATGGGACGTTTATTTTCCTGTTTTGCAGAATTCCAAGGCTATCCACAGCATCAACGACTACTTCTCTTTTGCGTGTGGTGCCGCTCTCCGGCCTGATCGTTTTGATAAACCCTTGAAAAATGACGAACGTTGCTCCTAAATGCGTAACAGTGACAAGCACTGGCCGCATCACAGGCAGCGTCGGCAGCGTATGTTGATCGTTCCGCAGCGTGAGCGTACACAAGCCAACCGATGCGATATGATCGAACGATCCGCGCCGCCCGATTTTAATGCTGGCAGACTTTACGTATTGAGTAATATCCGTTTGGCCAACAACAGCACCCACGCTTAAGATGGTGCATCCGGGCCCAAACGGCAAGAGGATCACATTCCAGCTAGGATTGCTCACATTGCACTCCGCAGACTCATATTGCGCAGCCCCGCGATGCCCTCGAGCTGATCCAAAAGCGACTCGGCATCCTGCACGCCGTACACGTTGATCGTGCCGCTGACGGTCACCTGCCGCCCACCCCCACCTTTGCTATGACTCGCTTTAAGTACATCGTTCGGAATGATATTTCCCGACACCGACGGAATGAATAGCTCCGTACCGTGCTCACCCACGGTGTACGGCGAGTTACCCGCCACCGGCCCGCCCACTGCTTTAGCTGGCGCTGGCGGCCCCATAGCGTCCTTTGATGCGATCCCTACCAGCCCCACACCTACGTTGTACAAGTCGGTGCCTACTACAGGCAGATCTTTCGCCTTCATTAGCATCTGCCCGATGAAGTCGATACCCTTCATGAATGGCGCGGTCATAATTTCCAGAACGCCGCTGAACGCTTTTGCAATGCCGGTCGCGATACTATCGATCGCGCTTATCAGCGGTTTCACCCAGTCTTTTGCCTTATCGAACGCAAGAGCCAGCGTGCCTTTGTCGCCAAAGATTACATCCCAGGTATCCTTTTTGAAGCCGTTTATAGCAACAGCGATCGCACCTTCGCTGCCAAATATTTTACTGAGCGTATCCGGCAGTGCCCCCGCCATATCATCCCAGGATTTGATGCCCGCTTTCACATCGATGTGCAGCAAATTCCCCAACGACTCCGCGATACCCGCTGGAATTTTCAGAAAGCCACTCGCTAAATCCTTGAGTGCCCCGCCAATATCGCTGAGCGCTTTACTAAAATTCCCATTGCCTGCATCCGCCAGCGCGTTGATCAACCCTTTGAGCGCATCACCGAGCGGCCCCAACGCGCCTGCGATGCCCTTCAGCGCGCCGCCCGCAACAGTGCCGACCAACAAACCAAACAAGGCCAGCGCGCCGCCGATCACCACCAGCAGCTTTGCCACGCCAGAGAAGTCCGCGCCTTTCAGCTTATCAATGAAGCCGGTGATGCCACTTTGCAAGCTGTCGATGATCGGCTTGACCGTATCGTTCCACACCGAACCGAACACATTTTTGATAGTGTCGAAGATATTCGGATCAATCCCGAACAGGCCCGCCAGTTTGCTTGTGAACAGCGGCCAGCCCGTGCTTGTGATCCATGTGCCAACGGATGCGATCAGCCCGCCGAGCGCCGCCTGAACTTTGGGCAGCGCATCCTGAATGCCTGCAATTAACTTATCCCCGAACGTGAGCGTGCTCGCCTGCCCCACTGTTTTCATAGGGCCAGCCTGCGGATCCTCATCTTGGCTCTGCTGACCGCCGCGCCGTCGGTTGGATGAAGTCGGCACCTGTGTACCCTGTGGCGTTGCGGATTGATCGGGAAACAACGACTTCATGAAGTCGCTGCCGATCTGCTTGAACTTTTCCAGCGTGGGCACAATTGCATTCCACGCTGACAGCACCGTATCCCGCACACCGCCGAAATTGTTATCGAATGCTGTTTTGAACGCGATCACGCCGATCACGATCAGCCCGATCGGTGATAGGATCGCGCCCAACGCAACACCCAGCACACCCAGGATCGCCGGGATAGCGAACAGCCCAACGCCAACGGCCAGCACCACCGCAATGAGGCTATCTAGGCTTGGCCCCGCCGCTCCAATGGTGGTTACCACATCTATCAACCCGTTAGCGAAAGATTGAAGAACGGGCAGTATATAATTACCTATCTTTTCGAGCAGCTCCCCAAACGTGTTTTTGAGCCGATCGAGCGAGCCAGCGAACGTTTGCCCGGCGGCCACTGCTGAACCGCCAAACTCGCTGTTCAGCTCATCTAGGATCACCCCCTGTGCTTTTGCTAGCTGGTTCGTTGCCACAAAATGCTTGATCTGCTCTTTTTGCGTATCGCTGAAAGTCACGCCGACCCTTGCCAGCGCACTCACGCCCTTCACCGGATCGTTGAGCGCCTTGCCAAGCTGGATCGAACTGCTTTTCAAGTCCTGGCCGAGCGCCTGGCTCATATCAAGTGCGGTTTTGGTGGCGTTAGGAAACACATCAGCACCGATCTCTTTGAACGTGAGCAGCATCGACTCCGCACCGATCACACTTTCCTTGCTGAAGCGCGTGGTGCCTTCCAGTGAACTTGCCATGCTGATAAGCGCGTCGCGGCTCATATGGCTGGCGTCTGCCATTTGCGATGTGCCCGCAACCCATACCTTTTGTCCGGCAGTGTTGATGCCCAGCTCTGCCGTCAGCTTGGCAATCTTTTCCTGTTCTTGATCGATAGTTGCTTGCAGCGCGGCATGTGGCCCGTGCGCCTTGCGCAGTGCAGCTTGATGATCGGAAAGTTGGGCAGTCAGCATCTCCAGGTTGTTGCGCAGTTTATCAGCTTTTGGCCCGCTAGCTTCGGTGGTGGTTGCCCAATGCCCCTGTGTATCGGCGGCCTGCCCCAATGTGGTTGTGGTGGATTTGAGCACTGCATCAAGCTGCGCGTAAGAGCTTTGAGCATCGGATGCCGCACCAACCGCCGCGCCGAACAGCCCGATGAAAGATAGGCCACTGAGCATCCCGCCCAGGCCACCGAGCGCGCTGCTGACACGGCCAAGCGCGGACTCGAACCCGCTGGTGTCCGCGCCTATGGTTGCGTATAAGCTCGCAATCTCGTCAGCCATTACTGTTGTTCACTTCCTGTGCTTTCGCGATACCTTCCCACACCGCCAGAATGTCGGTGTAGTCTTGCAAACTGAGGTTGTCTATTTGCTCGAACGACCAGCCCGTTTCCATTGCCATCCTCACGCGGATCGCTCTGATTTGCGCATCCACGTCGTCAACCACGAACCCGCGTTCGATCATGTACGTAACCTTAACTACCCGGTCGGATATACCTTTTGAAGGCTTCCGCGACCTGTTCGGTAACCTCCCGGTAGTCCAGCATCCCCAGTTCATCGTAGCTCTCTGGCAGTGCCGGATTGAGCGCATACGGCCACGTTTTCACCGCCCGCGCCAGGAACGGATACACCAGCGAGTCGTCACCGTCTTTCTGGCTCGCGAGCGTGGCCGCGATGAACGCGCGCTTGTCCTTCATTTTCCAGGTTGAAAAATCCACCTGCCAACCCTGCGCTTGCGCTTCTTCGGGCATTTAGAATATTGCTCCGTAGTCGGCCAGCATCGGCCCCGTTTTCTCGAACTGCACCTCGATATCGACGGCTTTATCGAACGGCTCTACGAATTTATGCGACTTTACGTATGCTGCAAAGCTGCCCTTCGGCTTGCCGGTCACCGTGCCTTGTGGCCCGAACGTCACCGTGCCGTAGGTGCCTTCGATTACCTGTGCCGCCAACATGGTGCCCTGGTTGGCAGCCTGTACCGCATCATCGAGATATTTGAGCGTGGCGGTTGCGCTCTTGTTGCCCGGAATATATTCTTTGTCCGCGTCGTTGCCGCTGGTGGTATCGATCAGATCGATCTGCCGCGCCACATCGAAAGCGGTGTGATTCGTTGCGAAAACCGCTGTTCCGCCCGGATTGATGAACAGCACAACGAGTCCGCTGCCGCGATACTTAGCCATGTTTGTTTGCCTTTATTCGTTATCGATCGAAATGCGGTACATGCCGCCTTTGCGCCAGTACATGCTGCCGAGCACATCCTCTACCATGTTGAACAAACGCTCCTGTTCGACTCGCCACGCCGTCCAGCCCGAAATATTCAAAGTGCCGTTGTGCAGCGTATCGTGGATATACCCTGCACCCGCTGCGGCCTGCGCTCGTACCTGGCTGATGCACTCCACGCGGTACACCACATCAACCGATTCGCGCTTGTTCGTGTTTTCGTCGCCGCCCGAAACGTATTGGAAGATCACATAATTGCCTCCTGTGCCCGCTGCCGCCTGCGTATCGAACACCTGCGAACCTGTCAGCGCCGCCAGATTCGCATTGCCTGTGAGCGCACTGTACAGCGCCGTTTCGATGAAGTTCAGAATGGCGGGCATTACGTTTTGAACGCCTCTTTGAATTCATCGGGCGCGCGTTGCGCCGCGCGATCCGCCGCAGGCTTGAAAAATGGTCGCGCGGGCATGTTCACCGTGCCGAATTCCAGATGCTGTCCATAGTCCACGCCATCGTAAACCGTGAACTGCGCATCGCCTGTTTGCTCAGCGTGAATGCTGTTCTTCAGTAGGCCCGTATCTACGCCTGGCGGCCCACCTGGTTGGCTCGGACTCTCCACCATGCTCACGCGCATATCTGCCACCATGTCAAACGCGATCTTTTTCACCACGGCCAGCGCCTTTTCAGGAGCTTCACGCTTGAGCCTGTCGAGTGCGCGCATATTGATTTTGACCGCTGTTTGACTTGCCATTATTTCACCCTCGCGATATACGCCCGGACGCTGACCGCCCAGCTGTGCTCTTTCGCCAGCATCACCACATCGTAGGTGTTGCCAGCCGTCGAAACGCGGTAATGCACATCGATTGCTGTGCCGTAGGGCAGCGTGAGCTTATACTCAATCTGCATCTTCTCAGAGAGCGCCACCAGCTCGAGCCGATCCTTGGTTGGCAGCGGATCAACCCGGCAGGCGACCGTTCCAACTGCTGTGAACACCACTGAACCACCGCCTGCACCGTCCGGCGTGTAGGCCGGTTGCAGGATCGCACACGTATCGGGCAGCAGCCGCCCAATATCAGCCCGAAACGCCACCAGATCAGCCGCGTTGAGCATCATCCGCCCCAACCGCCGCCGAACGGATTGTTACCTGTGAACTCGTTCGTATCGTGCCCATAGTTGGGCAGCGAATTGTCTTCATCCGTGCGGATGAAGCTGCCGGTCGTAATTCCGCCATCACCCGTTACCCCTGATTTGTTCTCGAATTCCTCAGCCATCTTCAGGCAGTGGTCGCGGCGCTGGCTCGCTTTCACGTCGTGGTTATCGCTTTTGAAGTCAACCGCACGCGCTTCGAGTGCTGCTTTTTGTCGCCACACCGTCGCCGCCGCCGAATTCAGATCATAGGTGCGGCAGTCGATGTAGTAGCTTTGGCTCATCGTGTTGCTGGGAAACGTAACCAGCATGGCCGCATAGTTCACTGTGTAGTCGGTCCCGTTTACCAGCGCTGCGCCGAACCCGTCCTTGATCACCCATCCGCTGCTGCCATCGCTGGCGTATTGCTCGAACCAGTAACCGATCGAATCTGGAATTGTGTAGTCCAGCCAGATCGTGTTACCGGGTACGCGCGTAGGGATGGGCAGCAGCGCCTGATAACGGCTGATGAGCTGTGTACGATCGAGGTACACCTGAAGCTGATCGTCGCTGAAGAACTGCACGCTGCCGATCGCGTAATCCGTGGTGCCGCTATTTGTGAAAATGCGCAGTTCGCTGAGCAGCGCTGCCATTCCGAGCCGTGCTACCATCGAAATTGCAGCGTGCCATCAGCGCGCCGAAACGCCAGCACAAAGCCCTTGGAGAGCGCCAGCGAGCTTGCATAGCCGCTTGTTTGGCGCGTTTCCGGCTCGTAGGCCAGCTCTACAATGCGTGAACGCAGCGCGACGAACACGATCCAGCGCACCACCGCTGGCACTGAGGAAAGGTGCAGGCGATTCAGCCACCAGCACAGGATCAAAAAACGGTTCGAGAACCACATCGTTAGCCTCGTTTCCGCAGCGTGAACAACAGATCGCCGATTCCGTAGCGTGCATCCGCATTGCCGCGCGTTACGCTGAGCACATCCCACCAGCGCGCCGACTCCGCGAAGTAGAACTTGCCGTAGCTTTCGTGCAGCGCGTGGCCGGGCTGCCAGTAGTAGAACGATTCCTCTTGAAACACCTTCTGATGGGTGGGATCGCGGTAGCTGGTCGGGTTATCCCAGGCAGGCAAGCGCAGGTGCAGTTCGCCGCCCGGCTTGAGGATGCGCCAGCACTCATCCAGCCACTGTTGAATGTCGAGGTGCAGATGCTCTGGCACATCCAGTGCGAGCAGCGTATCCCAAGCGGCATCTGCCCAAGGCCAGGGCAGCACGTCCAGATCGTGCGCCACATCGACGTGCGGCGCGTGCTTGATGCGATCGTGATGTACTGCGCCGGGCGTTGGTCGCACCCCGCAGCCGAGTTCCAGCGTGCTCGCGCCAAACGTGCCAGGCCGTGTAACCGCTGACTTTTCCAGCGCTGGCAGCATGTACCGCTCAAGCACCACGCGATGATCGTAGGCCAATGCGTTTTCACGCGCTGCCATGCGGTACGTATCATCCTCATCATCGTAGGGTTCGTAAGCACACGCCAAGGCGCGCGCCAGGCTATCTAAAGTCGGCACATGCCAGAGTTGGCCGGTTACGTGCATGAATGGCCGTGTCATAGCCACCCAGCCGCTCATTGTCAATTCGCCCATAGAGGTGCTATTCGGCGCGATCACCGGGCAGCCTGCCGCCTGCGCTTCCAACAGCGGGATGCCGAACCCTTCACCGTGCGATGGATGAAAATACACATCCGCCGTGTTGTACATATCGTTCAAAAACGTAGCGGGCAGCATCCCCGATAAATAGTGATACTGTGGCGCATAGATCACCTTGCTCGGATCGAGTTCGACCATTTCAGCGACGCGCAGCAGGTCAACGCCGCCGCGACCATCACGATCGGTGTGCAGGTACAGCACCGCGTGATCGTGTTTATCTGAAAACGCTTTGAATGCCGCGAAACACTCGTACCAACCTTTGCGCGATGGCGAACCTTTATTCGCTGCGTTGTAAGCGATAACGAATTTGCCAGTCAGATCGATGCCGAGCTGTTTTCCAAACCGTGCCCGCGCTTCATCACGATCGAGCGGCTTGAAAACTTCCGTATCCACGCCGTGCGGCACATAATCCACATTATCAAATCCGGCTGCTTTCAACTGGCGCTCGCCGTGCCGCGACATCGCCCAAATGCGTTTTGCATGTTTGAGCACATGCACGTCGGCAGCCTGCACTGGCTCGCCTTCCACCGGCACCCAGGCGATCCAGTTCATCTCAGCATACTGCTCGCCATTGAGCACCCACGGATTTACAAGCGTGATCACCGTATCGATGTTGTAGCGATCAACGTGCGCCCGCACAATATCGTTGCCATACATATCCGCCAGGCGTGGCAACGTGACGATTCCATCATCATCGATCGATGGCGCGCCCTCCGCCCCGTAGTAGGCGAAGATCGTTACATCGTGCCCTGCCCGTTTCAGCGCTGGCGCAAAGATATTAGTTTGGTTGCCGTAGCCTGTTGGCACGCGCCGCCCGTTGCTCACCCACAAAATCCGCATAAAAGCCTTTCAAAAGCCTCTCTGTTGCGAGAGAGGCATAAAATTACAGGTCGTTCGGCAGGCGATACACGGTGAGCGTGCCAGTGAAGCCCGCGCTATAGTCCAGGTTGATGCTGCCATCGAGCTGCACCACGCGCGCCGACTCCACCGTGACGAATGTCGTTGCTGCGTTCGCGATCGGCACTGAAATGTCGCCTTGCTGCGCTCGAAACGCTGGCGGATAAGCACCAGCGCGCACGATGAGCGTGCCCACCGCGCTTGCGAGCACCTGAATGATAATATTTCGAGTCAGGCCGGTTGCCGCGATCGCCTGCCCGTTCGCCTGATCCACTGCGATTCCCGCTGACACTGTGCCACCGTTGGTGAGCAGTGTCGTTGGGATGATAGTTCCACGCGCCATTTCTAAATCTCCCTATTCAATGGCTCGTTAGAAGCCCGGATTCTGTGCTTTGAGAACCGCGATACCTTGTGGCCGCGCGAGCTTCGCTCCGTAGATGTGCAAGCCCTTGACCGCATCGGCAAAGCGCTGTTCAGGCCGATACGCCTGCATCTCGCTCATCTGGTCGGCATACGTGATCGCGCCAGGATAGCCCGCCGTGATGTTGTACACGTTAGTGCTTGCGCCCGTGAGCAAAATGTTGTTCGTTTCGTACACGTCGAAGCCCGCCGCGCGCCCTACGATGCCATTTTGCAGGATGTCCTCCTGCGCAGTGGTGCCGTAGCGAACGAACCGGTCATCACGCCGCATCAACCCGTGAAACCACGGTGGCACGGTAACCCACCGCTGGCCCGTCGGCACGTTTGATGCACTGAGCAGAACCGCCAGATCCACCAGGTAGTCATACGCCCGGCTGAGGCCACTTGCAGGTGCAAGGTCGGTTTGCGGTGCTGCATCAGTGCCGATCGTGTTTGCGGTCGATACACCTGCCACAATGCCGCTGATGAAAATATCGGCGGCGTTGCTGATGGCATACGCGGCTTCCCACAGTGCCGCATCCATCACCTTCGGCTTCTGCTGCAATTTGTCCAGATCATCGATCGCGAAGTTGAACAAGTCGCCCTGATCAACCGTGAGAGTCGTCGCCGAATCGCTCAGCACATCCGGATAGCCAATGAGCACATCCTTCTGGTACTTCCGCACGCTGACCGGCCCGATCGCATTGATGCGAACCACGTTGCCAATGCCCGTAATATCGCCTTCATAATCCATGTTGACGATGGCTGGTTGACCCCACACTTGCGCTTTGTGCAGGTTGAGCAGCACGCGCGCTGCCCATACGGTTGGAATAAAGTTGTTAAGAGACACTCATCACCTCTACCGCTGTTGCTTGAACATTTCCTGAATCTCTGTCCAGCGCGCATTGATCTGTTCCGGGGTGAGTGACTTGACTGTCTCCGACGTGAGTATCTCGCTTTTCGCCGGGTTGCCTGCACTGACCTTTACACCGCGCTGCTGACCGTTTTCTTGCCGCAATAAATACGGCTTGGCTTTTGCCAGATCGCTCAATGCGCCACCAACTGATGCCGCATCATCTCCCACGTCCGCGAACTCGATCATGCGCCAGGCGTCATCAGGATCGGTGAACCCTGCCTTGGCCGCCGCCGATACCACCCGCGCACGTAGCTCGCGATCTTTTGCCAGCGACTCTGCCGCTGCTACTTTCGCCTGCACATCCACCAGTTCCGCCTTGAGCCGATCCGTTTCGGACAACTGCTCACGAGTGCGTTTGGCTTCCGCATCTTTCTGGCCCTGTTTAACGTTCTTCAAGTCGTTGCGCAGCGCCTTGATCGTGTTCATGGCACGATCTTTATCGAATACTTCACCGTCGGCATCCTGTGCCTCTGGCGTTTCGGGCGTCTCCGCCGTGCTGATTACTTCAATTTCAGGCTTCTCGCCTTTTTCGGGGTGCATGTTACTCGCTCCTACTTTCCATATTTGTATTGGCGAGCAGCATCCTGCCCGACCAGCTCGACGAGTGAGGCGGCGCGGCGCATCTGGCCATACACATCATCGTCATAGGCCGTTGGGTAGTCGCTCAGGTCGAACGCGCCATCTTGCCAGGCTTGCCACGCCGCGTTACCCATCTGTGCCTGTTGTTGATCGTCGGTGCGCCCGGCCAGCCAGTCCGCGCCGGATTGAACGCCCGCGACTTCATCGCCGGAGCTGTAGCCCAGATCGCCCCACGTTTTGGTGATAGGGATGGGAGCGCAGCGCCCGCTGTAGTGATCGTCAAGCGTCTCCTCCAGATCGTGAAACGTGCCCTGCATAGCCACACACGACATGCAGCAGCGCGGATCAAGCGAGGCGCTCCACATCCATCCGGTGACCACATCCGCATTCGCGCGGAACGTTTCAAGCGTGCCCTGCCGAGCGCTCCAGATTTGCACGGTGCGTACAATGCGGTTGGCGTCGGCAGCCGGGAAGTCGTTGATGTAGTTGGTGAGTTGGCGCGCGATGGTGCCCGGATTCTTTCCCGCTGCGGCACCGGCTGCGATGATGTCGGCCACTTGATCGGCGTGGTACATGCCGAACTTCGCAATGTTCGCTTGGAACGCCGGACTATCTACGTAGCTCACCACTTGCCGCAGCGCCTCGATACTCGGATGGTTGGCGCTCTCAACGCCGCTCGCCTGGAGCAGCTTGCTGGCGAGGCTTGCCGAGGCCGCGATGCCCGATGCCGCCGCGCGCTCAGACTGCTGTTCGATCACGGTCGCGAACTGTTCCATAGCCGTGCGCGTTTCATCGCGAAGATGCTGTACCGCGCTTGTTTTGAGCATGTCGCGTCCGCTCACCGTGTTATCATCGTTAGCCGCTTTGCGAATCTCGGCAAGCGTGCCATCTAGCGAGCGCAGCACGCTTTGATAGGCGCTCATGATGCGCCGTTCGATGGCGAGATAATCCTCGCTCATGCGCGCCCGAAACTGTGCCTGACCACCGCGCGCAGCGGCCTCGCTATTGCTGGTCATTTGGATTTCCGGTAGGGTTGGTGTTGAGGCTGAGTGGAGCGCTGCCGCCTGTGCTGATTAGCTTATCCATCATGGCGGAACGGCCATCATCTTCATCGGCCATGCGCTGCTGTTCGGTTGCCCAGTCCAGCCCCATCTCAGCCGCCGCGCTTTCCTGACTAATGAGGCCAAGATTACGCTGAACCTGAACGATCTGCGCCTGCTCAAGCTCATTGTTTGGCAGTGCATCTGTCCATTTCAGGATCGGCTTGTAGTCTGACTTGCGGCCATCCATCGCCAGCATTGCGCACGTGAGTTGCGAGAGTGCTTTACCATATTGCCGCCGCAGCGTTTCGTTGGCGGTGCTCGCATCCATGAACACCGCGCCTATCGCCAGGTTCGTGAGCCGCGCGAAGTCCGCCGGGTTGCCCTTGAGAACCACCGTGCGCCCTTGCGCGTGGTAGTGATCAGTCAGCCGATCGGCCATATTCAGGATCGCGCTCAGGTCGCTGTGCATCTCCAGGTTGAACACTTTGGCATTGTCATTCTCGATCGCCCAAAACGAATCAACCGCCGTCGGTTGAACTTTGGCCGCCGTTACGCCCGTCGCCACTGTTTTGGGGTAGGCATGGTTGCGCAAAATAGCGTTCGCCTGGCTGAGCACGCGATTCAGCGAGTCGTTCAGCGGCAGGTCGCTCGCCTCGGACTTGCCATAATATTTGTCTGAGCGCGGCCAGTGCTGCCAATTGATGATAGGTGGTACGTCGTATCGCCAGTCGATGATAGATTGCAGCGACCATTGGAGGCCATTGTCCGAGCGATACTGTATAATTTGCCAGCCCGCGCCCATACCCAGGGCATCCAGATCCAGCATATCCTGGCGATAGTACGTTTTGCCGACCTGCCAGGACAGCTCATGCCACAGCGCAATATCCACATCATCCGCCTGCCAAAATGTAATCGCGTTGCCGACCAGCTTCAGGCGCGGAAATTCACTGCGATCCGGCGGCATAATACGCACATACACGTGCCCATCCAGTGCGCCCGCCATTGCCATTTCACCCGCCAGCACCGCTCCATTGTTAGCATCCCATGCCAGGCGCAGCCACTGCTCATCTGCATTATCGCTGTCATCATCGCTATCGAGTTCGATGATCGGAAAGTCAGGAAATAGAAAATCCCGCCGTCGGTCAACCCGCATCCCGAACAGGTTCACGATCACATTCAGATCGGGCATGTTGCCACCGAACCGTAACGGGCGCTTGTGGTTGCCATCGTAATAATCCTGTGCCTTGGCGTGCGCCATCATGCGGGTATTGCGCTCTGAAAGCGCATCGTCTCGCAAGTCTTTATCGTTTGGCGTGTACGACATGGCAGGTGGCACGGCGGTCTCCATCGTTCAGGTAAAATAAAACAAAAAAGCCGACGCATACACGAATGTACACGTCGGCTGCCTCAAGTCCGACACCGCGCGGAGCACTAGGCCATGCGCGCGGCTAAAGAGCAATTATTTGGTTACCGATCGTAAAACACGTCGCGAACATCCGGTACAGGCTGCCTGGTGTTCTACGATAAGCAGCATCAGAATAGCACACTTGTTCGATAAGCGCAAGTGGCTATTTCCACTCAGTGATCCAGCGGAGTACCCCTAAACGCCTTCGCAATTTCTGCATTAAGCGCAACTATCAAGGATTCCTTTCCAGTTGCATCTGACTTCTTTATCAACTCACGCGCTATCGCCTGTTTTTGATTTGCTAACCATGTTATTCACCTTTTTAAGCGTGCTTCCGTTTATCTCCGCGATGCCCGAAGTGCACCACCTTCCCACACTTCGGGCACACGTAACCGATTACCTGAACATCCCCCACGAACAGCTTCCCATCCATGATCCGCAGCGCCAATTGCGGAGTTCCACACGCCGGGCAGCGCACCACGTTTTGCATTATGATGTACCCTCGAAATAGAACGGGTTTTCCGCAAGCTCGACACTGCTCACTCGCTGCGTGAGCACCTCAGCCGCACCGAGCGCCGACATGCTGAGCGCTACCGCCGCGTCTACTTTCGCGCTGGACATCTCTTTTATGATGCGCAGCCCGCGCTCGCTCTCCTTTGTCATGGCGCTTGTAACGTGCAGTCGGAGCGTTTCCTCGCCATAATGCGCCAGGTTGCCACCCCAAATTAAGTCATGCAGGTGCTTGTCGGCCTGGATACGCCGCGCCGTTTGTGGAAACTCCACCATTGGCACGCCTGCCGAGCTGCACATCTCAGCGATCGCCGCCATCTGATACGGATCGTAATACACCGCTGCGATCCGATGTTGCCGATGCAGCCGCACAATTTCCGGCCCGATCGTTTCGGTGAGTTTTAACGGTCGGTGATCGTCTGGTTGCCACACCTTCACATGAACAACTTCGATTTTTTTTGTCATGCTGTTCCACGTTGTGCCGACGATGGCCGCGCAGTCGTTTTTGGTGGCCGCGTCTACGCCTAACACCACCAGGCGATCATCTTCAGCGTGCAGCGCTCGCAGCTCTGCATCGCGCAGCAGCTCCCACTGTTTGTCCGTACAAAAGGCGTCCGCGTTCTTCACGCGGCGATTTTCCCACACGCGCAGGTACTCGCTCTCGCGGCCAGCGAACGCTACCCGCTGATCAGCCATATACTCAGCAGTGTGCCAAGGCTGTTGTGCCTGATGACTCCAGAAAAGGAAAGTACGCCCATTCCGCCAGCACGCCGGAGTCCCGTCACCGGAATCGATGTGCATCAGTTCTGGCACTGGCTCGCCTGCCATTGAGGTATCGATCAGGTCGTGCCAAAAGTTTGATTGTCCCTCAAACCCTTGATAGCCTGTATAGAATATGGTTGAGTTTTCACGTGTTGGCACGGGACCAAACTCGGTCATCAACCGCAGCCCGTTATCGTGAATAATTCCCCACGGTTCGTCAACGGTCGCCAGGCTGTGATTCGATCCAGCCTCGCCTCGGTAGTCGGTAGCGATCGCCTTGATCGTTGTGCCGTTGCTCAGCACGATCTCGCTGCCAACCGTGCTCCAGTCCTTTTCTTTGAGCATCGGGTTGTGCTCAAGGCTTCCGGTGATGTATTTCCAGGTGCGTGAGCGCGCGCCCTCGAAGTCGTTGGCGATTACATATTGTTCGCCCGGCACATCCACGAACAAGCCAAAGTACAAATGCACGGCAGCGGCCAGCTCCGTTTTGCCGCTCTTTTTCGGCTCCGACCACAAAATCCGGCTGTACGGAAGCCGACCCTCGCCCGGTGGGAACACATGCCGCAGGATGTCCGCCTGGTACGGCTGCCAAGTCGCCAACGTCGGCTTGCGCTTATCATATAAATAAATGCCGCCTTTTGATTGCGCCCAGCTTATAAAATCCGGCCTCACAGCACAATCTCTTGTGTCAGCAGCATTTCGACCGACGCGAGCGACGGTGTGAGCACCACATCCCACCCCTGCAAGATTTCCCGACTCACCGTGACCGCCCGCACCTCAGCGCGCAGCATCACCGACATCAGGCACAGCCACATGATCAGCCAGTGCGTGTCTTTTGTCATCGCCGGGTAAGTGAAAAACGTAACCAGGTAGTTCAAGTCGCTGCCGTCCGGCGAAACCCGCTCAATTATTCGCCAGTTCACAACGCCCGCCGGATAGCGGGTTGTGTTGTGCTCGATCTCAAATTCGTATTGCTCTGTCATCGCTGCTATCCTCTATAAAGAGGCACAGCAAATGGACTCTGAATCCGTTAGTCCTGGTTCGAGTCCAGGTCTCCCAACAGCCGTCCATTTGCCATGCCTCACGGTTTATACTTCTGCCAGTTCGCGAGCGCCCAGATCGGCGATCGCGACCAGCTCAACCGGGCTGAAATACCATTCCACTTTGTCGGGCTGGCTGTCCAGCACCCCGATGTGCAGCTCACCATTCAGCAGGAACACAATTACTGGCTGTTCCGTCGTTTTCACCAGCTCTACAATGGTATCGCTCAGCTCGCACCCGTGAGACTCCCCCATTATTCGTCACCCCCTTTCAGCAATTTATTCATCAACCCCAACTCATCGAACCGTTTCAGCGATTCCTCATGCAGAAACGCCGCGTACACCTCCAAAGTCACCGCCACGCTGCTATGCCCCATGATGTGGCTGAGCGTGCTTGCATCGCCTCCCGCCATCAGGTAGCGCCTACCGAACGCATGGCGGAAGCTGTGCGGATTGATTCGGCCAACGATCTGCGCTTGTTTGGCGCGCCGCTTCAGCACCTGGTGCAGCCCGCTGAGCGTTAGTGGCGCTGCCGCCGTATTCGTGCCGAGTGCGCAAAATACTGTTGTTGCACCATGTGGCGCTACAGCGAGCCAGGCGCGTAGAAGCCCTGCCGTGTACGCGCTCATGGGTACAACGCGCCCGCGATCGAATTTCTCATGCACCTGCGCACGCCGTGAGTCGAGCATCAGCGTAGCCCACGTGAGGCCCAACAGCCCACCCGCACGGCAGCCCGTATCAGTCAGAAACGCGATGATCGCCGCGTCCCTTTTCCCCGCCCGGCTGCCGTCACACACGCACGCCGCCAGCAGCGCCCGAATGTTGGCTGAAGTGATCGCCTTGGGCACTGGTCGCGGCGCTGCTGGCATCCGTATTTTGAGCATCGGATCGCCGCCGGGCAAGATGCCTTCACTGAGGCACCACGCAAAGAAGCGCTTCAACGCCCGAATGTGCCCCCGGATGCTCTCAATGCTCAAACCGCCGGGCAGCACTTGCTTTTTATCCACGCCCGTATAGCGCTCTTTGCGCTCATACAGCGCGCGCACATAGCCGCGCAGCTCAACGATGCTCACCTCTGTGATGGGCATGTTTCCCAATGCAGAGGTGAACGGGCGCAGCTTGCTCTCATACCACCGAACAGTCGGCAGCTTCAGGCCATCTGCGTAGCACGCCTGGATAAAAGCGCGTGCGGCTTGCGCTGTGATCACGCTACCCTAGCCGATCGATCATGGCTTGATGAGCGCAGCTGTGGCACATATCCTGTGTGTAAAACATTTCCACATCTCGGCACACCGGACAGAGCAAGAGTCCATCGCCGTATTCAGGATCGAAACCATCGTCGCCGTCTTCATCGCGATCGTCGTCGTAATATTCATCATCGTCTTCGTCGTCGCTGTCGCTGTCGTCATCCCATTCGTAGGTCATTCTACAAACTCCTGTATTTCCTGTTCGGTCAGTTGCTGGCTGCGCTATCAGTCGCCGTGCCATCAAGCGCAAAATAACCGGATTCATTCTTCAAGGCTTTTGAGAAACGCACCCGCACGCGACAATGCAAACCCGCTGTTTTTTTCGAGTTCAGCGACCACTGCATCCCATGCGTAAGCTGCGTTGAGGCTCGCCGTTTCCATTTGTATGCGCGCCCCTTCGGTATTTATCTGAGCCTGGACAAAAGCAGTATCTGCCCGCTGCGCACTGGCGAGCAATTCGCTAAACGAGCTGTTGGCTGCCGACTTTGTTGGTCGCGAGCGCACTATCGCCCCTTCGCTGTCGTCCATATCATCATCGAACGCCACTACCTTCACCCGATCTTTTTTGTAGGTAGCAGTTGGCCGTTCGTGCAACAATGTAGGCAGCACTTCGCCACCCGTCATTTTTGCGCCGTATTTTTGACGCAGCGTATCGATTGCATCTAAGGTTTCGCACTGGAGAGCCTCGGTACGCATCGCTTTTGCATCGTCCAGGTGATCTTCATCGAACTGCCCCAAGTGGATGAATTCCTCACCCATTCTCATACGCACGCTCCAGCGGTATGTGCTGGTTAGCCACACTACGCCCGCCATTCCCGATTCGCGCCTGCTTACGTTCTTCAAAATTCCAACCCTCCCATTCCTAAACTGTCCATGAAGTCATCACTCGATTTGTCGCCCTGCTCATCTGCGCTCGCGAGCGCCACAGGTGCAGCCATCGCCGCCACATAACGCCCGCTCGCCTGTTGCAGCAGGAACGGGAACAGTTCTTGCAGCACGCTCACATCACCACGCAGCAGCGCAGCGTACAAGCGCACTGCCCTAAGCAGGTGAAAAGGAGTTGCCCGCGCTGCCCGCCACCCCTGAATAGCAGCCAGTGCCTCGCGCGTTTCAGGCGAGTCCGCTGCTTTCCATCCTTTGAACCAAATACGGCTACTCATGATAAAAGCCTCGCCTAAGCCCACGCGACTTAGGCAAATAGGCTTAAGCCAAGCCGTTAGCTTTGCGCATGAGCGCGGTCAGCAGCCCCAACAGATCCGCCGACTCTGGCTCAGGAACGGTGTAAGTTGGGAACGGCAATTCCACACTCAGATATTGCTCCAGGTGCAGTGGGCCACCGCCGACCAGCAGCGCGCGCCCGATCGCCTCTTTGTACCGAGTACGCACCCGGTCTGCGATTTTCATAGCCAGCGCCTCAACCGCCGGATCGTAAGCCGGTGCCACATCAAACGGTACGCCAGGCGCGATGTCGATCACTTTGGGGAAGCCCGGCGCAAGGCCAGCGAGTACTCGCATCCCCACGTCGATCCGGCTTTCGTCGGCATCGCGATGTACCTTTCGCGCATAGTCCGCGATTTCTTGCACCACGAACCCCATGCCACCTGGCCGGAGCGTGCTGCCCCGGTTGCGTTGATACCGCATCCCTTCAAACAGGCTCATATTCGTTGTGTCGTATCCCGTATCCAGAATCAATGTCGAGCCTGCAACGCTGGTGTTTGGGCGCTGCTGTAACGTTTCCGGGTTGTACGCCCAATGCATCAGCGCACCCGTCGATTCCGGCTGCACGCTGAACTTGTTCTCTTTGATATCGATGCGCAGCTCGCAACCATCCGCATCAGCTAGCGTGCGCGTGCCAAGCATCGCTTCCTTGAGCGCTTCAGTCACTTCCAGATCGTTGTACTGTTCGATCGGCACCGTGATAATTACCACGGGCTGAATAGGCGTGCTGTTGCCACGCCACGACGCGAATACATGCAATAGCAGCACATCCAACAAACGGAAAAAGTCCCTGCTCACATAACGCTCTTTGGCGTTCAGCCGCCGCCGCGCGTCGCGGTTACCGTGTGCAAACACGTCATCAACGCCGAACACAAATATCTCTTTGCCAACTTTCAGGGAAAACGTTGGCTTTTCATCTCCGCTGTTCAGTCCCCGCCCCAATGTCATCGGCGCGATGAGCGGCTCAAAAGAAACGATTTTCCCATTCGTTTCGGTGCTGATGCCTTTACAGTTTCCGTTGCCCGCATTTAAGATCGCGATTAGCGATGTGGTGTGCGGTGAAGCGATCGGCTCTTGAGCGGCCACGGCGACCGTCTCACTTTTCTTTTTTCCCATTGTGAGTTATCCTTACCCCTGGTTTCACGACAAACGAACCTGACAAACGGCGGAGTATCAACCCCGCCGGGCGTTCTACTCTCCTGTCGGTGCGAACGTTGCCATGTGCTTCAGCAGCGCCGCCATCATCTCCACATCATTCCCCGCATCGTGAGCTTCCAACGCGGTCAGCCCGCAGGCTTCAACCGCCTCACTCAATTTGATCTGATTCCACCGCTGCTTGTCGGCATCCCACAGCCCCGCGAACTTGCTATAGATCATCATGACGTCGTGCACCGCGCTCGGCAAAATAGGCGATAGACCTTTCGCCATGCACTCTTGCTCGATCATCCCTACGTCAAAGGGCGCGTTATAGGCCGTCCATGGCTGCCAGTCGAGCAGCTCCCGCAGCTTCTGATGCACTTCCTCGAACGTCGGTTGATCGGCCAACATTTCGACGGTGATGCCGTGAACGTGCGTGGTCGCTGCCACTGCCGCCAAGTTGCGCGGCTTGACAAGCGTTTTGTACGCTGGATACACCCAGGATGCCTCTACATATACAGAAATGATCTCCGCCTGAACGTCAACGCCAGTGGTTTCCGTATCCACCAGCACCGGTCCATCTTCCAGCACCAAATACGCATGGCACGCTGCGCGATTTTTGTGCCACTTCAAGTCCGGCGTGTAGATGGGATCAGCCTCAGCGCCGCTCGGACGATCATTGACGCTGATAACGTTCCAAAAGTCTCCGTTTTTGGTGAGGTACACATCGATCGGATGGTCCTTCCAGGTGCGCTTCTGATTCAGCTCGAGCGCGGCCAGCTCACCGTACCCCGCATCCTCGAAGTACCCGATGGTGTTGCGAGCATCAATGTTGCTCGCGAACGCTTGGAAGCGCTCGTTGGTTGCCGAGAGGCACTTGAGCATGTAATCCCCGTATTTATTCACGCCGCCGGTCGTCTCCACGACCTGCACACGCTTCACTTCATCGCTCATCGTTTTCATCCTCACTTTCTTCGTTTTCTTCGTTCTTCCGTGGCGGTGCGGTCAGCTCCACGCGCTGACCCTCTTCGAGCTGCGCGCCCTGTTCGGCTGCCGCGCCTCTTTGCTTATATCGAAGTCGCTCATTGTCCCACTTCCTCGTTTTTGATTACTTTCAGAATTCGTGCGACAAGATCATCATCGTCGCCTACGCCGCGCTGCTGCCACGCACGATCTGCTGCCATGTCGCGGATGATACGCTTGGCAGAGCGCATATGAGCCGCCAGGTGGTTGAGTACAGGGTTTGCGCGTTCGACCTCGTTACCGTCGGCATCTTTTCCCTTGACCACCACCCCGTTATCCCCGGCCAGCTCCTCATGATCCTGAAGATGCTTCCAAGCCGACACGCATTGGCTAAGCACCAGTGCCAGCGCCTCCGCGTGCTTCCGCATCATGGTTTCGAACTGCGTATCACTGAGTTGGCCGAGCGCAGCGGGCTTGATTCCCGTTCCGCCCTCCAATTCCCCAACGAGCTGCGCCAATTCGCTTGCAACTCCGGCGTACAAGCCGATCAGCTTTGCATCTCGGTGGTCGATCTGGTCGAGTTTCTCGGCCAGCACATCGGCAACCCACAGCGCCGCATCGCTAAGCGTGGTGGCATACTCCGCCAACCCGCCAACCGTCACCGCTGCCGCCACACTGACCCGGTGCGCTGGCGACTGGCTGTGCAGCCCATGAGCGACTGCGTTGGTATTACGCTGCGGCGCCCCTTCCTGATTCATCGATCACCCCCCTTCACGTTACAAAAACCGATCTGAACTGAATTTGTTGGCAAAGCCACCCCCCACCGGCGCGAAACGCAAAACGCTATGGGGGATCGGCCTGCCCCGCCCCTTGCCTGCCCCGCCCGCCGATGGCCTTTCCTGAGCCACAAACGCCCACACATTTTACTTCCGATAACGATATTTATCAGAACCATATCGCTAACGCAAGCAGTTGTTTTGCCTGTACCCCACCCCATGCCCACCACGGGCGACCTGTAGCTGATTACAGGATTACAGGGCTGATTACAGGTACATGTAATCGCAACCCGCCCGACCATGCCGCCGCGCGCTAGAAGTTTCATGACCCTGATTACAGGATTACAGCTAAAAAACACACCCCCCTTATATATGCGCTCGCAATGATGAATCGCGATCGTGCAATCTATATATGTTTGCCTCGCTATGAGGCTTGTTTTTAACTGTAATCGTGTAATCCTGTAATCAAGTGCCAATACACCTGATAAAATCCACACTTTCGTGATTACAGGTGACCTCAAATACCTGTAATCAGCCGTAATCAGAAACCTCTGCATCATGACAGCATCCCAATCGGCGCAGGCACTTCAACTGCGCGGACGCTCAACACATCCGGCTTCAGGTGCAGCGCGCGCGTAGTGGCACGGCTTTCCTTGCCGCCGATCTTCACCACCACCGTTGTCTCGTGCTGGCCGTGCCGTGCGAGTAAACCCTCCTCAGTAAGCAGCCTGTAGAGTTCTTTTTGATGAAACCCTATCTGCTGGCCGGATTCGCGCAGCCAACGCGAAACCTCATTGTAGCTGGCAGGTAACAGGTAAATCCCTTCGCTATCGTGGTAGCCAAGAAACCCCTGGCCGCGTACGTTGGCTTCAGCACGCCCATTCAGATAAAACCGCCCGCTGTCCAAGCCGGACTGCACGGTTTCCAGAAACAGCTTTGTTGGCTTTTCATCAGCGACCTGTTGAGCCGCCTCGACCGCCATTGTTTGAACAAGCTCTCCGAACACTTTCCCGTACTCCACAATTCGCTTTTGTGGCACTAAACCCGTATCGGTAAGGAAATCCAGCCAGACGGACCAAACCGCTTTCAGTGTGGCGAGGTTTTCCGCAACCCGGCTGGCATTGGGCGCGCCCGCCACCTGACTTTGTATGAGCCTCCCCAAACTCTGATGGTGCATGGTTATTGCAGCATTCATCCCCAGGTTTTCCTGGTTATCTCGTAACCATGCGGCCCACCGCGCCGTAATGGTCGGAAAGTGCACAGCCAGGCGCTGCGCTTTCGCCAATTCCGCGTTGAAAACCATCCCCTGCGGCCTACGCGGAAACCTTATGGTTACCATGCGCGCCAACACCGAACTTTCACCGACGGGTATATCTTCACCCGTGCTCAGCAGCCACCATCGCATTGACTGCTTACGGCGCAGCTCAGAATTGCTGCTTAGCCGGATTCGCGCGTTTCCGTCCGCATACCGCTGTATAAGTTCGGTAAAATCCCACGGCTTGACTATGCTCGGTTTATAGTCGTCGACCAGGCCGAGCATGTCGGGCAGCCAAAAGCCCGCCATTTCAACTGCGTTCATGGTTGATCGCCACGACATCAGCGGCGGATTCCCCGCGAACGCCCCACCGTACAGCGACATCACGGTTTTAGCGGTCGCTGTTTTCAAGCTGCCCGTTTCGCCTGATAAGTGCATGGCAAACTTGCGCTTTGGCAGCCAGCGCGCGGCCACGGGCAGCAGTGCAAATGCCAGCAGTGGATAGGTAATGTTTGGCTCGAATGCCTCCAAAAAAGCATTGAGCAAACCATCCAGCCCTTGCTCGAATGCCTCATCGCCAGCATCGGCAACGCTGATGATGCCAAACCCCTCGGACAGACCCTTGGGCAGTGCAACCGAATGGCCAGGCGGCAGCTCACCCACCACACCGCCAGGCGTGCAGTACGCCAGCCCGTGTGTTTTGGTATCTATCCAGCCCGTGTGCGCTATTTCCACGCGCTCGACTAGCCCTGCCATGCGCGAAACCGACTCGACACCAGGCGGCATGTGTTTCTTTTGGTTAGCCCCGATCGTGAGAAACGGTCCCGCCACTTCTTTTATATACTTGATGAGCTTGCCCTCATCACCCGACTCGCCGGACGGTACGCGAGTGGTGTACACCCGCCCGCTCGTGAGCCGCACCTCCATCGTTAGTTCCAGTTCACAGTTTTCCCCATCATCTACAGTAACCGCCTCGGTGTATACCGGGATGCCACCGAGCGTTATTTTGTGCGCGGATTCACCATGACCCGCCCACAGCTCGTTTTCTACATTTCTGTAGAAGTCCTCGCCAGCGTCCGGCGATGCGGCATCCTCTTGATCGGTTTTCCGCGCCGCATCGATGAGCTTATTGATCGTTGCTGCCTGCACAACGCCGCGTGCAGCTTTCTTGATCGCCGCGATGAACCCATCACCGCGCGCCAGTGACAGTGTGGCCGCAACACTAACCGCCTTTTCTACCGCTTGAGGCTTGCAGCGCAGTTCCTCGTTTTCGATAACGAGCAGCAGCTCATCCAACCAGCTTGGGGCCGCCTTCAGCAGTGCCTCGAACTGTTCAACGGTTGCGCCTTGTTTCGCCCATGCCGCAGCATCATCACCAGACGGCCAGCGCAGGAGATGTGCCTTTTCCGCCCCTGCCAGCGCTGCGCAGTCCTCGACAATGCGACTGGTCACCGTGCCATCAGCATCAAGCCCGATGTACACCTTATCGCGTCGCGCCATGGTGCGCGTCAGCAGCGGATCGCCATGCCCTAACCCCATGAGCGCCAGCACGCTCACCTTGTCCGGGCAAAGTGCTTCCGCCGCCCACACATCCAACGGCCCCTCTACGATGATCAGCTCTTTGCCACTTGCCCGATAGTTGTAGGGCGTTTTGTGGGCATATTCCGTGTTTGCCAGGTGCAGATATTTTGGCGGCTGCTCAGCGATAGCACGCCCCGTGAAAAACGTTACCCGCCCGCCTTCAATGAACGGGATAACAATCCGATCGCGAAACCAGTCGTAGTAAGTGCTATCGGTTTTACTGATACCGAGCAGCCCCACCTTCGCGGCCAGCGACAGACTCACCTTGCGCGCCTGGAACAGCGCCAGCAGCCCGTTTTTATTCCCCGCAGCGCCCACTTGCCAGCGCTGCCATAATTCCTCATCGCCGAACCCGCGTTCGGTGAGGTAATCCCGATGCGCCTGAGCGCCGGGTTGCCTCAGCAGGCACTCATGATAATAGCTGGCTGCCATCTCCAGCAGCTCGCTCGCCGTAGAACGCTGTTCTTTTTCTTCCGGTGACTGCTCCTTTCGTGCTGGCATTTCCAGGCCAGCCGCCTCTGCCAACGTTGTAAGCGCCGTGAAAAAATCCACGTTATCGCGTTTCATCACCCACGCGAATACGTCGCCACCTTCATCGCACGCGCCGAAACATTTCCAGCGCTGCTGATCCGGCCAGATCACCAATGAAGGTGAATCTTCAGCGTGCCAAACGCACAGCATTTTGAGCGTTTTGCCGCCTCTATGCTGCGCGCCTGCCGCCTCCGCGAGCAACACCAGATCGGTACGCGCGCGCACTTCCTCTACAAAATTAGTATCTGGCATAGTGCCTCATGATTGATTCCAGCGTGCCAGTGCATCCCGAACCGATAGCCCGCGCAGTGCAAACAATGTTGGCCGCACGAACCCCGCCTTCAACTTTGATGGTTCGAGCACGGTGAGAATCACATCCTCGCCTTGCTCGATTACCAGCAAGTACCCGAATGCCGCCAAATAGCGCTGCCAGGGCACAGGCCGCACGCCAAAGCGATCGAAGTCACCGGCGTTAGGCTGATGCCCGCGTTCTGCCATTTCAAGCGCCAGCAAACGCGCCTGATTCATACTCAGGGTGTTATCAATGCGATCCTGAACCCTTCGCACAGCGTGGTTGCTGGCGCGCACGTTATACGCCCGCGCTTGAGTTATACTGCGTGAGCACTTCATTCCACGGCAGCACTGTTATCGCACCTGTTTCGTGCGAGAAATTACGCCGAATTCCTTGATCGCTAACGCGGAACCACACACCTGCATCAAGTACATCGTAAAGCGCTTGAAGAGGTTGCTCCTCCTGCGCTACCGCTTCCCGCGCCATGAGGCTGATAACCTGTTCATCGAATGATTTACCGCTGCCATCAACACTTGGATCGTCCATTTGCCTACCCTTTCGTGATACACACAGCGCCGATATGCGCTGATTACAAGTGCCCAACGGTTGAGCACTTGCGATCAATTCAGATCACCACATCAATTCAAAAAAACGCTTGTTGGGCACATCAATAATGGGCACCAGCACGCACCGCGACGTGTATTTCCCCTGCCCGCCCCACCCGCTCGCGCTGTACGTTGCGCGATACGTGCCGACTCGCGCGCTGACGAGCTCGCGCAGCGCTGGTAGCGACATCAGCCAGCAGTCCAGCCCGCCCGGTATGGTGAAAGCGTAGAGCAATAAGTCCGCAGTGCTGGTATACAGCCAGCCATCCGCCCGGCCCGCCGCCCCCACGTTACTGTTGGTTTCAATGGCAAACGCATCGTAGCGCTTGCGGACGATCTTCTCTTCCACGGTCAGCGATGCGCCAACCGTTGATTGCAGCACCGCGTCGATGTGTGCGTTGCGCTGCAAATAGTCCGAGCCGCTGCTCGCACCCGTGATGCTCACGAACCGCCCCATATGCGAGAGGCACGGGTACAAATCCCGCTCGATGAGCCGCCGCGCCGTGTTCGCGAATTCCTTATCTGCCGTGAAGTCTGTGATGATCATCTTGCCGCCTCAATGCCCGCGAACGTTATATCGGACTCAATTTCATTGCCCCAACTGTGCCAGCCCGCTCGCTTTTGCCGCGCGAACAGCTCCAGGTACGGCCCGCTTATGAGCCGCTCGATCCGCTCGTACTGCTCATCTGGCTTGCGCGAATGTTCACGCACTGGCGCAACGATGAGCTGCCGTACATCCGCGTTCAGCCGCTTTGGAGCGCCCCGCATGAACAGCAAGCACACCTCGCTATTCGCCCGCGTCCAGTTCCCCATCCCGAAGTGCCAAATACTCTCATTGAGCGCATCATAGGGACCGCTCGTTATGCAATTTCTGCCCATCTTTGCCCACGTGAACCCGCAGGTGCGGTACTCGAACCCCCACGCTTCCGCCACCGTGAACGCATCGCGGATCGTCGGCCAGGTTGCCCACATGAACAGCGCGCAATCTTTATCAGCCAGCTCCCCGACGGGCATAGCGGCAATCTTCTCAACGGTCATGGTTGGGAAGTGCGACTCTGCGCTCCGCCCCGCGCCCGTATCCTCCGCCCAGGTGGTATATCGCCACGGCGGATCGGCCAGGATCACGCCGTACCGCTGAGGCACGATGATCGCGGGCGGCGCTGGTGCTTGCTCGGCAGTTTCCAGCACCATCAGCTCGTAATGCCCACAGCCAGACACAAGTACGCGCGATGACTCAATGACATTCATCGCGCCTCGCGCAAGAATTTCGCCTTTATAGTGCTCTTCGATCGAGCGCCAGACCGTGTTTGCGAGCGTAGACTGTGCCGCGTCCATCTGGCGTGCGAACGTCTCAAAATACACGCGCTTGTTAAATGGATCCACCACGTAAAAGCCCGGCCCAAAGCTGCCTTTTGAGTTCGTAAACAGCTTATGGTTGTCAAATACGCGCCCGCTCATATGCCAGCCCTGATCCAGCGGATCAGATGCCGTGACCACTTCCACGGTAGTTTCAGCGGCAGCGGGCAGTTGCCAGCTCGTATCCATCACCGGATAGCTATCAGCTTCAGCCGCCACCGCCGCCGCGACGATGTGCATCAGCGGATCGCTCGCCCGGTGACCGCGCGGACACTGCCAGATAGCAGGCGAGCTAGTTTCTAGCGTCCAGTTCGTGTAGGTCGCCTCATCCCTAGTCATGTCGACGTACACGCAATTGAGGCACGTCGCCGCCATGCCCTTCTGATACTTTGTATGCACGTCCGGGTGAGGCTCCGCATCAAGCCGCGTATCCTCAACCGCTTCCACTTCTGGCGGCGCGCTGATTACAAGCTCACCGCTGCTGCGGTCGCTCACCAGCTCGTCAATGCGCAGGCAGTCGCCGTAGGTTTTGGATAACCGCCTGTGCAGATCAGTTGGCGCTACCAGGTGCAGCTTTTCTT
>ENA-OBIO01000202-OBIO01000202.1-metagenomes-genome-assembly--contig:-NODE-202-length-37248-cov-6.17794_pt1 | contig 37248 bp, 39 predicted proteins | sample MGYA00153383_OBIO01 | MGnify analysis MGYA00153383 | reverse complement strand
CCCGGCACGATCGCGACCGAGCTCGCGCAAAAGGCCGTGCTCGGCAGTGACGAAGCCAAGGCCCGCATCATGAGCCGCACGCCGATGAAGCGCCTCGGCGAGCCGAGCGAGATCGCCGACGTGTGCGCGTATCTGTTGAGCAGCGCATCGAGCTACATGACCGGCGAAATCGTCTACGCCGATGGCGGGCGGATGACCTTGAACTACACGGTCGCGCCGTGACGACATGATCGCGTTCGACTTCGCGCCCGTCACCGAGGCCGACTTCGACGCGTTGGTGGCGTTGCGCATCGAGACGATGCGCGCCAGCCTCGAGCGCATCGGCCGCTTCGACCCGCAGCGCGCGGCCGAGCGTTTCCGCCTCACGTTTCGGCCCGCCGATACGCAACGCATCGTCGTCGACAGCGTCGATGCAGGTTGCGTCGGCTTCTGGGCCGAACCCATCGACGCGGCAAGCGCCGATGATTGCCGAGCAATGCGGGTCGAGCACTTCTACATCGACGCTGAGTTTCAGGGCCGGGGGCTCGGCAGCGCGGTGCTGCAGCGGCTGTTTGACAGCGCGCTGGATGGCATCGAATTTTTCCGTGTCGGCGCGCTGCGCGAGAGCGACGCGAATCGCTTCTACCAACGCCACGGTTTCTTCAAAGTCTCTGAAGACGAATGGGACATCGCTTATGAACGACCCCGCCACCTTGCCGCCGGTTGAAGGCGGTTGCCTCTGCGGCGCCGTGCGTTACCGCGCCACGCCGACGCATCGCGAGGGCTACTACCGCCATTGCCGGATGTGCCAGCTCGTGTTCGGAAACACGCGCGCGGCATTCTGCAACCTGCGCAAAGACGAAGTCGAGTGGACGAGCGGCGCGCCGTCGTACTGCGCGTCGTCGAACTTTGCGGCGCGCGGTTTTTGCGGCCAGTGCGGCACGCCGCTGAGCTTCGCGTACGACGACTCGCAGCACATGGATTTGTCGATCGGCAGCCTCGACGACCCTGCGGCATTCGCCCCTGCCTCGCACTTCGCGATCGAATCGCGCATCGCCGCTTGGCATGCAGAAGACGGCCTGAGCGGCGAACGGCTGGACGCGAACGCGCCGACGATGGCGCGCTGGAAGCAGGCTGACGGCGTTGACGTGAATCCGGGCGTGAACGCCCCGCGCAAAGCCTGATCAGTCGGCCGGCTCCCCTCTTACCTCAGCAAGCCGTCGACTGCAATTCCCCACCATCGAACGAAAGAGCTCACCATGCGATTCCTCCACACCATGCTGCGCGTCGGCGACCTGCCGCGCGCCGTCACTTTCTACACCGACGTGATGGGCATGACGCTGCTGCGCCAGTCCGAGAACCCGTCGCAAAACTACTCGCTCGCCTTCCTCGGCTACGGCAAGAACCCCGAGCACGCCGAGCTCGAGCTGACCTACAACCACGGCGTGTCGAGCTACGAGCTCGGCACCGCTTACGGCCACATCGCCATCGGCGTGCCCGATGTCGCGGCGGCCTGCGAAAAAATTCGCCACGGCGGTGGCAACGTCACGCGCGAGGCCGGCCCGGTCAAAGGCGGCAGCACCGTGATCGCCTTCATCACCGACCCCGACGGCTACAAGATCGAGCTGATCGAGCGCGCTGGGTACTGACCGCGCGCGGGACCACCTACTGCCCTAGAAGATGCTCGCTCAAGGCGTTTCCAGCTCATTTGAGCGCCGCGGCATCCACTACGCGTGGGTGATCGCCGCGGTCACCTTCCTCGCGATGCTGACCACCTCGGCGGCGCTCGGGCTGCCGGGCGCGATGCTGCAGCCGCTGAGCCGCGAGTTCGGCTGGAGCATCGAGCAACTCTCGTCGGTGTTCGCGGTGCGCTTCGCGTTGTTCGGCTTGCTCGGGCCGTTCGCGGCCGTGTTCATCGGGCGCTTCGGCCTTCGCCGGGTGATGGTCAGCGCGGCCACCCTGATCGCCTTTGCGATGGCGCTCGCCACGCAGGTGACGCAACTGTGGCAGTTGTTCCTGCTGTGGGGCCTGGTGCTCGGCTGCGGCACCGGGCTGACCGCGCTGGTGCTCGGCGCGATGGTCGCGAACCGCTGGTTCACGTCGAACCGCGGGCTGATCGTCGGCTTGTTCGCGGCGAGCACGGCGACCGGCCAATTGATCTTCTTGCCGGTCGCTGCCTGGATGATCGAGGCACTCGGCTGGCGCTACGCCGTGATCCCGGTGTTCGGCGCCTCTGTGGTGATCGCGCTGCTCGCCACGTTGTTCATGCGCGACCACCCGGGCAGCATCGGCCTGCGGGCATTCGGCGAGCCCGAGGGCGGGCCGATCGAGGCGGCGCCGGTGCGCGCGACCCGGCTCAACTTCCTCGGTCCGTTCCAGGTGCTCGCCGCGGTCTCGCGCAACCGCACGTTCTGGATACTCGCCGGCACCTTCTTCATTTGCGGCCTGAGCACCAACGGCCTGCTGCAAACGCACTTCATCTCGCTCTGCGGTGACCAAGGCCTGAGCGCGGTGCCGGCCGCCTCGGTGCTTGCGATGATGGGCGCGTTCGACCTCGTCGGCACCACGCTCTCGGGCTACCTCTCGGACCGCTACGACAACCGCAAGCTGCTGTTCTGGTACTACGGCCTGCGCGGCCTTTCGCTGTTCTGGCTGCCGTTCTCGACCTTCACTTTGTACGGCCTGTCGATCTTCGCGATGTTCTACGGCCTCGACTGGATCGCGACCGTGCCGCCCACCGTCAAGCTCGCTGCGCAGGAGTTCGGCAAGGAGAAGGCCGGCATGGTCTTCGGCTGGATCTTCGCCGCGCACCAACTCGGCGCCGCCACCGCGGCCTATGGCGCAGGCCTCGCACGCACCTTGCTGTTGACCTACAACCCCGCGCTGTTCGCAGCGGGTGCGGCGTGCCTGGTGGCGGCAGCGGCGGTGATGATGATCAGGTTGCAGGCGCGGCCCGCGGCTGGGGTCGCACAGGCTTGAGTAGACAGGTCGGACAACTCGTATAGCAGCGCTGGCGAACGCGTCGGTTGCCGTCGCACGCCATAAAGTGCAGTCCATGACAAGACCGGACTCTGACTCTGCGATCGCCGAAGCCATCTTCGCTTTGCTCGATCGGCGCCGTGGCGACGCCACGATTTGCCCCTCCGAGGTCGCTCGGGCAATTCATCTGCAAGAGTCCGAGTGGCGCGCGGCGATGCCGAGAGTCAGAAGCGTTGCGGCCGCGCTGGCTGCACGCGGCCTGCTTCGTGTGACACGCCGCGGCGAAGAGGTGGATGCGACGAGCGAGGGCGGTCCGATCCGGTTGGGTCGCGCGGCGATCGTCGACCGAAAACCGTGACTTCTCGCAGGCGGCGACAAATCAACACAGCAAAAAGACATCGCGAAGGCGACCCGGTCGTCCAGGAACTTTCAGGCTAGCGATTCATGCCCAAGACCGCAGTGAAAAAATCAACCGTGACGAAGGCATCTTCGTACGATGTGGCCGAACATCTGCGCACGCCAAAAGAGATGGCGGCGTACCTCGATGCGTAGCTCGAAGGGGCGCCCGACGACGCGTCGGGCATTGCCAGAGCGCTTGGCGATATCGCGCGAGCCAAGGGCATGACCCAGGTCGCGAAGGATGCCGGTTTGAGCCGGGAGAGCTTGTACCGCGCACTCAGCGCCGATGGGACTCAGAGCTTTGCTACCGTCTTGAAATGGGCGAAGGCCTCGGGCGTCAAGCTGCACGCGCAGGCCGCTTAGCCGACCAGCGCAGGGCACTCGCCTCACGCGCCAATGCCGTGATCCGCGCCCAGTCTTTCGCGGCCACCGCGTCAGCTGGCGTCAGCCACGAACCACCGCAGACCTTCACGTTCGGCAGCGCCAGAAAATCGGACGCGGTCGCGAGCGAGATGCCGCCGGTGGGGCAAAACACGACGTCGGTGAACGGCCCGGCGAGTGCTTTCAGCATCGCGATGCCACCGGCCTGCATCGCGGGGAAAAACTTCAGGAAGAAGTAGCCGTCGGCGTTGGCCTGCATCACCTCGCTGCCGGTCGCGGTGCCGGGCAAGAGCGGCAGGCCGATCGCGCGGCAGGCGTTGCCGATGGTGGGGGTGTAGCCGGGGCTCACGGCAAACGTGCAGCCCGCGTCTTTGGCGGCCTGCGCGTCGGCGGCGCTGCGCACGGTGCCGGCGCCGAGGATCGCCTCGGGCACGGCCTTGGCGATCGCGGCCATGCACTGCAATGCGATCGACGTGCGCAAGGTCACCTCCAACACGCGCACGCCGCCGTCGACGAGCGCCTGCGCCATCGGCACTGCGTCTTCGATCCGGTTGATCACGATGACCGGAATCACCGGGCCGTATTGGACGAGTTCGAGTGTGTTGTTCATGGCGTGGGTTCCTGTTGAGAAGACGGCGTTCTGGTCAGAGCCAGGAGCAGGCGCCCTGCTCCGCGCTGAGCACATTGCGCCGCATCCCGGCGAAGAGTTCGCGGCCGAGGCCGTGGCCGTTGGCGTGCGCGTTCGCTTCGGGCAGCACGGCCTGTTCGCGCGCGGCCCAGGTGGCGTCGTCGACCAACGCAGCGAGCGTGCCGGCCACCGCATCGAGCCGGATCACGTCGCCGTTGCGCACCTTGCCGAGCGGACCGCCGTGCATCACCTCCGGGCTCGCATGGATCGCAGCCGGCACCTTGCCCGAGGCGCCACTCATGCGCCCGTCGGTGACGAGTGCGACGCGAAAGCCCCGGCCCTGCAGCACCGCCAGCGGCGTGGTCAGCTTGTGCAGCTCGGGCATACCGCAGGCGGCCGGCCCCTGAAAGCGCACGACGGCGACGAAATCGCGTTCGAGTCCGCCGGCCTCGAAGGCAGCGAGCAAGGCCTCCTGCGTGTCGAACAGCAGCGCGGGCGCCTCGACGATGTGCCGGTCTTCGGGCACGGCCGAGACCTTGATCACCGCGCGGCCCAAATTGCCAGTCAACAACTTCAGGCCGCCTTCTTCGCCGAACGGCGCGGTGGCCGTGCGCACGATCGCGGCGTCGATCGGCGTGGCCGGCAAATCGCGCCAGCGCAGTTGCTTCTCGCCATTCGACGTGGGCACCTTGCCGTATTCGCGCAAGCCGCCGGGCACGACCGTGTTCACATCGCTGTGCATCGTGCCGCTGTCGATCAACTCACGGATCACGAAGCCCGGCCCGCCTGCCGCTTGAAACTGGTTCACGTCGGCCGTGCCGTTCGGGTACACGCGCGCCAGCAGCGGCGTGGTGTGCGAGAGGTCGGCGAAGTCGGTCCAGTCGATCAGGATGCCGGCGGCGCGAGCCACCGCGACCCAGTGGATCAGGTGATTCGTCGAGCCGCCGGTCGCGAGCAACGCGACCATCGCATTGACGATCACGCGCTCGTCGACCAGTTTGCCGATCGGCATGAAGTTGTCGCGATCGACGATGCCGAGCAAGGTGCGCACCGACTCGCGCGTCAGCGCCTCGCGCAGCTCGGCGTGCGGGTGGATGAACGCGGCGCCGGGCACGTGCAGGCCCATCGCTTCGAGCAGCATCTGGTTGCTGTTGGCGGTGCCATAGAAGGTGCAGGTGCCGGCGCCGTGGTAAGCGGCCGATTCGGCGCGCAGCAACTCATCGCGGCCGACCAGGCCTTGCGCGAACTGCTCGCGCACTTTTGTTTTGTCGGTGTTCGAGAGGCCGGTGCTCATCGGCCCGGCCGGCACGAACACGCACGGCAAATGCCCGAAGTGCAGCGCGCCGATCAACAGGCCCGGCACGATCTTGTCGCACACGCCGAGCAGCAGCGCACCGTCGAACACATCGTGGGTCAGCGCGATCGCGGTGGCCATCGCGATCGCGTCGCGCGAGAACAGGCTGAGCTCCATGCCGGGCAACCCTTGGGTCACGCCGTCGCACATCGCCGGCACGCCACCGGCGACCTGCACGCTGGCACCGAGCTTGTTGGCCTCGTCGCGAATCAGCGCCGGGAAACTTTCGTACGGCTGATGTGCCGAGAGCATGTCGTTGTACGCGGTCACGACCGCCAGGTTCGGCGCGCGCTCGGCGACGATGCGCAGCTTGTCGTGCCCGGGCAGCGCTGCGAAAGCGTGCGCGACGTTCGCGCAACCCATGCGGTCCGCACCGCGCGGGCGGTTGATCGCGGCATCGACTTGTGCGAGGTATGCGGATCGCGTTGATGCGCTGCGTTCGACGATGCGCCGGGTGACTTCGACAACGGCTGGCTTCATGGCAGGATCCTGGTCGTAACCGATTTTTCGATTTTCCAGTAACTGAGTTACATCGTCAAATCATTCGGCAGCTCAGCGCAAGCGAATCTCGACGCGGCGCGCCTCGCGCGCATCGGCACCGCCCGCGGTGACCAACGGCTTGTCCATCACGAGGTGGTCGGGTGCGACACCGTTGGCTTCGAGCGCATGGCGTACGGCCAGCGCACGTTTCTTCGCGAGCTCGGCGTTGGTCGCGGCATCGCCACTGGCGTCGTGAAAGCCCGAGATCAGCACGACCTTGTCGGCTTGCATGCGCGCCGCGTCGGCGACCTCGACGAGCACCTCCGACGACCGCGGCGGCAGCGCATCCGAGCCGAGTTCGAAGTAGATGCGACCGTCGGGTTCACCGGCGATGAGGCGCGTGGCGGCCGCATTGCTCGTCGTGCTGCCAACCACCGCAGGCCGGTCTTTCGCAGCGCCGGCCTGCCCCTTGTAAATGGCCAGTCCGAGAACGCCGGCAATCACCAACACCACCACACCGGCCAGCACCATCAGTGCGTAATTTTGACTTTCGTCGTTTTGATCGTTCATTCCAGACTCCGCGGGTGAGGTTTCCATTTTAGAGTGGGGCATGACCTCCCCCTATTCGGCCCTGCACCTGCGCGACCCGCAACCGATGCTGACCGACGCGGTGCGCACCTGGGGTGGCGAGCAAGACCTGTGGGTCTTCGGCTACGCCTCGCTGATCTGGCGCCCCGAGTTCGATGCCGACGAGCAGCGGCCGGCCGTCGTGCACGGCTGGCATCGGGCGCTCGAGATGCGCTCGCGCGTGAACCGCGGCACGCCGGAATGCCCGGGTCTGGTGTTCGCACTCGTGCCCGGTGGCTCGTGCCGCGGCATGGCGTATCGGATCGGTCGGGCGCGCGCCGGTGCAGAGCTGGAGCGGTTGTGGGCGCGCGAGATGCCCACCGGCGTGTACGACCCGAAATGGCTCACGTGCCGCACCACGCAGGGCACGGTGCGCGCCCTCGCCTTCACGTTGAGCCGCAGCAGCCCGGCGCACACCGGGCCGCTGACCGATGCGGAGTTGATCGGCCTGTTGCGCTGCGCCGCAGGCCGCTTCGGCAGCACGCTCGACTACTTGTTGGAAACCGCGCACTCACTGCGCGGCTGCGGCATTCGCGACCGCGATGTCGAGCGGCTCGTCGCGCTCGCGCGGCAGCACGGGCTGGTGTGAGCCGCGACGAGAGCGCGCACTACCAGCGAACAACCAGCGCGCTGTCAGCGCACTACCAGCGCGGCACCGGCGCAGCCGCGCTCGGCGCGGTGCGGCGCACACCTTCGAGATCGGCGAGCGTGTCGACATCGACCAGCACCCCCGCATCGTCGACCTCGAGGCCGAACGACGGGTAACGTGCGATCAGCCGCTTCGCCCCTTCGTCGCCGCTGAGCACACTCAGCTCGGCGTACAACTCGGGCGAGAAGCCGACCGGATGCCCGCGCCGGCCCTTGTATTGCGCATACGCGACCGCGTGGTGTTCGAGCTGCCGCGCGACCTTTTGCAACGTGACCGGCTGCACCCGCGGCATGTCGCCGGGCAGGACCAACCAGCCCGCGGCGTCGGGCAGTGCGTTGACGCCGGCGCTGATCGAAAAGCCCATGCCCAAACCGTTTTGGCCCGGCGCACCGACTTCGGGCAGCACGATCACATCGCGCGCAGCAACGCTGCGGCAGGCTTCTTCGGCAAGCGCCTCGGTCGTCACGACGACGACTTGAAGCTGGCTCGCGATCGCATGTTGCAGCGTGCAGCCGAGCACGGTCGATCCCGCCAGGATTTGGACGAGCTTGTGGTCGACACCGAGAAACCTCGACCCCTTGCCCGCTGCCAGCACGATCACTGCAGGCTGCCCGCCCATCGGCTCTCTCCCGTTGTCGTTGAGTTTTCTACGAACCCGCCGAGAATGAAAGGCGCAGCGTGTTTGAGGTAGTCGTGCGTCTACCTAAGGCATTCCCCGTACCCTTTCTATACTTGCGCCAATGGACAACATCGCCGACATCCGCAAGAGCTACGAGCGCGCCGAACTCGACGAGTCGGCCTCGCTCGCCGACCCGGTCGCGCAGTTCGGCCTGTGGCTGCAGCAGGCGATCGACGGCCAGATTCCCGAACCGACCGCGATGACGCTCGCGACCGTCGGCGCGAACGGCCGGCCGTCGACCCGCATCGTGCTGCTCAAAGGCTTCGACGCGCGCGGCATGGTCTGGTACACCAACTTCGAGAGCCGCAAGGGGCGCGAGCTGGCCGGCAACGGCTGCGCGGCGCTGCAGTTTCATTGGGTCGAGATGGAGAGGGTGGTGCGCATCGAAGGGCGTGTCGAGAAGATTGCGGCCGAGGAGGCCGACGTGTACTACGCCTCGCGGCCGCTCGCTTCGCGCATCGGCGCATGGGCGTCACCGCAAAGCGAGGTGATCGCGTCGCGCGCGGTGCTTGTCGCCAACGCGGCGACCTTCGGCGCCAAGTTTTTGTTGCAGCCACCGCGCCCACCTCACTGGGGCGGCTACCGGCTGGTGCCCGATACGTTCGAGTTTTGGCAGGGCCGCAAATCGCGTCTGCACGACCGCTTGCGCTACCGGCTCGACGCCGACACCTGGCTGCGCGAGCGCCTCGCGCCCTGACACCGTGACGCCGGCGGCAAGGTCGGGTCAGCCCGGCGCCACGCGCGCGGCGAAGGTCTTGCGAAACTTCTCGACCTTGGGTGCGACCACCATCGCGCAATAGCCTTGGTTCGGGTGGTTCACGAAGTAGTGCTGGTGGTAGTCCTCGGCGCGCGACCAGTTTTGCTCGGGCAGCACCTCGGTCACGGCCCGGCCTTTGTGCAATTCGTCGACCTCGGCGAGCACCTCGCGCGCGGTCGCTTCCTGTGCAGCGTTATGAAAGTAGATGCCCGATCGGTACTGCGTGCCGGTGTCGTTGCCCTGCCGGTTCAGCGTGGTCGGATCGTGGATCACGAAGAAGATTTCGAGGACTTCACGCAGCGTGATTTGCGCGGTGTCGAACGCGACGCGCACGACCTCGTTGTGCCCGGTCGTGCCGGTGCAGACCTGCTCGTAGCTCGGGGTCATGACATGGCCGTTGCTGTAGCCCGATTCGACGCCGACGACGCCCTTGACGCGTTCGTAAACGGCCTCGGTGCACCAGAAGCAGCCGCCGCCGAGGGTGATGGTGTCGATGCTGGTTGTCATTTATTTCTCCAAAGTGGATGTGTCGCCGCTACGCGACCCGGCTTACATGGCGCCGGCCGCCCGCAAATCAATCAGCTCGGTTTCAGTTCACAGTGAGCGCGAGCTGCACGCGTGGGGTCCAGGCGGCGTCGGCTTCAGCGGCAGCACGAACTTTCGGCGCGGCGAGGAACAGCCGGTCGCTCGTCAGCCCTTTGGCCAGCAGCGCGTCGCGTACCGCGATGCCGCGCTGCAGCGCGAGTTCGCGCATCGCCTCTTCGGTGACCGGCGCGCGCGCTTTCAACAACGCCTCCATCTCGGGGCCGGGAATGTCCTTCGCGAAGCCGATCGGGTTGCGCGGTTTGTCCGGCAGGTCGGTGTCTTTGTAGACCTGCTCGAGCAAGCGCGCGCGCTCGTCGGCGCCCAGCGTGACGGGCGCGCTCGCTGGCGTGGCAGGGCCGCCTGCGCGCAGCGCATCGCGGCGCTGTTCGGCGACAAGCCGCGCGTCGAGCGCCGCGCTCTGGAAGGCATCGCGCTCCGAGCTTGGCGCCGCAGCGCCGGTGAGTGTCATCTTCAGCGTCGGGCGATCGGTCAATGCCTTCGCGACCTTGTCGATCGCGGCCGCGGCCGAGGGCAGCAGTTGCGCGGTGCCAGGCTTGAACTCGACGACGCTGAGGTCATCGCCGCCGCCGCCACCACCAGCGAGCAACGCGAACGGCGCGGTGATGGCCCGCGTCAGCAGGTTGACGATGACCTGCCAGATGATGCCGCCGACGCTGAACTTCGGGTCGTTGACGCTGCCGCTGACCGGCAGGTTGATGTCGATCACACCGTTGCGGTCTTTGAGCAACGCGACGGCCAGCCGCACCGGCAATTTGGTCGCGTCTTTCGATTCGATCCTGTCGCCGAAGGTGAGCTGGTTCAGCGTGACCTGGTTCTTCGCATCGAGCTTGCCGTCGGCCTCGATCTTGTAGACCACTTCGAGCGAGAGCTTGCCGCGCTCGATCGCGTAGCCGGCGTACTTGCCGGCATACGGCGAGAGTGGCGCGAGCTCGAGGTCGGTCGCCTTGGCGCGGATGTCGAGCGCGAGCGGCTTGACGGTCGGGTTGAGCTGGCCGCTGATGTCGAGCAGCGCGGTACCGGCGGCGCGGCCACGCAGTTCGAGCGTCGCCATCTCACGGCTGCCCGACTGGAACGCGCCGAGCTTGCCGTTCAGTTCGGTGAGCGCCGCGCTGTAGTTCGGCCGCACGAATCGGTCGGTGAAATCGACGCGGCCGTTGGTCAGCTTCGTCGCACCGATTTTGAGATCGAGTGGCAAACCGCCGCCGTCATCGGCGAGCGGCGGCGCTGCGCTCGCAGCGACCGATGGATTCGGCGCATCGACGATCGTCAACGGCGCCGAGGCGGCCGCGCCCGGCGGCAACGCACCCGGTGCAGCGGCCACATCCTGCAGGTTGAAGCGGCCCTGGTCGGTGATCACGAGGCGCGAGTAAAAATCGGTCAGCGCGGCCTCTGCGATCTCGACCCGCGGGCGCGCCTTGGGTTTGATCGCGACCTTCACGCCTTTGAACGCAAAGGCCTGCCACGACAGCAATTCGTCGCTGCCGTTCAACGTGACCGGCGCGCCGGGGTCGGGCAGGCTCGCGACGTGCACGTCACCGAGCAACACATCGCCGGCAGCCGCCAGGTCGAGCCCCGCGGGCAGATTGCGCAGGTTGATATTGCCGGTGTAGCCGACCTCGGCGCGCAGCAGCGTGAGTTGTGTCAGCTCGGCGAAGTACGGCTTGAACAATTGCACCGGTACACGTTCGACGCGCAAGTTGCCGCTCGCGAGCAGCGGCGCGATGCCGAGCTTGCCTTTGAAATCGACCGCACCGGCCGGCCGCTGGCGATCGCGCTTGTCGAGCTTGTCACCGCCGACGCGCACGCTCAGCTGCAGGCTGGCCGGCGGCACGGCGCGGTCGCCTTGCCACTCGAGGTTTTGCAGCGCAACGCGCAGGCCGGCGAGTTCGACCCGCACCGGTTCGGTCTGCCCGCGGTGCAGGGTGGCATCCGCGAAACGCAGCTGGCCGCCTTCGAGCAGCAGGTCTTTGAGTTCCACTTTCCAGGCCGCGAGCGGCGGCTCGGAAGGCAGTGCGACGCGCGGCGACGTCGACTCGCTTTTTTGTACCGTCCAGCCTTGCACGTTGAGCTTGCCTTCTTTGTCGCGCGATACCTGCACGGCGGGCTGCACGAGCTTGACCTTGCCGATTGCGACGGTGCGCGCGAGCAGATCGACCTTCACATCGGCGAGCGCGAGCTGCTTCAGTGCGACCGCATCCGGCCCGGATTTGTCGGCTGTTTTGCCGCCCGCTTCACGCAGCTTCAAGTTGTCGAGCGCGAGGCTGTCGAGCGTGAGTTGCAGGCGTGGCGCATCGGCGGCGTTCGACCAGTCGAGCTGCGCTTGCGCGGCGAGTTGGCCGTCGATCGTCGGCACCAGCGTTTGCGCGAGGTAGGGCGCGAAAGCTGCGAGCGACACGCTGCCGAGCTTGACGGCGAGCTTCGCGTCACGATCGGTGACCGGGCCTTCTGCCGAGAACTCGGCGAGCGCCGGCGTGTTCGGGGTCTGCGTGTGCAACGCCCCTTTGACGACGACAGCGATCGGCTTCGTCAACGGCCACCGAACCTGTTTGGCGCTGACGTTCAGGCCGTCGATCTGCAGCGCCGCGGTGGGCTTGACGGCCGCATCGGTCCACGTCAGGCGCGCGTCGGCGAGGTCGAGTGCGTCGAGGCTCGCTTGCCACGCCGGCGCCGCGGTCGTGGTGGGTGCGGATGCGCCCGAGGCCGACGAAGAGGTCGCCACCGCGGGCACCTTCGCATCGGCGCTCGGTGGCGCAAGTTGCAGCAGGTTGATCTTGCCGGCCGCATCACGCGTGGCGTCCAGTTGCAAGCCGTCGATGCGCAGCGTGTCGAACGCGAGCTTGCGCGCCAGCGGTTGCACATCGCGCAAGCCGAGTTGCAGCGCCTGCCAGCCGAGCAACGGCGCGCCAGCTGCATCGGTCAGCGCGAGATCCTTCGCACCGAACTTGCCCTTGATGGCGACAGCCGGTGCACCGCCGGGTGGCACCGCGAAGTTGATGTTCAGGTCGGCCGAGACATTGCCCTTCGTCACCTTCACCGGCAATGACGCCGGCAGATAGCCGAGGTAGGGCGCGAGGTCGAGCTGCGCGAATGCGAATTTGAGGTCACCGCTGCGCGTCTGTGCGAACGGCGTGGCTTGCGCCCCGCTGTCGAACGCTGTGCCGTTGAGCTTGAACGCCAGCCGCGGCGCGATCTCGATCTCGACCTGCGCCGGCAGGTTCGAGATGAACGGCAGCGACAGACGCAGCGCATCGACCACCTGCACGCGCTTGGCCGGCTGGTCGTCGAAGCGCAGTTGCGCGTCGCGCACCTGCACGTTGTAGAGCGCGAACCGGGCCGGCTCGGTGGGGGCGGGCTTGACATCGGGCTGGGGCGTGAAGCGCGCGATCAGGTCGTCGATGTCGTAGTGGCCGTCACCGGTGCGCGCGACGCCCAAGCGCAGCGCATCGACTTCGAGCGCCTCGATCACCGGCGCGAGGCGGAACAACGAAGCGGCCGAGAGCTTGGCGTGCAGCCGCCCGATTTGCAGCAGCGGCGCCTTGGCCGCCGGCAGGCCGGCGACTGCGAGGTCATGCAGTTCGAGGTCGAGACTCCACGGATGAAAACTGACCTCGCCGAGCGTCACGCTGCGGCCGAGCGCTTCGCTCGCGCGCAGCGGCAGTTGCCACTGCAGCAACTTCGGCACCGCCAGCCACGTGACCAACCACAGCGCCAGCATCACCCCGACACCCCACGCCAATCTTCTGATCCAGACCACTGCGTTCTCCTGCCGTTTCACCCGATGCCGATGCCGTTGTCAGGCCGCGTTTGCGACGCTGTTACCCGCTGGCGGGTTCACGGCTCGCCGGCCCAGTAGTCGAGGTCATCGGCCAAGGCGTTGACGCGGCTGAACTCCCGCGTCTCGCCGTTCAATGGGCCTGCGGCACGAGCCATGTACTTCCCCGAATCCGGGTACTCGACAACCTCGGGGCTGTCTCTCGTGCTGATCGACAAAAACTTCAGCGGCGCTGCCGAGGTGTTGATGATCTGGTGCGGGTACTGCGGACCGGGCGGGATGAAGACCACGTCACCTGTTGCGAGCGCAAGCATTTCGCCGGCCACCCGCAGCGTGCCTTCGCCCTCGAGCACGACGAACGCTTCTTCCTGTGCGTAGTGAAAGTGGTAGGGGCAGCCGCGCTTGCCGGGCGGCAAAGTGTCGATGCTGATGCCGAGCTTGGTGGCGGCGGTGCCTTGGGCCAGGCGCGCGCACAGCGTGTCGTAGAGCGGCTCGCGCAGTTCGCGCTGCATTGGGGCGTTGTCGAAGTTGCGAATCAACGCGGCGCGCAAGGCGTCTGTGGCAGCGGTCATGACATATCTCTCCGGATTGCAAACTTGCCGTGATCATGCCTCGCTGCGCTCGAGGCCCTGCTGCACAATCCCGACCCATCCTGAACCCCCACCCAAGGCCCACCTTGAACAGCCTCTTCACGATGTTCGGCATCGAATCCTGGAAGCCGCTGCTCACCTCGCTGCTGCTGCCGCCGGTGCCGCTGTTGTTGCTGATGTTGATCGGCGCGCGGCTGATCCTGCCGCGGCGCGGGCTCGGCTGGTTCGTCACGCTGCTCAGCGTGACGTTGCTGTGGTTGAGCGCCTGCACTGCCAGCGCGCAGTTCTTGTCTCAATTCGCGCTGCACCCACCCGTGGCACTGACGAGCGACCGCATCAAAGAGCTGAAGGCCGCCAAGGTGCCGACGGCCATCATGGTGCTCGGCGGCGGCGCCGAGCCGTTCGCGCCGGAGTACGGCGTCAGCAGTCTTTCTTACGGCTCACTCGAGCGCTTGCGGTACGGCATTTGGCTGAGCCGAGAGACGGGCTTGCCGCTCGGCTTCAGCGGCGGCGTGGGCTTTGCGCAGCCCGACGCGAAACCCGAGGCGCAGATCGCCGCGCAAATCGCCGCGAGCGAGTTCGGCCGGCCGCTCAGGTTCGTCGAAGACAACTCGCGTGACACGCGCGAGAACGCCGCGCGCACGGTCGCGCTGCTGCGCCCGCTGGGCATCAAGCACATCGTGCTGGTGACCCACGGCTGGCACATGCCGCGCGCACTCAAAGCTTTCGAGACCGCGGCCGCGGGCAGCGAGATACGCATCGAAGTGGCGCCGATGGGGTTGGCGCGCAACACCGAGATGCCAGTGCTGCAGTGGATTCCCTCGTCGAAGGGCACAACCGACGTGCGCAACATCCTGCGCGAACTGCTCGGCCGGCTGGCCGGCGCGTGAGGGTTGGTGTGACGGTCGGCGCGGGGCCGGCGCGCGGTTGAGGGTCATGCCACCTCGGGCAACTTGTGCAGCAACTTGTCGAGCGTGACCGGGTACTCGCGAACGCGCACGCCGGTCGCGTTGTAGACAGCGTTGGCAAGCGCCGCGCCAACGCCGCACAACCCCAGCTCGCCGACGCCTTTGGCCTTCATCGGTGACGAGATCGGGTCGGTCTCATCGAGAAAAATAACGTCTTGGTGCGGTATGTCGGCATGCACCGGCACCTCGTAGCCGGCAAGGTCGTGGTTGACGAAGAAGCCCCGGCGCTCGTCGACCGCCAACTCTTCCATCAGCGCCGCGCCCACGCCCATCGTCATCGCGCCAATCACCTGGCTGCGTGCCGTCTTGGGGTTCAAGATTCGGCCGGCCGCGCACACCGCCAGCATGCGCCGCACGCGAATTTCGCCGGTCGCTGAATCGACGCCGACCTCGACGAAGTGCCCCGCGAAAGTGGACTGCTGGTACTTCTTGGCGAAGTCACCGAAATCGATCGCGTCTTCGGCCACGAGGCCGGCTTCGCCAGCGGCTTCGGCCAACTTCATGGTGCGCTCGCCTGAGCTCACACGCCCGTTTTCGAACGTCACATCTTGTGGCTTGAACCCGACCTTCTGCGCGATCACGCCACGCAGCTTCATGCAGGCCGCGTAGACGCCGGCAGTAGACGAGTTGCCGCCCCACTGCCCGCCCGAACCGGCCGAGACCGGCGAGGCCGAATCACCGAGGAACACCGCCACCTTGTCGATCCCGACGCCCATCACCTCGGCCGCGGTCTGCGCGATCACGGTGTAGCTGCCGGTGCCGATGTCGGTCATGTCGGTCTCGACCGTGACGATGCCGCGGCCATCGACCCGCACGCGTGCGCCCGACTTCATCACCATGTTGTTGCGAAAGCCTGCGGCCACACCCATGCCAACCAGCCACCGGCCGTCGCGCCGCTGGGCCGGCACAGCCTGCCGCTGGTTCCAGCCGAAGCGCTCGGCGCCGAGCCGCAGGCACTCGATCAGGCGGCGCTGCGAGAACATCCGCTCCGGTTTTTCGGGGTCGACCTGGGTGTCGTTGAGAAGCCGGAACTCGACCGGATCGAGGCCGAGCTTCTCGGCCATCTCGTCCATCGCGATCTCGAGCGCCATCAAGCCCGAGGCCTCGCCCGGTGCGCGCATCGCGTTGCCTTCGGGCAGATCGAGCACAGCCAAGCGCATCGCCGTCATTCGGTCCGCGCCGGCATACAGCAGGCGGCTCTGCGCCACAGCCGTTTCGGGTTGACCGCCGGGCAAATCGCCCGACCAGCTCTCGTGGCCGAACGCGGTGATCTTGCCGTCGCGGCCGGCGCCGATGCGGATGCGCTGGATCGTCGCGGGGCGGTGCGTGGTGTTGTTGGCGACCAGCGGGCGCTGCAACGTCACCTTGACCGGCCGGCCGGCAGCACGCGCGCCGAGTGCGGCAAGCAACACGTCGGTGCGCGTGAACAACTTGCCGCCGAAGCCGCCGCCGATGAAGGGCGAGATCAGCCGCACGTTGTCCTTCGGCACGCCGAGGGTCTTGGCGAGGTCGGTGCGGCCCCAATCGATCATCTGGTTCGACGTCCACACGGTGAGGCGGTCACCTTCCCAGGCAGCGGTCGACGCGTGTGGCTCCATCATCGCGTGCGACTGGTCGGGGGTGGTGTAGGTTGCGTCGAGCTGTACTGGCGCCGAGGCAAAAGCGCCCGCGAAATCGCCGACGGCGGTGTCGGCCGGTATCTCGCCGGTGGTTGGCCTTTTCGCCGTGGCCTTGGCCACGGCCAGATCGAAGGCGCCCTGGCCGGCCACGTACTGCACGTGCACCAGGTGCGCCGCGGCCCGCGCCTGCTCGAAGGTCTCGGCGATGACGAGTGCGACGGCCTGGTGGTAGTGATCGATCTCGGGCCCGCCGAGCAGCTTCGCGGTGTTGCGCTTGCCCTTGCCGAGCCGGCCGGCGCTGCGCGCGGTGACGATCTCGATCACGCCGGGCGCGGCGCGCGCCGCGGTCAGATCCATCGAGGCAACCTTGCCTTTCGCGATGGAGGAGCCGACGACATGGCCGTAGGCGGCGCTAGGGACGACGTCATCGCGCTCGTAGGCGTAGCGCGCGGTGCCGGTGGTCTTGCGTGGCCCGTCGATGCGGTCGAGCGGCTTGCCGACGACCTTGAGCTGGTCGACCGGGTTGGTGGTTGCGGGGGTGTCGAATTTCATGGGTCAGGCCCTCGCCTGCGTCAGTACGGCGCCGAGCGTTCGCTCGACCAGTTGCAGCTTGAATGCGTTGTCGGGTGTGGGCTGGGCGCCGGCCAGTAATTTGGCGCTCGTTGCCTTTGCGCCGCGCGGCAGTTCGGCCTCGGCCGCTTCGACCCGCCACGGCTTGTGCGCGACGCCGCCGACCGCGACGCGGCCACTGCCGTTGCGCTGCACGATCGCCGCGACCGACACGAGCGCGAACGCGTACGACGCGCGGTCACGCACCTTGCGATAAATATGCGTTCCGCCGACAGGATTGGGCAGCGTGACCGCGGTGATCAGCTCGCCGGGTTCGAGCGCGGTCTCGACATTCGGCGTGTTCCCGGGCAGGCGATGGAAATCGGCGATCGCGATGCGCCGCTCCTGCCCGTCGGGTCGCACGGTTTCTATCGTTGCATCGAGCACGCGCATCGCGACAGCCATATCGCTCGGGTGCGTGGCGATGCACTCTTTGCTGACGCCGATCACGGCGTTCGAACGGCTCACGCCGCCGATCGCGCTGCAGCCGGTGCCGGGTTGGCGCTTGTTGCACGGCTGATTCGTGTCGTAGAAATACGGGCAGCGCGTGCGTTGCAGCAGGTTGCCGGCAGTCGTCGCCATGTTGCGCAACTGGCCCGACGCACCCGAAAGCAGCGCCCGCGACAGCACGGCGTAGTCGCGCCGCACGCGCTCGTCGGCCGCGAGATCGGTGTTGCGGACCAGCGCACCGATGCGCAGGCCGCCATCGCTGGTCGGCTCGATCTTGTCGAGCGCCAGACCGTTCACGTCGATCAGGTGGCCGGGTGTCTCGATCTGCAGTTTCATCAAGTCGAGCAGGTTCGTGCCGCCAGCGATGAAGCGTGCGCCCGGGTGGCTCGCGGAAGCAGCCGCAGCGGCCGCGGGCGAAGTCGCACGTTCGAACGTGAAGGCCTTCATGCGCGCCTCCCGGCGACTTCGGTGATGGCTTCGATGATGTTCGAGTAGGCGCCGCAGCGGCAGATGTTGCCGCTCATGCGTTCGCGCAGTTCGTCGGCCGAAAGCGAGGGCCGCACGTTCAGGTCGGCGCTCACGTGGCTCGGAATGCCGGCCTTGATTTCGTCGAGCACCGCCACGGCCGAGCAGATCTGGCCGGGCGTGCAGTAGCCGCACTGGTAGCCGTCGTGCTTGACGAAGGCCGCCTGCATCGGGTGCAACCGATCGGGCGTGCCGAGGCCCTCGATCGTGGTCACACTGGCGCCGTCGTGCATCACCGCGAGGGTGAGGCACGAGTTGATGCGCCGGCCGTCGACCATCACGGTGCAGGCGCCGCACTGCCCGTGGTCGCAGCCTTTTTTGGTGCCGGTCAGGTGCAAGTGCTCGCGCAGTGTGTCGAGCAAGGTCGTGCGGTTGTCGAGTTCGAATGCATGCGCCTGGCCGTTGACACGAAGGTCCAGCTTCGAGCTGGGCACGGATGTGGGCGGCGATGCGCGCAGCGCCGCGGGTGGGAGTGTCGATGGGGTCGATGAGGGATCGGCGGCCGTGGCCGCCTTGGCTGCCGATGAGGCGCCGACGATCATGAGGTTTCGCCTTGAGATCGACAGGTCGGTCGAGGTGTTCATGGGTGTTGCTGTCCGGTGTTTGGATGAGGACAGTGGCCCGAACGCGTGCACGCCGGCCACAGCACTGCGCAGCTGCAGAGGCTAGAAGCGCTGCTGACGGTCGCCTGTAGGAAAGGATCGCGAATCGCAGTAGTTCACATCCCTCGAAGACGGGCGGCAATGGTCGTGACTGCATCGGCGGCATCGCTCAAGTCGATCGTGTTTCGGCCGGAAAACGACATTCCCTTCGTCTCCGACTACGACGACATCAAGGCGCAATACGCCTTGATCGCCACCAGCGGCAAGCGCACGAACGCAAAAATAGAAGCACTCACCCAATCGATCAAAGACGATGCCGGCAAGGAAGCGCTGGTGCAGCTGAACGCCGCCCGTGCCGACTACCGCGTGCCACGCGACAAACTGGTCGGGATGCTCAAGGCCGGCCGCGCCGAAGAGGCGAAAAACGTGCTGTTGCTCGAATTGCGGCCCAAGCAGGCCGCCTACATGGACCGGCTCGATGCACTGGTCAAGTTTTTGAAAACCCGCATGGGCGAATCCGGCGACAAGGTGAACGGCACCTTCGACACCGCAACCACCGCGCGCGGGCGCAACGATGCCTGAGGTGGTCGCCTCGATCCGGCGCGTGACCGACATCGTGGCCGAGATCAGCGCGGCGAGTTCCGAGCAGAGCACCGGCGTCGCGCAGATCGGCGAGGCAGTCTCGCAGATGGACCAGGCCACGCAGCAGACTGCCGCGCTGGTCGAAGAGAGCGCCGCCGCGGCCGAAAGCCTCAGGGGCCACGCGCACAAACTGGCCGACACGGTCGCGGTGTTTCAGCTAGCGCGCGTGGCGGCCTGAAGCCTCAACGCGGCAAGGTGCCGCTCCGCGTTGCGGCCATTTACCGCGTTTGCAAAATGCTCAATTGGAACTGCCTCGCACCCGGGCCGTCGGCCGGCTCGACGCTCGCCAGTTGCTCCCAAGGGGCGATGGGGCCGGGGTAGTCGTGGCGGTCGAGTGCCAGCGTGGCGGCGAGCGCGAGCGCCTTCGGTTGCAACGGATCGAGCTGCAATGCGTGCGCGATCAACCGCGCCGATTCGCCGCTCGTGGCATGCGGGTCGAGCACCGCCGCCGAGAACGCACAGTCGGCCAGCAGCGCCGGCTCGTCGGGGCGCAAGCGCAGCGCGGCCTTGCAGGCATCGATCGCTGCGGCGTGCCGACCGAGCGCCGCGTACGAGCGCGCCAGCGTGCGCCAGCCGTCGACATCGTCGGGCCGCGACTTGAGCCGCGCTGCCAGGCTTTCGATCAACGTATTGACCCTCGATTCGGCTTGGTCGAGCGCGGCATCGACCGGCGCGAGCCCCGGTGACAGTGCCGAGCCCTGCATCGACGCCGATGCCGATGCCGAAGTCGATGCCTCACCGTGCTCCGGCGCGCCGATCCCGGGCACGCCGAGAAGTGCCAGGCCGGCAACCACGGCGAGCCCGCTGGCGGCCAGCGCCGCAATGCGCAACCGCGCCCCCGGGCCGGATCGCGGCGTCATTTGCCGACCCCCACGAGCATCTGCCCGGCGCGTGCACGCGCCAGCGCCTCGCCGGCTGCGGGTGGTTGGTAGTTCGCAGCGTGCCGTGCGAGCAACTCGCGCGCGACGAACACGCCGTCGGCGTTGACCTGCCCTTGCACGACCACGCCCTTGCCTCCCACGAACAGCCCGGGCACGACGCCGTCGAAGCGCACCGGCACCTTGCGCACCGTGTCGCTGGCGCGAAAGCGCAGGGTCGTGCCGTCTCGCGCGAGTCTGCCGCGTTCGACCAGCCCACCGAGCCGAAAGGCGCGGCCGGCGGGTGATTCCTTGGCTGCCACCTGCGATGGCGAGTAGAAGAACACCAGGTCACTGCGCAAGGCGTTGGCAACCAGCGCGGTCGCCCCGCTCGTGCCCGCGACGACGCAGACGATCAACAGCGTGCGGCGCGCGCGGTGTCATGACTGCATCGCCGGTGAGGCGCCGATCGGATCGAAGAAGAGTGCTTGCACGCGCCGTCCTTCGGGGTTGTGGAACCGCTGCAATTGCAACTCTCGGGCCGCGGCGCCAGCGCGCTGCGCTCGCGCCCGAATGGGCCACCGCGCAGAGCCGCCGCGGCTGCGCGGCCGGCCCGCGGTGTGCTGTCGATCGTGTCGAAACGTCTTGATACCGCAGACGCGGCATCGCGTCCGAACGGGCTGTTGCGACCTCTCACATCTGAATCACCTGAACGCACGCGCACACAAAAAGAGTCGTCGCCAACATCGACTCGCTCACCACACGCCGCCGGCTGCTGCAGGCCTCGGCCGGCAGCGCACTCGCGCTCGTCACCGGGCACGCGCGGTCGGCAGTTTCACCGTCGAGCGCCGCACCCGATTTCACGCTGCGCACGCTGGTCGGCCCGAACATGCGGCTGGCCGAGCAGCGCGGCCGCGTCGTGATGATCAACTTCTGGGCCACCAGGTGCGGCGAGTCATCCACCTCATTGCAGTTTTCATCGTGTTCGGTGTGATGTCCGCATCGGCAGACGCAGCGGGTTGCACGCCGCATCGTGAGTCGGTCACGTTGAATTTGGCTGACTTCGTCAGTTCAGGCGAAATCACGATGCCGCCTGCGGGAGTACGGACTCAGGGAATGGTTTTGCTGTTCGCCGGTTCCGATGTTGCAGACATGGACGGCGCCATCTCAGGCAGAGGGGACAAAATTGTGTCGCGGCCTTTGCGACAGATCGCCGACCGACTCGCCTGCGCTGGCGTGGCCTCGCTGCGTTACAACAAGCGCTATGTGACCGGATCGACCACGGTCGACCGCGACAAATTCGATCGGTTGACCGGCAACAACTTGGTCGAAGACGGCCGAACCGCGCTCGCGATGAATCGGGTGCATCGGTCTTTGTCGCGCCTGCCTGTCGCGCTGATTGGCTGGAGCGAAGGAACCACGGTGGCGATGGCGGTTTCCGCGGCTGAACCGTCCGTGCGCGCGATCGTGCTCATGGCGCCAGCGGTCGATTCTTCAGCGACTATTGCACAGCAGCAATACCCGCGAATCGGTCGGCCCTACCTCACGCGTTATGCGACGAACGGCACTCTCGACGCCGACGCAATTGGGCGGGCCGAATCAGGCCCGGGTGGCGTGCTCGCTCAAATCTTCGTTCACATGTTCAAGGGGTTTCGACCCGACGAAAAGATCAACCCACTGCTCGACGCGAACAGTGACGGGCAGATCGGTTTCGATGAAGCCGACCCAGTCATTGCGAGCTGGTACGCAGATACACCTGACAGTGGTCTGGGCATGGCAGGTAGCGATCGGGCGTTGAAGGGCGTCTCTGCAGCCTTTGGGCCGCACACCCCGCCAGTTTTGATCATGCAGGGCATGAACGATTCGATGATCGATCCTGCGATGGCGCTGGCCTTTGCTCGCCGGGCAGGGGGCGGCGGGCGGGTCACGCTCAAAACCTATGAAGGGCTGGGCCACTCTCTGGGTCCAGCACGCACGGCAATCGAAGATGATTTGCCTTCCATGGCCACTCGCCCGCTCGATGACATGGCGCACTGGGTGAATGCGCTCTTTGGCAAGACCGTTGGGCGCAATCCCGTCCTGACGCATTGACCGCGTTTCAACTTCGAGCGCAGCACACTACTGGATCGCTCTATCGGCAAGACTGCAAGCCTCGGCCAGTTCGTCGAACAGGCGATGGTGCAGTTGGAACGCGAGCTGAGCCTCCTGCACCAGGGCGTCCTGCTCGCCCGCGTCGACGGCAATGCCGGCCAGCCCAGCGCGAAACGCCTGCGTCAGCGCGTGCGTCCGCGCCGCATCGCCGAACTCGTAAAACGCGGTCGCGGTGGCCTGCTCGGGCGACAGCGTTTTCGCGACGATACCGCGCAGCATTTGACCGCCGCTGAGGTCACCCAGGTAGCGTACGTAGGCATGCGCGAGCAATGGCGCGGGGCAGCTCGCATCGAGTTCGAGCACGCGGTCGCGGTAGTCGCGCGCTGCGGGCTGCAGTGGCAGCGCATCGGCCCAGCCTGCGCCGTGCAGCAGGTGCAGATCGTGCGCCAGCGCAGGCGTGCGCCACAGTGCCGGCAAGTAGATGGCGGCGATCACCGGGTGCTGCGCGTGGCGTTCGAGCGCGGGCTCCAGCACCACGTAGATTGCATGCAGGTTGCGCAGCAGCGCAGCGTAGGCCGTGCGCTCCATGCGGCCGCGCAGCAGCACGCCCATGAAGGTGCTGCGTTCGGCAGCGGTGTGCAGCGCTCGGGTTTCGGACTTCAGGCGTTCGGCGAGGCTGGAGGTCAAACGGTGCTCCGTGATGGGGTAATGCACCCGATCATAGGCAGGCACCGCCGCCCTCGGCTCGCAAGGTATCGGTATTGCCCGGCTACTTCACAGCCAGCTCCACGCGACGCGCCTTCGGGTCTTCGCCCGCGAGGTTGGCCTCGGCCGATTTCGGCTTTTCGAGCACGACGCGGTCTTCGGCGATACCCGCAGCTTTGATGGCATCGCGCACCTCGAATGCACGCTGCTTTGCGAGCGCCTGGTTCTGCGCAAGGTCGCCGCTGGCCGAGTGGTAGCCAGAGACCGTGATCTTGGCCAAGGGGTTCGCCTTCAGTGCCGAGATCAATGGCTCCAGGCCTTTGACCGCATCGCCCGACAACGACGACGATCCGACCGCGAACAGCAGCATCGCATCGTTGGCCGACGAGACCGCGGCCGGTGCCGCCGAGACGGCGTCGGCGGGCGCAACGACCGAAGCACGCACGCCGGCCAGTTCAGGGTGCGTCGTCAGCATGCTCGCGCCGTACAGCGGCTTGTATGCGCCCTGGTGGCAGGTGGTGCAGTTGAGCTTGGGCGCGTCGCCGGTCGGGCCGAGGCGGTTCGCGGGGTAGACGCCGCCGAGCGGGTCGAGGTAGGCCGTGTTCAGGTCGCGCGTCATGCGGATGCCGTACCACGCGGTCGAGCGCTGCGGCGTGCTCGCATCCCACTGCGCGAACGAGCGCGTGTTGTGGCAGTAGGTGCAGTTCACGCCGAGCGACTGCGACATGTGCATCATCAGGCCGTAGGTGTACTCGGTCTGTTTCACGGATTGGCGGTTGCCGGTCGGCAGCGCCGTTTTGCCGACCACCCGGATCTGGTTCGCCTGATCGAGAAACGGCGTGAACGGGTCGTAGGGCAACGATGCCAAGGCGACCGCGCTCGACGGTGAATTTTGACCGGCGCGGCTGCCGATCATGCCGGCGGCATGCGTGTCGACCGCCGGCGCGAACCAGATATTTTCGGGCACATTCTTGCCACGGTGGCAGGTGTAGCAAGTGACGCCGGTCTCGGCGACGTGGGTCTTCCAGTCGGTGTTGACGTGGCGCGTCATCTGCAACATGCGGCGTGCAACAACCTTGGTGTACAGGCCGTCGCTGGAAAAATCTTCGCCGGCCTTGTGGCAGTAGGCACAACCCTGGTCGGGCGAGACCCAGGCCGTGATCGACACCATCAGCCGCGTGAACTCACCGACGCTGGTGTCGCCGACGACCTGCACGTTCTTGAAAATCGCCGAGGCCCGTGGCCCTTCGGCCGAGGCCATCGGCGTGTCGGCCGGCAATGCGTTCAAAGGCATTTGCGCCGCAACCGTGCGCGGGTTGTAGACCTGCTGCATGCCGACGCCGCGGTAGCCGCGCTGCACGCTGTCGACCGGCGGGCGCTCGCAGCCGGCGAGCAAGGCAGCAGCAGCGACGATGGCGGCGACCGCAGCACCGCGCGAGGCGATGAAAGGCATCATGGTTTGACTCCCTGGAGCGTGGCCGGATCGACCATCGGGGCGAACACCGCCGGGTAGACCGGTGCCACGTGGTGCTTGACGGCCCACAGGTACCAGTTGTCGACGACCGTGCCGGTGAGCAGGATGCCGATGCCGCCGACCAGCGGGCACAGCACCGCGAACCACCAGCCCCAGCGGTGGATCGACTCCATCGTCGCGTTGAAGCCCATGGTCCAGCGCCAGAACAGCGCGGCGCGTTCGCTCGCGGTGCCGCGGTCGACGATCTGCTCGATCTCGCGCTCGCCGCCGAAACGACTGACCGCGAGGATGGTCGCACCGTGCATCGCGAACAACAGCGTCGCGCCGTACAGGAAGGCGATCGACAGCATATGGAACGGGTTGTAGAACAGGTTGCCGTAGCGGATCGAAAACGCTGCGGTCCAGTCGAGGTGCGGGAAGATGCCGAACGGCACCGCCTCACCCCACGAGCCCATCAACAGCGGGCGAATGAAGCCGAGCACCAGCATCAACCAGATCGCTGCAGCGAAAGCCCACGGAATGTGCGTGCCCATGCCGAGCGCGCGCGCACGGCGGTACATGCGCACCCACCAAAGCAGCACCGAGCTCGTCATGAAGAAGCCGGCCATCAACCACCAGCCGCCCTGGTTCAGCGGCGGGAAAAGCTTGAGCCCCATGCCCGGCGGCGGCGGCTCGAGCGCGAGCCAAGGCAGCTGGCGCACGAACTGGATCGGGCTCCAGTTGACCGAAGCGAGCATGTTCAGCCCGATGATCTCGATGCAGATGAACATGCACAGCGCCGAGGCCAGCCCGAACCAGCCGAGGTAGATCGGCCCGATCTGCGCATCGCCGAGCTTGCCGATCCAGTGCAAGTGGATCGGTGGGCCCTCGCGCTCTTTGTTGCCGCTCGCGAGCGGGATGCCGGCGTAGGCAGGCGCATAAGCTTGTACGCGAGTGAAGATGTTTTGGTACTCAGCCATCAGGGTCTCCTCGGGGCCTTGTTCTGATTTCGGTGTGCAGATTCAGTTCGACCAGATCGGCAAGTTCAGCCACCAGCTCCACCATTCGGGCCAGCCACGGGTCCAGAACGGGCCGCTGATCACGATGCACACGGCACTCCAGAAGCCAGCCGACAGGGCCAAGAACAGGCCGAGGCGGTGGATGCCGAGCGTGCCGATCGAGTACCCGATGGTGTCGCGGAAGAAGGTGTTCTCGTGTTCCGCGGTCTTGACCGTCTGGCCCTTCGGCGGACTCGTGGCCGACAGGATCAGGCCGCCGTGCAACGAGAGCGCGAAGGTGGTCGCGAAGAAGAAGCTGACGGCGAGCATGTGCGCCGGGTTGTAGTGAAAGTGCAGGTATTGGTAGCCCGTGTTCGAGACCCAGTCGAGGTGGCTCATGATCCCGTACGGGAATCCGTGGCCCCAGGCACCGAGCAGGAACGGGCGTACCACCGTCAGCGTTAGATACGCCAGGATCGCCACCGCGAACGCGAACGGCACGTGGTAACCGATGCCGAGCTTGCGGCAGATCTCGACCTCACGCAGCGCCCACGAAATGAATGCGCCGGTCGCGCAGATGGTGATGAGCTGCCAGAGGCCGCCTTCCATCAGCGGCGCCATGCCGAGCCCGTATTTCAGATCGGGTGGTGCGATCGAAATTTGCCACAGGTTCCAGGTGCCGCCTTGCGAGGCGCCCCAAACGATCAGCAGCGTACCCACGACAGAGAAGAACGCCGTGGTCACGCCGAAGAAGCCGACGAAGAACGGCCCGACCCAGAAGTCGAACAAGTCACCGCCCACCAGCGTGCCACCACGGACCCGGTACTTGTGCTCGAAACTCAGCATCGCCATGAAAGGCTCCTCATCATCCACCCGGATCGGTGCGCGGCCGTTGCCGGCGCGCGTACCGTCAGTCTCGTTGCAGCGGGCAGGTGCAAGGCGCTACGTCTCGCCCTACCCGCTTCCTTCGAACTCGCGTTCGTTACTTCGCTGCCGGCGCCGTTGCGGCCGCTGGCATCGGAGACATCTGCCCCGAAACCGTCATCCCCTTGCGCGGCCCTTCGAGCCAGTTGAAACGGTCGGTACTCAGCAAGATGAAGTGAATCACCAGTGCCAGCACGAACAAAAAGGTGAACAGGGCGATCAACGTCCTGCGCGGATCGAAAAGCATCCATACACGCCACATGTTGTTTCCTCCTACGCGGTGAATCCGACTGCGATGTAGGCCATTGCGACCTCCTTGGCATCGAGCACGATCGACGCATAGCCGTTCGCACCCGGCAGCCACGGCCGCCATTGCCAAGCCAGGAAGTGCGCGACGACTGCAATCAACGTGAAGATGATGAAGCTCGTCATGAAAATTCCGTGAAACTCTTTCGCTTCCTGCTCCGTCAATCCGGACAGGGAGCCTTGCTTGATGTCAGCCATGCTCTTTCTCCTTTTGGGCCTTGTCGACCCTCTTCGGCCTTTCGGCCCACACCGCGAAATGCCCCCGCGGCGGGGTTTGCTGCAGCGGGTGCTGCGGCAATCTGGACGGGGCCGCGCCGTTCAAGCGGGCTCCCCTTGTTTGAGTGCGTCGCGCGACTTGGCCACACGCGCCGCGGTCACGCGTTCTTCGCCGTCGCGCTTGGCGTCGCGCTCGGCGCGATCGCGCAGGCGCTTGGCCGCCGAGATCTGCACCAGCACCGGCTCGGTCTCGACAAACTCGCCGAGCAACGCTTGCGCATCGTCGTCCCATGGGCGCGCGGGCTCGTCGCCCAAACGTGCGGGCGTGGGGTCGACTTTGTCGAGGTCGGTGCCGAGCGGCAGGATGTGGAACAGCGCATCGAACAGCGCGTTGCAGAACTCCTGGATCAGGTAAGTCGCACCCGCATAGCCCATGAACGGCGTGCCGGTGTGGCGCCGGATGATCGGCAGCGGGAACGATGCGGGGATGAAGCTGGTCTTCATCATCCCGCCCCCGCCGCATTCGGCGAGGTACATGCGTTCGTTGTAGCTGCCGTACAGAACGAGCGGCGTCTTGTCTTTGACGAGGCGGCGCACTTCGTCGTTGTCGGTCTTCGCGCCCGGTTTGCGCGCGATCGCGAAGTTGCAGGGCAAGCCCATTTCGTCTTCGAGAAAGTGGCGGATACCGCGCGTGTAGGTTTCGTTCGCGACGACCGCGAAGCTCGCTGTACCGAAAAAATCTTGCGTGACCGAGCGCCACAAATCCCAGATCGGCTTGATCGTGCTGTGCTTCTCCCGCTCGATGAAGGGCTCGGGGTCGAGTCCGAGCAGCTCACCGAGTTTGCGCAGGAATGCGGTCGTGCTGTGCAGGCCGATCGGCGCTTGCAGGTAAGGCCGGTCGAGCGCCTCGCACAGCATGCGGCCGAACTCTCGGTACATGCAGATGTTGACGTCGGCTTCGACCAGGCGCGACACATCGGCCAGGTGGCTGCCGAGCGGGAACACCATGTTGATCTCGGCGCCGATGCCTTGCACCAGGCGGCGAATCTCGGCCAGGTCGCTCGGCGAATTGAAGGTGCCGTAGCTCGGGCCGATGATGTTGACGCGGGGCTTCTCGCCCGCGGGGCGCTCATTGAGAGGTTTGCGCGCCGGCACCTTCTTGAGCCCGTACTCCGACCATAACCAAAACATCGCGCGGTTCGCGCACTGCCATTGGTCTTCGTCGATCGTGCGCGGCAAAAAGCGCTGGATGTTGGTGCCCGCAGGCGTCACGCCGCCGCCGATCATTTCGGCGATCGAGCCGGTGACCACGACCGAAGGCAGATCAGGATCGAGCGCGGCGTGCGCACGACGCATCGAGCCTTCGGTGCCCTCGCGGCCGAGCTGTTCTTCGGCCAGACCCGTCACGACGATCGGCAATTCGTGCGGCGGCAGTGCATCCGTGTAATGCAGCACCGAGGTCACCGGCAGGTTCTCGCAACCGACCGGGCCGTCGATGACGACCTGCAGGCCTTTGATGGCGGTGAAGACGTAGACGGCGCCCCAGTAGCCGCCCGCACGATCGTGATCGAGGACCAGCATCAGGGGCTCCCTTCCTGTTCCCTCTCCCTTTGGGAGAGGGTTAGGGTGAGAGCCGCGCAGCGGCAAAGGCTCGCGGTGCTGCGCATCAAATCATCTCCTCGGCCTTGCGCTTCTTGATCATCTTCATGACCAGACGCTTCGTTTCGGCTTTGAATTCGGGGCGGTCTTGGGGCACGCCGTTCGAGGCTTCCCACACACCGGCGGCGTGCGCGGTGCCGGTGCTGCCGAAGAAGGCTTTCATCTGCTCGAAGCGGGCCTTGTTGCCGATCGCCGCGTTGATCACGGTCGCCAGCGAACCCGCGCCGGCCGGGCCCATCAGCGGGCGCGCCGAAATCAGGTTGGTGAAGTACAGCGCCGGTGTGCATTGCTCTTTCGCGGCCTGCACGACAGGCGTGGTGCCGATCGCCAAATCGGGCTGCCACTCGCGCATCGCGGCCAGGTCTTGTTCGAGCGACGCGCGGAACTGCACGTGCACGCCTTTGGATTCGAGCCATTGGCGGTCGGCGTCCGACCACGCGGTGCGCGGGCATGCCGTGCCGACATAGCGCAAATCGGCACCGCTCTCGACCAGCAGCCGTGCCACCAGCAACTCCGAGCCTTCGTAGCCGCTCAGCGTGATGCGCCCCTTGATCGGCATCCTGGCGAGCGCGGCCTTGATGGCGGGCAGCATCCGGTTCTTGGCCGCGTCGATCCTGTCTTGCGACACGTTGACCGAATCGCCGATCGCCTGCAGCCACGCTTCGGTGCCGTCGTGCCCGACCGGCGCCGAGCCGATCACCTTGCGGCCCGCGGCCTCGAACTCACGAACACTCGCGGTGTAGAACGGGTGGATCGCCGCGACCGCCGCGCAGTCGAGCGCCGCATACAGCTCGCGCCATTCGCGCGTCGGCACGACCGGGCCTGCTGCCAGGCCCATCGGCTCCAGCATCATGCCGATGATCATCGGGTCGGCCGGGAACATCTCGCCGAGCAGCGTGATGGTCGGCTTCGACGCGCGCGCTTCTTTCGACCAACCGCGTGGCGCCTGCACCGGGCCGGCCTGAATTTCGGAGCGTGCGTACTTGAGCATCGCGCCGGCAAGCACGTCTTTCGCCTCGGCATGCGTGGGCACGCCGAACCCGGGCACGTCGATGCCGATGATGCGCACGCCGTTGATCTCTTTCGGCAAGATTTGCAGCGGCACGCCGCTGGCGGTCGGTACGCACAGGTTGATGACCACGATCGCATCGAGCAGCGCCGGGTCGGCCTGCTTGTGCACGGCCTCGCGGATGTCTTCGAAGAGCTTGCCTGTGACCAGCGATTCGCTGTTGAACGGCACGTAGCCGACGCTGCGTTTGGCGCCGTAAAAATGCGAAGTGAAGGTCAGCCCGTAGACACAGCAAGCCGAGCCCGAGAGGATGGTTTGCGTGCGCCGCATGCGCAGGCCGACACGCAACGCGCCGAATGCGGGGCACATGCTTTGGGGCTGGTCATGCGGGCCGGCCTTCGGGTCTTTCGGGTAGTCGGTCGCGTAGCGGTCGAGCACTTCGAATTTGCCTGCGGACTTGGCCGCCGCGAGCATCGCCTCGCCGCCGGAGTGGCAGCCCATGCCATCGCCCTCGATGGCCGTGGCCACCTTCAGGGGAACGATGGGGATGGTGGTGGTGGTGGTGGTGCTCATGGTGCAGCGGTCAAACCTCGTCGTAGACCACTTCGAGGGTCTCGTGCTTGACCTCGGTCTTGCCGCACATGTCGAACTGGGTCGCGGGCTCCAACACCACGTCACGCCCGACCGAGGCAGCCGAGAACAGACCGAGCAATGCGTCTTGCGTCATCGGCTTGGGCCGCACCGGCGTCGAGGTGCCGACGTTTTCGGCGAGCTCGGCGAACATCGGGCCCCAAGGCGAGCCGGGCCGGCCGATGATTTCGTAGCTCGCGCTTTTGCGGCGGATGTCGTCGTTCGCAGGGATCACAGAAAGCACCGGGATGCCGACTGCCGAAGCGAAGGCCGTGGCCTCGCCGGTGCCGTCGTCGCGGTTGATCACCATGCCGGCCACGCCGACGTTGCCGCCGAGCTTGCGGAAGTATTCGACCGCGCTGCAGACGTTGTTCGCGACGTACAGGCTTTGCAAATCGTTGCTCGCAACGACGATGACCTTCTGGCACATGTCGCGGGCGATCGGCAGGCCGAAGCCACCGCAAACCACGTCACCTAAAAAGTCGAGCAGCACGTAGTCGAAACCCCACTCGTGAAAGCCGAGCTTTTCGAGCAACTCGAAGCCGTGGATGATGCCGCGCCCACCGCAGCCGCGGCCCACTTCGGGGCCGCCGAGCTCCATCGCGTAGACGCCGTCACGCTTGAAGCAGACGTCGCCGATCGCGACAGCCTCGCCGGCGAGCTTCTTCTTCGACGAGGTCTCGATGATCGTGGGGCAGGCCCGGCCGCCGAACAGCAGCGAGGTCGTGTCGCTCTTCGGGTCGCAGCCGATCAGCAGCACCTTTTTGCCCTGCTGCGCCATCATGTAGCTGAGGTTCGCAAGCGTAAAGCTCTTGCCGATGCCGCCCTTGCCGTAGATCGCGATGATCTGCGTTTCCTTGGTCGGCTTCGATGTGGAAACCGGTGGCGGCTCGACGGCGGCTTCAGCGCGCAGGTCGCGCATCATGATGGTCGTGGCACTTGTCGGCGTGCTTGTCAAAGTACTCATGCGCAGGCCCTCCAGTCGAGGTCAGCCAATTGAACGAGGTAAGCCAGACCGTCGCAGGCGCGCACGAGGTTGTCGATCAACTTGCTCATGAGCAATCTCTCCAGTCCAGGGTCATCTTCAGACAAGCGGGGTCGCCGAACGCGGTGCGGTAGGCCGCATCGGCGGCGAGCGCGTCGTGCCGGTGCGTGATCAGGCCGGCGAGCGACAACGCGCCGGATTCGGCCATGTCGCGCACCGCCACAAGGTCAGCCGGCTGCCATTGCGCTGCCACGCGAATGCGCGCCTCGCGCATGAAGGCGGGTGCGAACACGAACGAAAGCGGCGTGTCGTAGAAGCCGGCGAGCACGACTTCACCGCCGGGCGCGAGGCGTGAGATCAGCGTGTCGAGCAAAGCCGAATCGCCGCTCACGTCGCAAATCGATTTGTAGTCACGCCGGGTGTCGGCAGCGGGGTCGACCAACGTATAGCCCGCCGCGCCTTCGCGACGCGCTGCATTCGTTTCCCACACCACCGGCGATGCGCCGGCCGCGACCGCGAGCCGCGCGATCATGCGGCCGAGCACGCCGTGGCCGATGATCAGGTCGGGTTGGCGCTCGAGCGCACCACCGGCCACGTGATACGCCGTGGCGGCGAGTGCCAGCAACACGCCCTGCTCACCCAAACGGTCAGAAATGCGCACCGTGCGTGCACCTGGCAGCACGACGCGCGAGGCCGCGCCGCCGAACAGCCCGCGGACATCGCCGAAGCATTTGGCGCCCGGCACGAACACGCGGTCACCGATCGACGCGCCGGAGCTTGCGCCGGCCTGCGTCACACGGCCGACCGATTCGTAGCCCGGCACCAGCGGATAGCCCATGCCGGGAAAGGCCGGCATGCGCCCGGTCCACAACAGACGTTCGGTGCCTGTGCTGATGCCGCTCCAGTCGATGTCGACGACGACATCGCCTTCGGTTGGCTCGGTCAGGTCGAGCCGGCTCAGTGTCAACTGCTCGGGCTGCTGCAACACGACGGCCAGTGCCCTCATGCGGCGAGCCCCGGGCGGCGGGTGGTGAGCGAGATGTCAGGTGGGAGATTCATCGCAAGTGTCATTCTCTGCTTACTACCGTGAGTGTCAATGTGGATTTACAGCGAATCACACAGGGTTTTCACCCGCACGGCGCGCAACCAGCAGTTGCGTCTGCAGGGGCATGCGGGTCGGCAGGCGCCGTACCGCATCGAAACCAGCGGCCTCGAGCATCGACGTGAGCTCGTCGACACGACGCGGCCGGCCACGGCCCATCGCGAGCAGGTAGAAGCCGAAGTAGGCGTCGCCCATCGCCTCGGCGCCAGGCGTGCCGGCCATCGGTTCGGCGAGCAGCAACGTGCCACCGGGCGGTAGCACGGCGTGCACGGCGCGCAGGATCAGCAAAGCGCTCGCGTCGTCGTGGTCGTGGATCACGCGCACCAGCGAAGCGATGTCGGCACCGGTCGGCAAGGCATCGCTGAAAAAGCTGCCGCCGTGCACGCTCGTGCGTGCGCCGAGGCCGGCGGCCGCGAAGCGCGCATCGGCGCACGCAGCCACGGCCGGCAGGTCGAACAGCATCAGGCGAAGCGACGGTGCGCGCTGCGCGACGGTCGCGAGAAAGCAGCCGTCGCCACCGCCCACGTCGAGCAGGCAGCGATGGTGTCCGAGCGCATACGCATCGAGGATTTCGTAGGCGACCAGCGGCTGCGAGGCGGCCATAAGCGCCGAATAAGTGCCGACGCGCTCGGCCGATGCCGGGCCCGGCGCTTGCGCGTCGTCGTACGACCAATAGCGTGCCAACGCGTTGTCGCGGCGCTCGTCTTTCGTGGCGCGCAACAGCGCGACCGGGTCGGCCAGATCGGCGTAGAGCGCCGCGTGGTGCTGCACCATCGCCGCGAGCGCGGCGTTGCCGACCATCGGCGCGCCGAGCTCGCCCAGGCCGTAGCGGCCCTCGCTGCGATGTTCGACGAGGCGCAGCGAAACAGCGGCTTCGAGCAGGCGCTGCGCCGCATCGAGCGGCAGCGCGAGTCGCACCGCGAGGCGCTCTGCCGACTGCGGCCCTTCGGCCAATACCTCGAACAAGCGGAGTTGCACGCAGGCCAGCAGCACCTGCGAGTAGACGAAGCCGGCGACCAGATCGAACAACTCGCGCGCATGCCGGCGCGCAATGGGTCGCGTCAGCGCGAAGGCCGCGGCGCGGCGCTGAAACACCGGGCTGGCGAGCAGCCGATCACGCCAGCCGAGCAGGCGGTCGAACCAAGGGCCGAGGGTTCTTTGGGCGTGCCCGAGCAGCGTGCCAACGCGTGTCTGATTCAGGCGCAAAGCGGCAGCGACTAAACGGTGACCCGCACCAAGTCGTCCGACATCGTCTTCGGCACGAGGCGCTCGGCTTCGAGCCGCACCAGCGCGCGCAACTGCTCGGCGCCGCGGCACTCGGGCACGGCCGCGATGGCGCAACCGACGAGCTGGTCGAAGCGCGCGATCGCGCCGTCGAGCCCGAGCTCGCTGGCGGTGCTCGGGCGCAGCAGCGCCACATCGCGACCGATCGGTTTGCCCATCACGCGGGGGTCACCGGCGACATCGCGGATGTCGTCTGCGGCCTGGTAGGCCTCACCGAGCCATTCACCGAGCGCACGCCACGGCGCGGCGGGGCGGCCTGCGGCCTGCGCGCCGGCCATCGTGGCAGCGGCGAAAAGCGCGCCGGTTTTGGCACGCTGGTAGTCGGCCAGCGAGACGCGCGGCTCGCACTCCCAGGCCTGCCCGGCGACGATGCCGCACGGCATACCGACGCCACTGGCGATGGTCGCGATCAACGGCGCGAGCCGCTGCGGCGAGCGCGCGGCGTTGGCCGAAAGGGTCTGAAAGGCCAGCACGATCAACGCGTCGCCAGCGAGCACCGCCAAGCTCTCACCATACGCGTAGTGAACCGAGGCACGGCCGCGGCGCAGCGGCGAATCGTCGAAGCACGGCAGGTCGTCGTGGACCAGCGACGCGCAGTGCAGCAGCTCGATCGCCGAGGCGGCCGCCTCCGAGAGCGCCGGGTCGTCGTCGCCGCACGCCTGCGCCACCGCCAAGCACAGCTGCGGCCGAATGCGCGCACCGCCGGGGAACACCGCATGCCGGATCGCGCCGGCGAGTTTGGGTGGGCACTCCGTCGATTCGGCGGAGGCGATGGCGGTGGCCAAGGCTTGTTCGATGCGCGTCATGGTCTTCATGAGGGGCCGCCGTTGCCGGCGTGGCAGCTGAGGGAGGGTTTAACTGTGGCGCGTCACGCTGTTGCCGCAACCGACTGTCACGTAGCATAGACACATGTACTTGACACGTCAACTTGACACACTTGGCACATTCGCGGGACCGAGGCGATGAGCGACAAGCGCGTCATCGTCATCGGGGCCGGCATCGGCGGGTTGGTGAGCGCGCTCGAGCTGGCGGCGCAGGGCGTCGAAGTGTTGGTGCTCGAGCAGGCATCGCAGCCCGGCGGCAAGATGCGCGAGGTCACGCTCGGCGGTGCGGCGATGGACGCCGGCCCGACCGTGTTCACGATGCGCTGGGTATTTGAGGAACTGTTCGATTCGATCGGCCTGCGTCTGGCCGATCACCTGTGCCTGCAGCCGGTGAGCGTGCTCGCGCGCCATGCGTGGGGCCATGAAATTCGCGGCGACCCGCTACGCCTGGACCTGTTCGCCGATGTCGCGCGATCGGCCGATGCGATCGGTGCCTTCGCCGGTGCCGCCGCATGCCGCGGCTACCTCGATTTTTGCGATCGCGCACGCCGTATCTATCGCACGCTCGAAACGCCTTTCTTGCGCGGCTCGCGGCCGAATCCGGTGTCGCTCGCCAGGCGTGTCGGCCTGCGCGGCCTGCCCGAGCTGATGCGCATCTCGCCGTTCGCGACGATGTGGTCGGAGCTCGGCCGCTACTTCGCCGACCCGCGACTGCGCCAGCTGTTCGGCCGCTACGCCACTTACTGCGGTTCGTCGCCGCATCTTTCGCCGGCCACGCTGATGCTGGTCGCGCATGTCGAGCAAGACGGCGTGTGGCTTGTCGACGGCGGCATGCATCGCGTCGCGCAAACGCTGGCAAGTCTCGCGCGGCAGCGCGGCGCCACGCTGCGCTTCGATGCGCCGGTCGACGAAATACTTTGCCGCGACGGCCGCGCCTGCGGCGTGCAACTGGCCGGCGGCGAGACGCTGCAGGCCGACGCGGTTGTCTTCAATGGCGACGTGGCCGCCCTCGCCACCGGCCACCTCGGCTCCATGGTGCACGGAGCGGCCGCGCCGGTCGCGCCCGCACAGCGGTCGCTCTCGGCGTTGACCTGGAACCTGCTAGCGCCCACGAGCGGCTTCCCTCTGTCACGCCACACGGTTTTCTTCTCGAATGATTCGGCCACCGAGTTCGACGACATCTTCGAGCGTGGCAAGCTGCCCACTTCACCCACCGTCTACGTTTGCGCGCAAGACCGCGCCGAGGATGACGACTGCCGCGACGACAAAGTGCACGATGCCGCTGCCGAGCGCCTGCTGCTGATCGTCAACGCGCCTGCCACCGGCGACACCCGCCCGTTCACCCCCGAGGAGTTGGCACGATGCGAAGCACAGACCTTCCAGCTGATGCAACGTTGCGGTCTGCAGGTGCAGCGCAATCCCGACCACACGCTGATGACGACGCCGCAGGATTTCGCGCGACTGTTCCCGGCGACAGGCGGCGCGCTGTACGGCCGAGCCTCGCACGGCTGGGCGGCCTCGTTCAGCCGGCCGGGAGCGCGCAGCAAGCTGCCGGGCCTGTACCTCGCGGGGGGCTCGGTGCACCCGGGGCCGGGCGTGCCGATGGCAGCGCTCTCGGGCCGGCAGGCAGCGGCGAGCGTGCTGGCGGATCGGGCTTCGGCACGGGCCTCGCGCCGGCCTTCGACATCCCCGTCGCCCCCGGCGGCTACGCCTGGTGGTACCTCGACGCGCTGAGCGACGACGGCCGGCACGGCATCACCGTCATCGCCTTCATCGGCAGCGTGTTCTCGCCCTACTACGCCCGGGCGCGCCGCCGCGCGGGCAGCGCTGGCGCCGACCCGCTGAATCACTGCGCCGTCAACGTCGCGCTGTACAACCGCGGCGCGGGTGGCGCCCGCGGCGGGCAGCGCTGGGCCATGACCGAGCGCGGGCACGGCCAAGTGCAGCGCGACGCGCACAACCTGCAAATCGGCCCGAGCGCGCTGCATTGGGCGGGCAACGCGTTGCACATCGAACTCGACGAGATCGCCGTGCCCTGGCCCGCGCGCATCCGCGGCACCGTCACGCTGCACGCGCCGCGGCGCTTCGATCACCCGATCGCACTGGCGCACGGCCATCACTGGTGCCCGATCGCACCGGCCGCACGGGTCGACGTGAACCTCGGCGCGCTGCGTTGGTCGGGGCCGGGTTATCTCGATGCGAACCACGGCGAGGCGCCGCTCGAGAGCGCGTTTCGCCGCTGGGATTGGTCGCGCGCGGAGCTCGCCTGTGGTGACAGCGTCGTGTTCTACGACGCCGACCGCATCGGCGCCGAGTTGTTGCGACTCGGGCTGCACTTCTATGCGCGCACCGGTGCGGTCAGCGACATTGAGCCGCCTCCCGCGGCGCCACTGCCACCCTCGTTGTGGCGCATCGACCGCGGCGGGCGCACCGACGACGGAACAAAGCTGCGCGTGCTGCAGACACTGACCGACGCACCCTTCTACGCGCGCTCGCTGGTCGAGGCGCAATGGCGCGGCGAGCGCGTCACCGCGATGCATGAGAGCCTGTCGCTCGCCCGCTTCGACAGCGCGTGGGTGCAGGCGATGCTGCCGTTCCGGATGCCGCGCGCAGGCGGCTGACGCTCGGTGCACGTTGCGTCGTTGCCGGCTCGACAGATCGCTGCAGCGCTCATATACTGGGTATAACAACAGTATTCGGAGCGTCCTCATGCCCAGCTTCTACCGCCAGACCTATCGTCCGCATCCATCGATCCGCGTCCCCGGTTGGGCGAAGAGCCTGTGGCGATGGCTCTGAGCACGGGCTGACCGGCCCGGTGCGAGATGCCGGCGCTCGCGATGCGAGACCGAGCGGTCGATCTGCCGTCGGATGGCCTGCAGGCGTGAAGTGAAGTGAAGTGAAGTGGGGTGT
>ENA-OBIO01000201-OBIO01000201.1-metagenomes-genome-assembly--contig:-NODE-201-length-37527-cov-6.00304_pt1 | contig 37527 bp, 38 predicted proteins | sample MGYA00153383_OBIO01 | MGnify analysis MGYA00153383 | reverse complement strand
AGACAAAGCCGCGTAATCGAGTGGCTATGGAGTGCGGACAACAGGGGCAAGGTCACGCCCCATGTTCGATTGACCCCGGAGTTGCGCCATGAAAATCCTTGTCTCGGTCGACGGTTCAGAGCACGCGCTCGATGCGGTTCAGCACGCCCTGCATCTGGTTCACGAAGGGTTGCTCGCGACTTTCGTGCCGGCGACCGTTCAGGAGCCGACCTGCATGTACGAGATGGTGCTCGCGCCCGACGCAGAGGTTCTGGAGAGGGTCACGGGAGCCTTCCGCAAGCGTGCCCTGGAAGGCGATGCGCTGTCGGAATTCCAATGCGCGTGGATTGACGCTGCCCAAACACAGGTCGTGTAGAAAGCGCCGCATCGCAACGTCCAGTTTACTTTCGAATGCCGGCCGCGGCGACGCTGCTGCGCCGGGCATCGCGACCAGCGTCGCAGCCTCCTTTGGGAGATCGGCAGCCCGGTACTCCTAAGGTGCAAGGCCATCGCTGGCCGAGTCGGCAAGCTGCCGCAAAGCCCCCTCGCGTCGACATCGGCACGAATCCCGGTCGCCAGTGTCCTTACCAGCAAACCGACGAGTCCCGTCTGCTCAACTCCCTGCAAGTGGCAATCGAGCGCGTTGGTGAGCCGTATCGCGGCCTGAATGCGCGCGGCGCACGGAGGGCTTCGGGCGAGGAGCATAAGAATGCATTTATAAACCATGGTGCGTTCCAATCGCCATTGCAGCCGACCATTCAAGCGCTTGCCGTTGCTTGCCTTGATGCTGCGCAAACCCGCTGCAGCCGCTGCTGCAAGCCGTCGTTCGCTTGACGAAACACAAGCAACGGAGCAGCAGCGCGTTGTTCAATGCGGGATGACATTCACGACCGACCCTTGCACGCGCCGGACATGACCAACGAGCCGACGTCGCGCTGGCTCCACCGCGCCTTGACGGCGGGCTTGCTCGGTGGCCTGTTGTGGGTCGGCTTCGTGGTGATGCGGCCGTTTATGGTGGCCATCGCCTGGGCTGCGATCCTGACCTGCGTGTCATGGCCGCTACATCTGCGTGTGTCGACGCGGCTAAGCGGCCACCGCAGCTGCGCCGCGTTCGCCATGACCGTGATGCTGACACTGGCGCTCGGTGTGTCGTTGCTTTGGTTGGGGCTAATGTTGCGCAACGAAGGGGCTGCCGCCGTTCGCGAGGCGGCTGCGCTGCTGCAGGACGGCGTGCGCTTGCCGGAGCGCATCGTGAACATTCCCTGGTTGGGGCCGTGGCTGCAGGAGCGGCTTTTCGAACTCAGCGGAGATCGCGGCGCCTGGGGCAAGCAGGTGTCGAAATGGATCGCTCAATGGGGTGGCAATGCCATGCGAATCGTCGGCGACCTCGGGCTGAACTCGCTCCGCATGGGCATTGCGCTACTGACCGTTTTCTTCCTGTTTCGCGACGGCGATCACCTGCTCGAAAAGCTACGCAATGCCCTGCGCGGCCTGTTCGGCGAACGGGTGCCGGCCTACCTCAAGGTGGTTGCCGACACTACACGTGCGGTCGTCTACGGCTTGTTGCTTGCAGCCTTGGCCCAAGGCCTGTTGGCGGGCCTCGGCTACTGGGTGGCGGGAGTGAAGACCCCTGTCTTCTGGGGTGCCACAACTGCCGTAGTGGCCCTGATTCCTTTCGGCGCGCCGTTGATGTGGGGCTCGATCGGTCTGTGGCTGCTGTTGCAGGGCCAGGTCGGTGCCGGCATCGGGCTGCTGTTGTGGGGCGCGCTCGCCATCAGCTGGATTGACAACCTCGTGCGCCCGCTGATCATCAGCGGCGTCGCCAAGATCCCTTTCCTGATCGTGCTTTACGGTGTTTTCGGCGGCCTTGCGGCTTTCGGCCTGGTTGGCTTGTTTGTCGGGCCGGTGATCCTGGCCGTCTTGCTCGCGCTCTGGCGCGAATGGACGGCGACCAAGGCAGACCCGACCGTGTGTCCGTCGCCTTGATCCGCCCCGGCGCGCGTTCTCGTCACGCTGCCTGAGCTCGCTTCCGATGTCCATCACCCCGGACGCGACGCCCGTCGCACCTCGCCGCCGTCCTGCCCTGGCCGTGGCCCGCGCGCGTGTCTCGGCCTTGCGCACTTGGCTTCAGACGACCGAGATTCAGCCGGTGCGGCTGGTCGAAACCCACATCTCCTGGGTTCTGCTCACCGACACGCTGGCCTACAAAATCAAGAAGCCGGTGCATTTGCCGTTTCTCGACTTCTCGACGCTGGCCGCGCGACGCCGCTACTGCGGCGAGGAACTGCGCCTGAACCGGCGCCTCGCGCCATCGCTGTATCTCGATGTGGTGGAGATTCGCAACAGCCCGGACGGTCCGAGGTTCGGTGGCGTCGGGCGCGTGCTCGAGGTCGCGGTGCGCATGCGCCGTTTCCCGGACGGTGCGCTGTGGAGTGAAAAGCTGGCTGCCGGCAGCCTGACGCCGCTCAACATCGATGCGCTGGCGCAGCGTCTCAGCGACTTCCACCGCGACGCTGCCGTGGCGCCCCGGGGCAGCGCGTTCGGATCGGCCGCGGTCCACGAACGTGTCACACGGCGCCTCATCGACGGGATCGAGGCTTGGCGCAGCGAGTCGGCATCAACGAGCGTTGGTGTCGACTGGCCCGCGCTCAGCACGTGGTTGATCAAGGAGCAACAGGCGCTCGCGGCGCAGTGGGAAGTGCGCCGACGCGAGGGTCGTGTGCGCGAATGTCACGGCGACTTGCACCTCGCGAACGTGGTTCAGCTCGGCCTCGAGTCCACCGCCTTTGATGGTGTCGAGTTCGATGCCGAGCTGCGCTGGATCGACGTGCTCGACGACCTCGCCTTCCCGGCGATGGACCTGCTGGCTCACGGCCAGCGCGGGCTCGCGTTCCGGCTCGTCAATGCGTACCTCGCGGCGAGCGGCGACTACGACGGACTGCCGGCGCTGCGGTTTCATATGGTCTGTCGTGCGCTGGTGCGCGCGCAGGTGACAGCCATCGGCCAAGGGCAGGGCGTGCATTCGGCTGCCCGCTGTGGCCCTGCGGAGTACCTCGCACTCGCATCGGACTTGTCCAGTAGCGCCGATGCGCGCCTTGCCATCACGCACGGTCTCCCGGGGTCTGGCAAAAGTTTCGTCTCGCAAGGTCTGCTCGAGGAAGCCGAGGCAATCCGTGTGCGCTCCGATGTCGAGCGCAAGCGGCTGTTCGGGCTCGGCGCGCTGCAGTCGTCGCACCAGCTTGCCGGTGGCATCTACGACGCGGCGACGACGGTACGCACTTACGCGCGGCTGCGGACAGTGGCGCAGGTCGCACTCGGTGCCGGCTGGCCGGTTGTCGTCGACGCAGCGTTCCTGCGTCGGTCGGAACGTGCCGACTTCGCCGCACTCTCTGCGTCAATGTCGTTGCCTTTCTCGATCATCGATTGCCGCGCCGAGTCGCCGCTGCTGCGACAGCGGCTCGAGCAGCGGCATGCCAAAGGCGCCGACCCGTCGGAAGCCGACGTTGCGGTGCTTGAACGCCTAAGCCGGTTGGACGAGTCTCTGGACGATCACGAAGGCGAGATCGCGATCGTCGTCGATGCCGCGCAACCGCAACCCCTGGCGTCGATTGCACAGCGCTGGCTCGCCGCCGGTTCGGATGCTGCAAAGTCCGACCGAGCCGGGCCACGCGAGTCGACCGGCTGAGCCGTCTCGCCACGCTCATTCAGTGCTGCCCAGCCAACAGGTCGCGACAACGCGTGCGATTGCCCGCCCTGCATCACTGCTCACCTGCCACGCGAGCGCGATGCTCTGACTTGCAGTCTGGCACCTCATGACAGGGCGAACGCCAAGCATGTTGGCGATGAGTCCCTCGGTCATGACGAGTTCGTTCCCCAACGGGCGGTCGAGGCTGAACAGGAGCTAGCAACAGAGTTGCTGGTCGAGTAAGTGGGGACGATTGCACACCGCTGTCTCGCTGCGTGGCGATGTGCCGATGTGCAGAAGGATCGATCGAATAGCGCTCACGACGCGGATCGCGCCTGACATGGTGTTCAAATTCTTCCGGCGCTTCAGCGGATGCTCGCGTTGGATCAAGCCATCGGCTTCAGCGTTGCATCACATAGCTGTCCGGCGTCGCCCCAAACGGCGCCCTCCGGGAAAGCTGTGCAAAGGGTCCATGTGCCTCAAGAAGGTTGGATCGGACTCAGTATGCCGCCGAAAATTTGGGCACGATGGTCGCTCCATTTCTGTGTAGGTTCTGAAGCCAGGACGCGGCATCTCTGGACAGTGGGGTAGATCGCCTCATTTGTTTTCAGGGTCGTGATCGGGACCTCCACGATGTGCCGAGCGCGCAACCGCTTCTTTCTTTTCGCCAACCCGGCCCGTATAGAGATCGCTTCTTGACAACGGAACCGGCCACTCGCCCCGGTTGGGCGCGGATGCCAGAATCTGATAGATGCCCGTGGTTCCCGCCTCGAAGTCCAGCGCGCAGGCAGCCATATAAAGTCGCCAGACACGATAGGTCGGCTCGTCGACCTCGCGCAGTGCCGCGTCCCGATTGGCTTCCAGGCGCCGCACCCAGTGGCGCAAGGTCAGCGCATAGTGCGGCCGCAGACCTTCCACATCGTGGATCTCGAACCCGGCGCGCTCCATGCCGAGCTGGATGTTGCTGACACAGTCGAGCTCGCCATCGGGGAAGACATAGCGATTGATGAACTCGCTGGCCACCGACTTGTTCCAGCCTTCTTCGTCGTGGGTGATGCCGTGATTCAGAAACAATCCACCTGGCCGCAGCACCTTTCGGACGATTGCCAGGTAGGTCGGCAGATTGGCGAGGCCGACATGCTCGAACATGCCGATGCTCGACACCTTGTCGAAGACACCAGCGCCTTCGAGGTCCCGGTAGTCGCACAATTTCACCGTCACCGAGTCCTGCAAACCTTCGTCAAAGATGCGCTGCTGTGCAACCTCGAGCTGCTGCCGGCTCAATGTGATGCCGTGGGCCCGTACTCCGTGGTGGCGGGCCGCCCAGCACACCAGTGCGCCCCAGCCGCAACCGATGTCGAGGAGCCGGTCGCCGGGCTGCAGACGAAGCTTGCGGCATACGTGCTCAAGCTTGTTGCGCTGCGCCTGGTCCAGCGATTCGTCGGGGCTCTTGAAATAAGCGCAGGAGTACACCCGTTCCTCGTCGAGCCACAGCCGGTAGAACTCGTTGGACACGTCGTAATGAAACGAGATCGCGGCCCGGTTCTCCGTTCTTGAGTGGGCCTTGACGGCATGCCCGTGCAGGGTTGACCGATGGCTTCCTGAATCGGGTCTCGCGTCGCAGGGTGCGTGCAATCGAAGTGCGGTGAAAAGCGCACCCAGTCGGTCGCGCAACGACAGGCGAATCGAGTTCAGATGATCCTTCAGGCAGAGCGCTGCGAAGAAGTCTCCCTCGACATCGATGTCGCCCTGGAAATAAGCTTCGGCCAAGCGCAGGGGATCACGCCCGAGGACCATCGATCGCACGAATCCTGGGTGGTGGCACACCAAGGTGAAAGACGGGTCGAAGGAGTGAGCGGCCGAATTACCGAGTCTCAAGGTGGTGCCGTTCCACAAACGCAGCGCGAGACTGCCATCGAAGCCGCGGAACAAGCGCTGCAGCAGATCCGATGCTTCGTCAGCGTAACGATGCGCTACGGCTCTCGGCTCTTGCTGTGGCGTCAAGCCGCCCGTGCGCTTCAGATCGCTCATGCGGGGGCTCCCGCTGCAACGTCCGCGCCGGCGACCCGTGGGCCGGGCGACCTCGGCGTCTTGATGTCGGCGAGCTCACGGCGCTGGAGCATCAGCGCATTGATAGTCACGACCGTCAAGCTGATAAATATCGACACCGCCGCAATCTGCGGCGACAGCGTGAAGGGATAGAACACACCGGTAGCCAGCGGGAAGGAGATCACGCTGTAGTCCACACCAGCTTGCAATCGCCCAGCAAGACGGCGTCTGCGCCGGTGCTGGCGCGGATGCTTTGCAGATCGATATTGGGTTAGCAAATGGCCCGCCATTGCCTCGATGCAGGGCGTTTCGTTAATGGCCTTCATGCGGTGATTCAAACACGCGATGGAAGCGTGCAACATGATGCAGCGCAATCGCGCAACGGGCGCGGAGAGCGGCAAGGAGCTGGCGAGAACTCTCCACTCGGTCACATTGAACCTCAACCGGGCTCCGCCGGGTCTTTGGAAAAATCGCTCCGGCTGGGCCAGACCAAGGGAGGTTCTCCGCTTGGAAGCGCCCGTGCCGCGGGCTCTTGTCCGTGCGCCATTCGGCTCTCCTCCAGCAGCGCGATCACTTCGTCGTCGCCGACCTGCTCAAAGTCAGCGTAGTACGTCCCGACTGATCCGAAGAAGCCTGGCTGCGACAAGCAGACCACATCGTCGACCAGCTTCGACAGCTCGTAGATCGTGTCGCTCGACGCGACCGGCACGGCCAACACCACCCTGGATGGCCGCATGCGACGCAGTGCCTTCAGGGCGGCGCGCACGGTGGTACCGGTGGCGATGCCGTCGTCCACGACGACGACCGTCTTGCCGGCAACGTCGAGCCGCGCCCAACCGCGCCGGTAGGCTTGGCAGCGCCGCTCGATCTCTTCGCGCTGCGTTCTGACCTCGCGCTTGATGTAAGCATGATCGCCTTCGGTCACTTGGGACGTACGCTCGTCGATCACCACCGTCGGCGGATCGCCCTCCGCCATGGCGGCCACCGCAAGCTCAGGCTGGCCCGGTGCGCCGATCTTGCGCACGATCAGCAGATCCAGTGGTGCGTGCAGCGCATGTGCCACCTCGGCGGCAACTGGCACGCCTCCGCGCGGCAGTGCGAGCACCAGCGGGTCGACCAGACCGAGGTGAACGACCGCCGCCGCGAGTTGCCGTCCGGCGTCGGCGCGATCCTTGAAGTCAGCAACCATAAGAGTTCCCTCTGAACAACGGCGGTGCGCGTCGGGCGCTTTCAGACGAGCTTGAAGTCGGGTGGCACGCGGCGCGTGCCGGAGTCGGACAAGGCGCTCCGGATCGCGTCGTCCACCGTGTCCAGCCCGATGAACTGCATCGCGGCGCGGGCGCTTTCGGGTAACTCGCGCAGATCTTTAAGGTTGCGCGCCGGCAGCAGCACGGTGTGCAGGCCGGCGCGTTGCGCGGCCAGTACCTTTTCCTTGATGCCGCCCACCGGCAGCACCAAGCCGCGCAGGCTGATCTCGCCGGTCATCGCCACGTCGTGGCGCACCGGGCGGTCGGTGTACAGCGATGCCAGTGCAATGAACATCGCCACGCCCGCGCTCGGGCCGTCTTTCGGGATCGCCCCGGCCGGGATGTGAACGTGAAGGTCGATGCCTTCAAACATCCCGGGCGGAACGCGCAGGTCAGCGGCCCGCGCCTTCACCAGCGTGAGCGCGGCCTGAGCGCTCTCCTTCATCACGTCGCCCAGCTGGCCGGTCAGGAGCAGCTTGCCGCTGCCAGCCACACGAGTGGCCTCGATGAAGAGGATCTCGCCGCCCACAGAAGTCCACGCCAGGCCGGTGGCCACGCCGGTGACGCTGCTGCGCAAAGCCACCTCGCGCTCGAACTTCGCCGGCCCGAGGATGGCGTCCAGATCCGGTGCGTCGATCCGCACGTTCTCGGTCGAACCCTCGGCCACCTTCATCGCGGCATGGCGCATCGCGCGGCCGATCTCGCGCTCGAGCTGGCGCACGCCTGCTTCGCGCGTGTAGTCGGCGACGATCGCCTTCAGCGCCTGCACACTCAGCTCGCACTGGTCTTCGCGCAGGCCGTTGGCCTCACGCTGCCGGCGCACGAGGTAGGTCTGCGCGATCTGCAGTTTCTCTTCCTGCGTGTAGCCTGGCAGGTCAATCACTTCCATGCGGTCTCGCACCGCTGGCGGCACGTTGTCGATCACGTTCGCGGTGGCGATGAAGACGACGCGGCTCAGGTCGAAGGGCACTGCGAGGTAGTTGTCGCGGAAGGTGCCGTTCTGCTCCGGGTCCAGCACCTCGAGCAACGCGGCCGACGGGTCGCCGTGGGCGCTGGCGGTCAGCTTGTCGACCTCGTCGAGCATCATCACGCAGTCGCGTACGCCGGCCTTGCGCAGGCCTTGCACGATGTTGCCCGGCAGCGCGCCGATGTAGGTGCGGCGGTGTCCGCGGATCTCGGCCTCGTCGTGCACGCCGCCGAGCGACACGCGCACGAAGGGCCGCTGCAGCGCCCGCGCGATGCTCTGGCCGAGCGAGGTCTTGCCGACGCCCGGCGGCCCGACGAAGCAAAGAATTGGCGCGCGGCCCTGCGGGTTCAGTTTGCGAACGGCGAGGAACTCGACGATGCGCTGCTTCACGCGCTTGAGGCCGAAGTGGTCGGCCTCCAGCGTCTGGCGTGCAGCAGAAAGGTCGATCGGTGTCTCGATCGGCGTCGCCCATGGCAGTTCCACCATCCGCTCGAGGTAGGTGCGCAGCATCGAGTATTCGCCCGACGCATCCGACATGCTTTGCAGCCGCCGCAGTTCCTTGCGTGCATGGGCCTCGGTCTCCGCCGGCATGCCCGCCTTGGTGATTGTTTCTTCCAGGCGCGCGATCTCCTCGTCGTTGCCGCCGTCTTCGCCGAGCTCCTTCTGGATGGTCTTCAACTGCTCGCGCAGCAGGAACTTGCGCTGGCGGTCGTCGAGCTGCTCCTTGGTGCGCTCGCCGATCTCCCTGGACAGGCGCAGCACTTCGATGCGGCGCGAGAGAATCTTCAGCAGCTTGCTCACGCGTTCCTGCGTCGCGATGGTCTCCAGCAGCGCCTGCTTCTCGTTCACTTCCGCATCGATGACGCTGGCGGCGATGTCGGCGAGTTCGGCTGGCCCGCGCGTGGTTTGCAGCGCGTGTACCAACTCGGCCGGCACGCTGGGCAGCAGCGACAGCAACTCGATCGTGCGTTCGCGAAGCTGGATCGCCAGCGCTTCGGCCTCGGCCGACGCATCGGCGGGCTCGTCGATGGGTTCGATCTTTGCAGAAAGAAAAGGGTAGCCCTCGGCCAGTTCCACGATCCGAAAGCGCTGCGTGCCCTCGCACACCGCGTGGTGCAGGCTCTCCTGCGGGTTGAGGTGATGCACCACCTTGGCCAGCGTGCCCACGGAACACAGCCCGGCCAGCCCCGGATCGTCTTCCTGTGGATCCTTTTGCAGCACGATCCCCACCGTCGAGCCGGCAGCGAGCGCCTGTTGTAGCGCGGCGATCGACTTGGCGCGGCCCACGCTGATCGGCACCAGAACATGCGGAAACAGCACGACGTTGCGCATCGGAATCAGGGCCACCACACCGGACGGCAATTCGATAGTGGGTGGGGTGGGCTGGCTCATGGTGTTCTCCCGGGCGGCGCGTGTTCCTGGCTCGCGGTACGGATCGGCATCGCGACATTTCGGGGTCGAAGCAGAGAAGCCCAACCGCCGTTGACAGTGCCTCCGTCGACCGCAGCGCGTGTGGCATCGCGGTAGAAAAGCTGCTTGGCAGTCATGGTGTCGAACACCTGCGCTGATTCTGCAGAGCTTTCGGTCTCAACCGACACGCAACTCGTCGACGACGGCCAGTACCCCCGGAGCCGACCAGGCCACGCCTTGCGCCGCGTCCCGCTCCTGCCATGAATGCACGGTGCCGCTGAGCTTCACCGTCGTGCCGTCGACATCGACCTGGATGTGCTTGGCCTCGCGTATCGCCTGGCGCGTCAGCGCTTCGTGGATCTTGCGCGACAAGTCGGCCCCCTTGGCGCTGGCGCGCAACGTGATCTCGTTACTGATGCCCACCACGCCCATCAACGGACGAATCGCCTTCTCGACGCTGCGCCGCTGGTAGTCCCATTCGACATCGCCCTGCAGCGTCACCCAGCCATGGTCGACGGTCAGCCGGATCGACTCTACCGGCACAAGCGTGTTCCACTTCAGCGCCTCCTCGGCGCCTGCGGCGATGTCGGTATCGCTGCGCTTGTGGTTGTGCGCGAGCTTCACATCGAGTTCGAGTGCAATCGCCTTCACCCCGGCCACACGCCGGAGCGCGCGGGTGGCGGCGTGCTTCTCGGCGAAGGTTTCCAGGTGCCCGCTCAGCGTTACCACGCCGTCTTTTACGGCTATGCCGATGGCGGTGGATTTGACCGTCGGATCCCAAGCCAGCTCGGCCGTCACGTCTGTCTTCAAATCGGCGTCTGTTTTCATGATGACAATTCTTTCAATGGAGTTGCATGGATGGCTCGCAGCGGTCTCTTCGCAAAGCCAGGTGGGCCATCCTCCAATCTAGGCCTCTGCACGAGGCAGCCTTTGATATGGATCACGGTATGGTGAGGTGGAGCGCCGGATTGCCGGATCGCGGTGCGGCGACGCGCCGTTCATCGCAGGAATGCAACGAGCCGGTGCGTTCCAACCTCGAGCAGGGTCTTTCGCGCCAGAGCGCTCAGGGTGTCCACGGCCTGCGGCGTTGCGACGTCGATGCCCAGGCCTGCGTCGGGTGGCCAATCGGCATCGAGCCGGAGATAACGATCGCCCAGGCGGTCCTCCATCATCGCCTGCACGTGCTGCTGCTGCACGGCGATGAGCGTCAGCATCAGCCTGCCGTCGGCCAGCCAGCCGACCGCACCGGTGTCGTCTCGCACGCCTTCGGCAGGACGATAGCGGGCCGTGGCGGTGCCGATCGACAGCATCGACACCCGACCGGGAGCGACGCCCATGAAATGCTCGAGCTCGTGCAACGCCACCTGGTCGGGCGCGACGGCGAACAAGCCGCCATCCGCGTAGATGTGACGCCCGATGCGCACCGACGGAAAGTAGGCTGGCGCCGCGCATGCCGCCATCGCGACGTCGACTGCGCGCAAGCGGCCATCACCGTGCGATGCCGGTGCATGCGGCGTCTTGAATACCTTGGTCTGGCACAGGCCCACATCGACCGCAGGCACAACCACCCGATGCAAGGCGTCGGCCAGTTGTTGGTCACCGATCTCCGCATGCAGGGCCTCGCGCAGCGCTTCGCCGGAATATTTAGGCCCCCGAACTGAGCGACTGAGGTCGAACAGCCGGCCCAGCGCACTGCTGGGCAACGCGCGGCTGGAAAACACTGCAGACCCATGCTCGGTGAACAGCCGCACCAGGCGCGCCATGGGTATCTCGTAGGCCAGCGCCAACGCGAGCAGCCCGCCGATCGAAGTGCCGGCGAGCAGGTCGAAGCGGCGTGCCAGCGGCTCGCCCGCGCGCGCCTCCAAGCCCTCGAGAACGACTGCCGTGTACAGACCGAGGAAGCCTCCGCCGGCGAGCGAGAGAACCTTCAGCGGACGATCCGTCGCAAGCGGTAGTAGCGGCATGGGGCGTACCCCTCAAGGAACCGGGCATGCGAAGGGTGCGCGCGGCGATGTCATCGAACGGTCCGATCGGATGGTGTGGACCGCCGCATTACGGCACCGGCGGCGAACGGCGTGCTTGCGCTCGCGCAAAGCGCGACGTGATCGCACAAGGGAGCCCGAGTTTGCGGCGAAGCAGGGACGCGCTTACTGCATCGTTCTCAAACACTTTGAACTGACGCAGCGCAAACGGACCGTGCATTCGCAGTGCTTGAATCGATTCAGCGGCTGGTAGCCGTATCCCATCACCATTGCCGGAGCCACCATGAACATCGCCGCCATTTGCCAGCCCGAGGTCATCACGATCGACGCAGGCGCCTCGTTGCGGGACGCTGCCAGCTTGATGCGCGAGCATCACATCGGCGCGCTCGTGGTGACGGTCGACGCGGCCGGTCAAGAACAGGCGGTGGGTGTGATCACCGACCGAGACCTGGCGATTGAAATTCTCGCCCGCGATCTAAATCCAACCGACATCAAGGTCGGCCAGCTGGCCAGCCGCCGCCTCGCGTCGGTGCCCGGCACTGCCGGAATCGCCGAGGCGGTTGCCGTGATGCAAGAGGCTGGTGTGCGCCGCCTGCTGGTCACAGGCAGTGAGCGTCAGCTCGCCGGGTTCGTGTCGGCCGACGATCTGCTCGGGGCGCTGGCGGGGCAACTGGGTGTTCTGGCGAACGCGTTGCGCACGGGTATCGCGCGCGAAGGTGTTGAGCGGCCTTCGATCCCTCGCGCGGGGCCGCGCCCCGTCTTCCTGCCCCACGGCACGCCCGGCATGCAGCAGTCGATCGGCCCGCGATGAACACGTTGACCAAACTGGTGTTGGGCGCCATGGGGGCCCTGCGTCCGCTGCCGGCGCATGGCGACGCAACCAAGACGATTCAATTACCGCCTCCAGAACTCAATGGCGGTGCAAGCCTGCTGAAAGCTCTGTCGAACCGGCGATCCTCGCGCGAATACCGCAACGATCCGTTGCCCTTGGCCTTGCTGTCAAATCTGCTGTGGGCCGCCAACGGAGTCAACCGCAGCGATGGTGGTCGCACCGCGCCGTCTGCGCTCAATGCGCGGGAAATCGACATCGTGGTCGCGTTGCCGGAAGGCGCCTACCGCTTCGACGCCGTGTTGCATGCGCTGGAGTTCGTCTGCGCGAAGGATCTGCGGCGAGTGACCGGTTACCAGGATTTCGTCGACGAGGCGCCGCTGGACCTGGTCTATATGGTTGACCATGCGCGGATGAAGCGGGTGCCAGTGGCGCAACGCCTGAGCTTTGCGAGCGTCGCGGCCGGTGCCATTGCGCAAAACGTCTATTTGTTCGCTGCCAGCGCCGGCTTGGTCACTGTGATCCGTGCCTGGATGGACCGCGAGGCCATCGCCCGTGCGCTGGGGCTTCCTCACGACCAAGAGGTTCTGCTGTCGCAGACCGTCGGCTTCAGCAAGGGCTGAGCCGCAGGCGGTTCGTGAACACCATCGCGCACTGTTCAGCGGGAGTTGCGCAACGATTTGACCCTGGCTTGACATGGCGCAACCGCCAGCGCGACGCGAGGTCCATATTGAGGCGGTCAATCGATTCGAGGTGAATGATGAGCAAGATTCTGGCGGTCGTCTATTCCTACACCGGAACGTCGCGGCGCTTGGCGCAGTTGCTGGTTGCCCAGCGGCAATGGACTTTGGCCGAAGTGCGCGACGCTTTTCCGCGAAGCGGCGTTGGAGGCACTTCGCGTTGCCTGCTGGATTCGATTTTTCGCCGCTGTCCGGAAATTCGCTACGACGGACCGAATCTCGACGAGTTCGACGCCGTCGTGTTGATCTCGCCGATCTGGGCTTATCGTCTGGCCGGGCCGATGCGCAGCTTCGTTGCAGCGCAGCGCGCGTCGCTGCGCGACGTCGCGGTGATCTCGGTGATGGGCGGAAGTGGGGCGCCCAATGCCGTCGCAAAAGTGACGCGGTTGATCGGCCGTCCGCCGCTGACGAACGCTGCCTTCACATCGCGAGAGGTCGAAGACGGTAGCTGTGCGGGGCGGCTGCAGGCTTTCGGCAGAGCGGTGCAAGAGGCCAGGGACAGTTCGCTGGTCGTTCGCCCGTCCACATGGTCGCCGCGGGCTGCGTGAGTCGATTCGGCGTGGCGGAGTCGCTGTGCCGAATCGCGCCTCGGCATGTCGTCTCTCGACGAAGGGGCGTGAGGTGAAGCAGTTTGCTCTTGTGGTGTCGATCCTCGCGATAGTGTCCGCTACCGTATCTTGCGACAAGCTCAAGCCGCCTGCGCCGCCGCTGCCGCTGCCCAAGACCGAACCCGCATCGCCCTCACCGAAAGTGACCGCGCCGAAGGAGCAGGCACCCGGGGCGTCTGCCGTGCGCTGAAGCAGGCCGTGCTGTTTCCAAGAGCGGGCTCGTCCCGGGGTGCTGCGGACCCCATTGCGAGCAACGACGCTGCCGCCATCGCCTTATCGCAACATTGACAAAGCGCAAGTCCGTCGCACGCGATTGCATGATTCTTGAACACACGAACAGGAGTACCAGCATGGTCCGATCGGCGAGAGCCTCACACAAGAAGACAGCCCTGCTCCCGCCGGCCGCGCTGGTGATCGATGGCGCGTCGCGGGACGTCGTCGAACCTCCCGACGGCGATTACTCGCTGGCCACCGATAACCAACAGGGGGGCGGCCCCTTCGAGAGTCATGAGCTGGCGCAGGCAGACTGTAATGCGGTTGGCGTCGAGGCTTTGGCGCCCGGCGAGGCTTCGCAGGAGACGGTGCACGAGATCGGCGTCGATGACTGGATCGATGCCGAGACCGGCAGTCCGGCCGACGACGAACCGCCGCATTTTCAGGAAAAGTGATGACGCAGCGCTTCGATGTCTGCAATGGCGACGCCGATGGCCTGTGCGCCGCGTTGCAGTGGCGGCTGCACGAGCCGGCGCCCGCCACGCTGCTGACCGCATTGAAACGCGATATAGCGTTGCTCGAGCACGTGCACGCGAATGGCGGCGACGAAGTCAATGTTTTCGACCTGTCGATGCACCGCAATCGGGCCGCCCTGCTGGGCCTGCTCGGTGCCGGCGTGCGCGTGCGCTACTTCGATCACCACGCGGTGGGCGACATCCCCTCCGATCCTTTGCTCGAAGTGCAGGTCGACTGCGCCAGCGACATCTGTACCAGCCTGCTCGTGGACCGCCGCATTGACGGTGCCTTTCGCGCCTGGGCGCTGGTTGGTGCTTACGGCGACAACCTCGCAGGCGTCGCCGATCGGTTGGCGATCGAATCCGGCATCGGCAGCGACGTCAGACTTCGGCTGCGCCGGCTCGGCGAGGCGATCAACTACAACGCTTACGGCGACGACGAGAGCGATGTGTGCATCGCTCCGGCGCGCTTGTATGAGGTCATGGCGCGCTACCGCGATCCGTGCGACATGCTCGCGCATGAAGGCATTGCCGACGAGATCGACACCCGGCGCCGCGCCGACCTGAGACAGGCCTTGGCTTGGCCACCGCATCGGCAAGACGCGCACGGCAGTGTGCTCGTTCTGCCCGACGCAGCGTGGAGCCGGCGCGTGCTCGGCTGCCTCGCCAATGAGTTGGCTAACGCCCAGCCGCAACACGCCCATGCGGTGCTCAAGCTGCAGCGTACGGGCGGTTACGAGGTCAGCGTGCGTGCGCCGCTCGCATCGCCGACGGGAGCCGATGCGCTGTGCAGCCGGTTCGGCGGGGGCGGTCGCGCGCGTGCCGCCGGCATCGACGGCCTGCCGGCGGACAACCTCGAGCGTTTTCTCGCGGACTTTGCCAGCACGCGCTGGGGCGAGCCGGCTCCGATGCGCTCAAGATGATGGGTTGTCCGGCAGGTGAGCGCTGCACCAGTTCCCGGCCAGTTGCGTCATTCGCTCAAGCGCGCCGTGCTCTTCGAACAGGTGGGTGGCCCCCGGAACGATGGCGAGTTCGCTTTGGTTCGTCAGTTGGCTAAGCGCGCGCCGGTTGAGCACCAGGACTTCCGCGTCCGCGCCGCCGACGATCAGGAGCGTCGGCGCGCCGACGCGAGGCAGGGCATTGCCGGCTAGGTCCGGCCGGCCGCCACGCGAGACGACCGCGAAAACGCGCTCAGGACGGACGGCTGCGGACACGAGTGCGGCCGCGGCACCGGTGCTGGCACCGAACAACCCGAGCGGCAGGGCAGCAAGTGAAGGCCTTCGATCCAGCCATTCGATCGCGTCGGTCACACGCCGGCCGAGCAACTCGATGTCGAAGACGTTGGCGCGCTCGAGGGCCTCCTCGGGCCGCAGCAGGTCGAACAGCAGCGTGCCCAATCGCTGCTTGTTCAAGGCGTGCGCGACCTGAAGATTTCGCGGCCTGAGCCTGCCACTGCCGCTGCCATGCGCGAACACGATGAGCGCCTGCGCGCGAGGCGGCAATACCAGATCGCCTTCCAGCGCGTGTGGGCCGATCAGAACCTGCTTCGGGAGATACAGCAACTCGTCCATCGTCGCTCCTGGCATGCCGGGTCGACCTTGAATGCCACGCGTGAGCGTCGCTTATGCACGGGATGCGCCCGGCGAAGTTTGCGCATTCGCAAGGATCCCGCGAGTACGAGCACACCTGGGCGTGGGGCATGTGCGTGCACCACCGACCAACCTGGCGAACCGCTTGCAGCGGCTGGTCCGTTACGACCTCGGCGACTGCCTCACGCTGCATTCCTGGGGTCGCGCGTGCGGCTCGCGCCTGCCCCTGCAAAGTGCTGCGAAGCACCGGAGTGCGTGGTTAAGTCGGCAGCAGCTCGTTGCGGTACTTACGTGCGGGCGATGCTTACTGTCTCCCTGACACGTCAGAGCGCAGCCGGGTTGCACCTCCATTGCGGATCGGCCAGCCGGGCCGGCGCGGGCGCAGCAGCAAGATACAGTGGGAGACCGCGCCGCTGCCGCGACCCGTACGACCCATCTGCGCGTACAGCAACCACGCCCCGCCATCGTGAACGACCCCTCCCGCCGCCGCTTCGTCACCACACTGGGTGCGTCTGCGCTCATCCTCGTCCCCGGCTGGGTACGCGCTGGCGCTGACCCGACACGCGCTTTGCGTTTCGACAACCTGCACACCAACGAGAAACTGAGCGTCGAATATTTCGCCGCCGGTGGCTACCTGCCCGACGCCCTGTCGGCCGTGAACCACCTGCTGCGCGATTTCCGCACTGGCGATGTCGGCACCATCGACCCGGCGCTGCTCGACCTGCTGCACCGGCTGGCGGCGATCACCGGCAGCCAGCGAGCTTTCCACGTCATCTCGGGCTACCGATCGCCCGCCACCAACGAAACCCTGCGCCAGAGCAGCAGCGGCGTGGCCGGTGGCAGCCTGCATCTGCGCGGCCAGGCGATCGACATCCGGCTGGCCGACGTGCCGCTGGCGACACTGCGCGATGCCGCACGGTCGATGCGCTCGGGCGGCGTCGGCTACTACGCTGCATCGGAGTTTGTGCAGGTGGATACCGGCCGCGTGCGGTCCTGGTAGTCGATTCAATCGTCAACGAAGTTAGAACGAAGCCAGAACCCGCCGGCTGGCCAGCGCGCGGGCGAGCCTCGTGTCGTGACCGTAAATGTCGCTGGCGAAGTGAAGCGCCTGGTCGGCCGGCACCACCATCGCGGTCATGTAGAAGAGGATCACCTGCAACGGCTCCGTCAGATCGACGCGCAGCGACAACGTGCCCGCCATAGCCGCCTGGACGCGTTCGCGGGTCCAGACCGGCTGGTCCTTCAGCACCCAGTGCGCCAGCGCGACCGGATTTGCCACCCGCACGCAACCGTGGCTGAAGTCGCGTCGCGCCCGGCCGAAGAGTTGCGCCGCCGGCGTGTCGTGCAGGTACACGTTGGCGTCGTTCGGAAAGATGAACTTCACAAGCCCAAGGGAGTTCTTGGGCCCCGGCCGCTGCCTCAGCCGCAGCCCGCCCTCGCGCAGCCCAGCCAGGTTCTCGTTGCTGGCGGCGACGGCCTGGGCGTCGTCGCCGGCACCACGCACGATCTCCATGTCGTTGCGCTGCAGGTAGCCGGGGTCGCGCGCCAATGCGGGCAGCACGTCGTTGCGCACGATCGAGCGCGGCAGGTTCCAGTAGGGCCGGAAGACGAGGTAGCGCATCTCTTCAATCAGCACTGGCGTCTGGGTGTTCAGCGCGCGTCCGACCACGACCCCCATGCTGATCGAAGCGTCGGCCGGCGCGGCGGGATCCCAGGCCCACAGCCGGAACATCGGGATGTTGATGCCGACGAAGGGCCGCGCGCCCAGATCCGGCAGCCAGCGCAGGCGCTCGAGCGCCAGTTCGAGCTGCTGCACCCGATGGGAGATCGGAACGTTCAACGCCGCCAGCGTCGCCCGCCCGATCGCGCCATCGGCCGCGAGTCCGTGCCGGGTCTGGAAGCGCCTGAGGCCTTCGGCGAGCGTGGTGTCGGTGCAGTCAATGGGTGGAGCCGTATCAGACGGCAAGTCTCCGACCGCGAGGAGCAACCGATGCAGCGCGACACCGCCGCAATAGGGCTCGCCCCGCTTCACCGGTATTGCGACGCTCAGGGGACCAAGCGATCCGTCCGCCGCCAGGACGCGGTAACGTGCCAGCGCTTCGCGCAGCTTCGCGTACTGGCCGAGCTGAGGCCGCAGTTCGGCCGCCAACTGCGGCAGGCGTTGTACGGAGGCAGCGGCGCGCAGCAGCGCGGCAAAGTCAGGCGCTGCGGCACCCGGGCGTACCACCCGAAATCCCAGTGCGCGGGGATCGACGCGGCCGAGATGGACATCGTGCAGGAAGCGGCGCATCGCGGCGTCCAAATCGCGCTCGAATACGGGCTGTTGCGAGAACGCTTCGCCGGGCGCAGCGTCCAGTGCCGCGGCCTGCTGGGCGAGTTCGGCGGCCCGGTAGTCCCGAGGCGCAAGGCCGTCGGTGCCAGCGTCGGCCAGCAATCGCAGGGCGTCGTGCGCGCTCACATTCGGCCGGCCGGTCGCGTCGATCCACACGGGATCTACTGGCGCTGCTTGCGTTGGTTCGGCCGGCCACATCAACATCAAGAGCGGAAGCATTAGCGCCGTGCGAAGCCACGGGCCCCAGCCCGGCGCCGCCGTCGGTAGCTCGCCTATCATCGCGACCCGCGCCCTCATATCCTGGGCGCACGCGCACCTGCTAGTCCTCGCGGCGTGCCCTCCATCGCCCAGCAGAGGGTCGTCGTTACCTTCATGGATTCGCATCGTGTCTGGCTCCTCTATCTATCTTCCGGGCGGGCGCCGTTCCGCGTAGCACGCGGTGGCGTTCAAATGCAGCGGAACCGATCAGATGGCGCGCATCGAAGAGCCCCGACGGTGGGCTCATATGAATGCGACATCAACACCGGCACCGCGATAGCTGCCAGCAGACCGCGTGTGGTGCCACCTAGCCTATGTGAGGGCGAGGGGCGGTGACCATAGTCGCCCATCACGATCAGGTCTGTTTTCAGCTCGGCGGCGCGCGCGAGCAATGGGCCGACGATGCCGATCTCGGTCTCCTGCACGTCAACATCCGCCGAGACACCATGCCGCATCAGCCACTGATGCAACGCGTCGAAGCACAGTCGCTCGGCCCCGGTGGCATCGCCGCCTGCCTCGTTCCAGATCACGACATGAACGTGCCGTGCCAGGCGGAGAAGCGGTACCGCATCCGACAGCGCTCGCGCGGCCTCGCGGCTGTCGTTCCACGCCACCAAGACGTTGGTGCCGATGGTGCCGATGGTGTCGAAGCGGCCCGCGTAGCGAAGAATCAGCGTCGGTCGAGCACTGTGGAGAACGACTTGCTCGACAAAGTTCTGCGTCAGGCCGTGATCGGGGGCGGCAGGATCGGCCTTGGTCAGAATTGTCAGGTCGTTGCAATGAGCGTGATGCACAAACGATGAGGCTTGGTCGGATTCCTCGATCACCGCGTCGAACGACTTGACATCCGCTACTCCGCACTCTTTGCGAAAGCGTTCCATGGACTGCTCGGCCTGCTGGTGAGGCGCGTCTGCTTGCGCCGCAGGATCGGAAAGTGGGGTCGTCGCTTTCGCAGCCGCCGGCACGTTGAACAGGCCTACCGGCGCGACTCCTTGCAGGTGACAGTCAAACGCCTTGGCGAGCCGCATAGCTGCATGGCTGCATGGCTGCGCGCGGAACACTACGAGCCTTGGTCGAGGAGGACGAAAAAGCTGTGGTGGATCATCTTGCACTTCCTATGTCAGTGGCAGGTGATTGTTCGGGCGCTTGCCGCGGTGCGCCTTGATGTTGCGCAAGGGCGTCGCGTGCGCGCGTGCTCCGTGCACCATAGCGCTGACGTCCCGTTCATGGTGTCGGCGGAGCGAACCGTTGATTGCATTGACGGAGGACAACCAACCAACGAGCGATATGGCGTTAAATTGGCGATGGCACAAAGAATCAACATGGCGCCAGATTCGATTGATATGTACTGCCCGAGCCACGACCATGACAGAAGGGCAAACGCCACATTGGCTGCGCCGAACGGTGCCGGCGCACTTGCTCGACGGCCTGGTGTGGGTGGGCTTCGTCGATGCGGCGATTCGTTGCAGCCATCGCCTGGGCCGCATGGTGCCCGGCGCCACGCACTTCTTCGTTGTAGCGGGCGCGCTGGAGCAGGTCGCGCCACTGCCTGACTTCTTTGGAGTACGCAGCATGACAGCCGACGATTTACCGTTTCGCGATCGGCGGCATGCTGGTCAGGAATTGGCCATCCACCTGGAGCAGTACCGCGGTCGGGCAGGCTTGCTGGTACTTGCTCTGCCACGCGGCCGCGTTGCCGTGGGGTTCGAGGTGGCCCGCGAATTGCGGGCGCCGTTAGACATCTTCGTGGTGCGCAAGCTCGGTGTACCCGGCCACGAAGAGTTCGCCATGGGTGCCATTGCCAGCGGCGGTGTGAAAGTCATGAATCCATTGCGGGGCTTCACTGTCAAACCCGAGGCAAGTGCGGCGGTGGTCGAGCGTGAGCAGGCCGAGTTGGTGCGGCGCGAGCACCTTTACCGCAACCGGCGTCCGGCAGTTCCCCTTCAGGGCCGCACACGGCCTATACGTTCGACAGCTTCGAATGCGCGATCCATAAGCTCGCGTCCGCTTGCGCGCATTGCGGCGTGCGCATCATCGGCCACGGCCTGGAAAAGGGCGACCAGATGTCCTGCTGCGATCACTTCGCCGAGCGGGCGGGCATTAAAGAACTGCGCGACCATGCCTAGTGACAGCACTCGACGACCGCACCCGAGAAACGCTCCAAGAATGAACACGCAACAGTTGAAAGACCTGATGAGTCGCGACGTGAAAGTCATCAGTCCCGATACGACCATCCGGGACGCCGCAGGAAAAATGCGCGGTGTGCAACCGCCACCGCACCGTGAAGACGGTGCCCAGGATCCACCCAGTCGTCCACCGTCGCTTTCATCTTCAGGTTCACCTTCATCTTCGCCGCCCGCACCCGACAGGACGCCAAAGCCAATCCGTGATCCGCAACGCCAACATCCTCCCGATCCGCTGCGAGAACCGCCTTGGCCGGAACCAATGCCTGATCCGTCCCAGCCGGAGCATCCCGATCCCGTGCGAGAACCGCGTTGGCCAGACCCAGTGCGTGATCCACCCCACCCGGAGCATCCCGATCCGGTGCGAGAACCGCCTTCCGACAGGCCGCCGGTAGGAGTCTCGTTCGCGCAAATCGAGGCCCGGCAGCGGTCTCGCTCATCCGCATTTTCCAACGTCTGCCCAAGGAGGAACCATGCCGCAAAAGTCTTGGAGCGCAAAGCGCGAGCGTCAGTACGTGCACATCAAGGACAGCCTGCTCGAACGCGGCAAGGGAGAACAAGTCGCCGCGGAGATTGCGGCCCGCACCGTCAACAAGGAGCGGACACAACACAGCGAGTCCGAGGAGGCGAGCGCCTCATCGATCAACGACATGCCGGCAAGCGGGCGCGGCGGTTTGCGATCGCATCAAAGTGCGGGTAGGCGCACGTTGGCTCAACTTCGCGCCGAGGCGACGCGACGGGCCCTGAATGGCCGGTCCAGGATGAACAAGGCGCAGCTGGAACAAGCTCTGAGCCGCTGAGTGAGCATGGTGAAGTGACGCGAGCCGGTTCAGAGCCAAATTGTCCGCGGAGTCGCACGACATCATCAAGAAGACTTGCCAATGGACGAGAAGACCGCCAGCGTGCGCTGGGAAGCCCAGGTCAGGTACGAAAAGGGCCAGATCGACGCCGCCTGAGTACGCCCCAAGGACGCCGCCTTGCGGCGCCCGTCCCCCGCGGGAATTTGAAGCAAGTGGCAAAGCCACATTGACTCAAGAGTCGTCCCGTCACGGCGGCTTCATTGCGCTGCATTGCTCCCAGAGTTCGGCGAGTTCGCGCACTTCTTGGTTGGTGCGGCAACAAAGAAACCCCCTCGCGAACGCCGTGCTGTCTGCCAGACCGGGATGGGACTTTTCGACTTGGCGCAGCAATCCGTCTGCAACGGTCGCGTCGTTCAGCGAGCCGATTGCGTCTTGCAGTGTGGTAAGGCGCTTGATGTAGCGCTTCGCGCGTCGGGCCGGACGCAGCCGCTGAAAGAACTCTGCCGCGTAGCGGGCCTTCTTCGCCGCGATTCGCACGCGATGACGGTCCTCGGGCGTGCCATGCTCCAACCGCTTGCCACTTTCGAGCAGTTTCTTGTGACGTCGTGCGAGGATCTCTGCCGCGCGTTTGTCGAGTGGCTCCGCGAGCGCCTGGCGTGCTGAGTCGTCGGGCGACTCGCGCCAGCGTGAGCTGTGCAACCATGCCACCAAACCGAGCATCATCCGCGAATAGCGCACCGACGCCACCGAACCGGCGGCGTGCTGGCGTTTCGCCCTCGCGATCATAGATGCCGCCTGCTTCAACGGCGGCAATTCCGCTTCGGTCGGGCAGGCGTCGGCCATCCTGGCAAGGGTGGTGTCAGCCAGCACGTCGGCGTCGCGCGCGGCGCCGAGTTGACCCGCCAGCCACTCGAGTTCACTCTGCAAAACCACGGGCAAGGGCGCCCATTTGGCGAACAGGCCCAGCGCCGAGCGCAGCCGGCGCAGGCCCACACGCATCTGGTGCACGCTCTCCGGGTCGTTGGTCCTCACGACGCCGGATTCGTTGTCCTGCATCTGCGCCGCGCAGTTGCTCACGATGGCGCGAAAGCCCTGATCGACAGTCATCTCCAAGGCAAGTTCGACGGCGCCGGCCTTTACCCCCGTCGAGGGCTGCGGTGCAACGAGCGCATAGCCGCGTGCGGCCTTGCCGAGGTTGGCCACACGCAGCCGCACCTTGTTTTGCAGCTGCAGGGCAAAGTCAAACAACGCGGCCGGGTCGCCTGCCTTGAGCATGAGCTTGATCTCGCTGATCGGCTCGTGTGCATGGCCTCGCCGCAACTCACCCTGGTCGAGTGCCACGTCCACCAGCGTGCCGTGCGGCAAACGAAATGACCAGACCGTGCGGCGGAACACGCTGTCGAAGATCGGCCCCATACCCTGCGCCAGCGCTGGCGCCGTGAGCACCTTCTCCCAGTTGGAGCCTCTCTGGACGAGCGCAGCCAATGCCGCGAGGTTGGGCCTTGGCCCGTCGATGCTCGCTTCCCATTCCTGCCGTTGGGGCAGCCCGGCAATTGCGCGGCCTCCGGCCTTGAGCGTCTCTGTCCACAAACGGCCTGCGCGACGCACGCGCAACTCCATGCCGTGCTCTTTGAGGCGCAGTGCCGGCGTGTCGAAATAAGTGGTGCTGAACTTCTGCAAATGCGGCTTGCCCACTGCCCATTGCGGAAGCATCGCAAGGCGGCGGAAGGCGGCCACATCGGCTGGCATTAGCAGGAGCTTGAGTTCGACTTCCATGATGAAACTTCAGCACAATGAAATCGTTCTGCACCTGTCACAAAACCGGGCAGGTCATGTAGGACACCCTGGCTAGGTTCGAGTCGGCATCAGCTCGGGTTTCGGGTCAACTTTCGGTCGGCGTCTGCACGCCGCTGTCAGTGTGACAAGAGCGAACACCAGTTCGCACGCAGCAGAAGATCGCGGGTCACTCCCCCGAGCGCCCATTCGCGCAGGCGGCTGTGCCCGTAGGCACCCGCGACGATGACGTCGGCTCCCTGATCCTGAGCCATTGCGTACAGCGCGGTTGCGTCGTCGCCGGTCGAAGGCGACGTGAGGCACTCCGCTTTGATGCCATGCCGATTGAGCCAACCGGCGACATCCTCAATCTGCGTGCGAGCCGCAGCCAACTCCTCTTCAACTGCAATCTCGACGACGGCCACATGACTGGCACATTTGAGCAGCGGCAGGGCGTCAGAAACCGCGCGTCGCGCTTCGCGCGTGTCCTTCCAGCCGACCACGACCCGGTCGAGCTTGACTTTGCCGGCGGCAGCTGGCACGACGAGAACCGGCCGCCCCGCACGCATGACGAGATCGCCTGTATTCACAGACCGCGACGAATCAAACAAGTCGCCGGAAGCGATGCCGGTGATGACGAGGTCTGCACTTCGCGCCTCGCGCGCAAGGTAGTCGGAGAGCAACGTAAACATCACCGTCGAGCGCCACTCGAGAGTCACGGCACGCATTTGAAGCGCACGTCGGAATTCGGCCTCGGCCGCCTTCATTTCCTTGTCGAGTTCCTGGCGATCCTGCTCATAGATATCGCCGGATATGAAACTATCGCCGTAGACGAGCTGCATCGGCTGGCACGCCGCGATACCGATCACGCCCGCATGGAAGCGCTCCGCAAGGTCTCCCGCGATCTGCAGCAGGCCCGCATTAGAGCGCCCCAGTTCCAAGTGCACCATCAAGGTTCCATAGGTCATGATTCAAATCCCTTCAGCGCACCAGCAGCGCCGGTGTCGCGCACTTCGCCAGAACCTTTGTCGCGACCGAACCGAGCCCGAGGTTGACGAGGTCGATGTGGTCGCGCGAGCCCATTACCAACAGATCTAATTTGCCTTCTTCGGCTAGATTTGCAATCGAATCGGGAGCATGGCCCGCCGGGTGGACGAAGGTCGCCTCGATCCCCTGATGCTTGAAGAAGGCCCGAATCGGTTGGAACACCGCTCCGGCATCGTCGTCATGAAACTTGCGGACGACCTCAGCTTCGACAAACGCTGCCGCCCGGTCCGGAACCGCGAGCAGGGAATGAACCACGCTGTAGTGGTGGTTCGGTACAAGCCGTTCTTTATGCACCGCGAGGTAGGTCAGCACGCGTTTCGTATAAGAACTGTAGTCGGCAGCGATCAGAATTTTCACCTTCGCCCCTCTCAAATCTTCGATCGCAAGTGTCGCAAGCTCCGTACGCTCTTTCCTTGTCGAAAATCAAGGATGCGGCTGCCGGCCGCGAGAAGATGGTCGTGGATTCTTGTGAGAACTCCGTGTGACCGACCGGCGACAATTGATGGAGGTGACGATGCTGATGTTTTCCTTGGCACCCGCCGACCCCTTCTCCCAGGCTCTGGCTGGCGCGCTCGATGTCGCGCTGTCGCCGCACGAGGAACGCCTGTTCCCTGACGGCGAGCGCAAACTTCGGCCCCTCGTTGACCCGCGCGGCGCGGATGTCTATGTGTTGGACAGCCTGCACGGCGGCCCAACCGACAGCCCGCACGACAAGCTCTGCCGGTTGCTGATGTTCATTGCCACGCTGAGGGATCACGGCGCCGCGCGGGTGACGGCCGTCGTGCCCTACCTTGCCTACGCGCGCAAGGATCAGCAGACCAAGCCCCACGATCCGGTCGGCCTGCGCTACGTGGCGCAGATGTTCGAGGCGGTTGGCGTGTCGCAGCTCATCGTGCTCGAAGCGCACAACGTGGCTGCCTTCCAGAATGCCTTCCGCTGCCCGACGATCCACTTGTCGGCCCACCGTCTTTTCGGCGAGCTGGCGCAGGAAATCGCCGCAGCGGGTCCGCTCGCCGTCGCCTCTCCCGATCCGGGCGGCGTCAAGCGGGTGCTGTTGTGGCGCGAGGCGCTGGAAGAGCAGCTCGGTAGTCCCGTCGGCTTAGCGATGATCGACAAGCGCCGTAGCGCCGGCGTGCTGAGCGGCGGTCAACTGGTGGCCGGCGACGTGGAGGGCGCGACCGTGCTGTTGCTCGACGACCTGATCGCCAGCGGCGAGACGCTGCAGCGCAGCGCCGTCGCCTTGCGCCGCGCCGGCGCAAGGGACGTGATCGGCTGCGCGGCCCATGGCTTGTTCGTCGATAAGGCGCCGCAACTGCTTGCGGCTGACGCCTTGTCGCGACTGATCGTCACCGACAGCGTGCCCGCCTTCCGGCTGCCCGACGGCGGCCCGGTGCGCGCCAAGCTCCACGTCGTGTCGGCGGCGCCGCTGTTCGCGCAAGCGATCCTTGCCAGCCACGGGTCCTGGTGCCGTTGAGCCGAGCAATCGAAGATCCCTTTAGCGGCCGCGGTGCGCCGGCTGGGCATCGAGTTCGTCGAGCGCGGCGCTGGCGTGTTGCAAGTATCGCCCGGCCTGGGCCAACCATTTCTGCGGCGTGCAGACATCGGCTTCGAGCAGGTGTGCTGCGCTGAGGCGCGCTCGCAGCAGCGCGCGGTGCGCGGTGTGAAGCCGCAGGAGGGCTGCCGGGGGCGGGTCGTCTAGAGCAGCGGCGCAGCGCGCCAGGATTTGCGGGCCGATGGCCGCGTCGCCCGCCATCGCGCATTCCAGGCTCAGGAACGACAACTCGTCGAGGGGATCGACCTCGCGCAGGCGCACGTCGAACTCGAGCGCATCGATGACCACCGGTGGCTCGATCAGGCAAACATGCTCTGGACGCAAATCACCGTGGCCCTCGACGATGTGGTGCCCGCGCACGCGTGCTCTCAGCAGGTCTTCGTGCCTCGCCATCGCACCGTCCATGCGGTCGAGCAACTCGTGAATCTGCGGCAGCGCTAAGCGCGGACTGGCGAGCACGTGGCGACTCGCGGCGAGTTCGTCGCGCAGGCGTCGGAGGTATTCGTCTTCGCCGAGAACCGGTCGAAGCGCATGCCGATAAAAAGGCACCAACACGCTGAGCAGCGCATCGGTGTCGTGCTGTTTCAGCTCGCCGCGGGCGATTACCCGGTCCAGCATGCGCTTTGCTGGCAGACGCTGCATCGACACCAGCCAGTCGACGGTGCGGCCGGGCGCGGGCAGCTGTTCTTCTGCAACCAGCGAGAAGACGCCACCCTCCCACTGCAGCGCCAGCAGGCCGAGGTAGACGCGTGGTGCGAGCCGCCGGTTCACGAGCAACTCGGCGTGGGCGTTGCGTTCACGCGCTTGCACGGTCGTGAAGTCCAGGAATTGCAAGTGCACCGGCTTCTTCAGCTTCAGCACGCGCTCGCGACCTAGCAGGAGCCACGACATGTGCGTCTCGATGCGGGCTACGGGTTCTCCGATGGCCGCAGGTGCGAGCGTCGACGCCAGATAGCGCAACTTGGCCTCCATGCTGGGCGTGTCGTCGACAGTTTCCATGGGTGGATTCGAGCACGCCACGGCAGCGTGCGACGTGATGCGGCGCAACCCACCGATCGCCCCATCACGCCATCACGAAAGGGTCGGCGAGAACAGCAGGGTGCACGCTCCGGCTATCTCAACGCATGAGCCTGCTGACCATGTCGAGCTGTGATTCAAGGCAAGGGCTTGCTAAGCACCGGTGTCGGCGAGGTCGTCTTCGAGCGGGGGTGTGCTGACTCCAGCTTCCCTATGATTCACGCATGGACGGAATCTGGCGCGACATCAGATTGCTTTTGCTTCTCGCCGTGGCCAACACCGCGCCCCTGCTGGCAAAGCGATGGTTCGGTCATCGCTTTTCAGCGCCGCTCGACGGCGGCCTGATATTTTTCGATGGGCATCCTTTGCTGGGTTCGTCGAAAACGATTCGCGGCTTGATCGTCGCTGTCGCGGCGACCTCGCTCGGCGCGGTGGTGCTGAGCCTGCCAGCCACGGTGGGCGCTCTGGTCGGCGCCGGCGCGATGTTGGGCGACGCCATCGCCAGTTTCATCAAGCGTCGCCTTGGCGCCGAGCCGAGCAGTCGCGCGACAGGACTTGATCAGATTCCTGAAGCCTTGTTGCCGCTGTTGGTCGTGAAAGGCCTCCTGGGGCTCACGCTGGCGCAAATCGCCGCCCTCACGGTATTTTTCTTCATGCTCGAGATGCCGTTGGCCTGGTTGTTTCATCGGCTCGGGCTGCGCGATCGCCCTTATTGAGACGCCTCAGGTTGAGTCCGCGCTTGAGGGGACAGGTTTTGAAGCAGTCGTCGACCGGGTCTGCGCTGCGGGCCGAAACACACCGAACACTGCGATGGCTACCAGCGCCAATACCGCGGCCAACGCGAATGCGAGACGGGGTGCGATCAGCCAAAGCGCTCCGGCCGCCAAAGAGGCTGGCAGATAGAGTGCACCGGTCACGAAGTTGTAGACGCCGATGGCCGTGGCGCGGCGCTCCGGTTCGATGTCGGCAATGAAAGCCTTGCTTTGCGACTCGTCGATCGCAGAGAACAGCCCGTAGACCGCGAACAGCAGCGTGACATCCCATCGGCTGCTGACGAACACGGCGCCAGTTCCGGTCGATGCTTTCGCGCTCGTGGCGCGCGCCCGGTCGGTCCTTGACGAACGTGAACACTATGAGGGTGAGCACTGCAAGAAAGAAGGCGACCCAGAAGAGCGTGCGAGACCCCGCGGATATTTCGCCGATCGACGACAGCAAGCCGTATGCGACAAGCGGTCTCACCACGGCGCCCGCCTTGTCGAGCGCCTTGTGCACACCGAATGAGAGACCTCGCTTCGCCGGGTCGGCGCTGAAGGTCAGCCAGGCGTCGCGCGGCGGCCTGCGAAAGCCCTTGCCGAGTCGCTCGACGACGCGGAAGGCGCCCAGGCCGGTGATTGAAGTCGACACCAGCAGGATCGTTTTGGCCCGCGTCGAGAAGGCGTACCCCGCGAGCTTGAAAATCTTGCGCTTGCCGCTGCGGTCCGAGAGCCAACCGGCCAGGTAGTTCAACGAAGAGGCCGAGAAGTCGGCGAGCCCTTCGATCAGCCCCAGCAGAGCAGTCGATCCACCCGCGATCGTGGTGAAGAAGATCGCGAACACCGAGAAAACCATCTCCGAGCTGAGGTCCGTCAGGAAACTGACCAGCCCGAGCTTGATGACATCCGGGTGGAGGTTCAAACGGCGGTTCGTCGTGGCGATCGGCATTTGTACTTCGCGGTTCGGGTGGCGGATCGTTCGAGGCGTTCGTTCTCGCTGGCTTCCCGGCTCAGGTACCCAGGTCGTCCGGGTGGGGCGGCATCCAGCGCTGCAGGTACGGGCTGGTCGACCCGGCATCGGCCCTGGCGCGCGCGAGTTCGGCGCGCGCGATGGTGCGCAAGTGCACTTCGTCCGGCCCGTCGAGGAAGCGCATCGCCCGGCCCCAACTCCACAATTGCGCGAGCGGGGTGTCGGGCGTCAGGCCCATCGCACCGAAGACCTGCATCGCCCGGTCGAGCACGCGGGTCTGGAGCTGAGCCGCCACGAGCTTGATCGCGGCGACGTCGATGCGCGCCGCGGCCGCGCCCTGCGTGTCGATCCGCCAAGCGGCGCGCAACACGAGCAGGCGCGCCTGATCGATCTCGACCCGGCTGTGCGCGATCCAGTCCTGCACGTTCGCGAAGTCGCCCAGCGCGCGGCCGAAGGCGCGCCGTTCGAGAGCGCGCGCACTCATCAACTCGAGCGCCAGCTCGCACTGGCCGATGCTGCGCATGCAGTGGTGAACGCGTCCGGGGCCGAGCCGGGCCTGAGCCAGTGCGAAGCCGGCGCCTTCGTCGCCGAGGCGGTTCGCGACCGGCACGCGCACATCTTGGAACAGCAACTCGCAGTGACCGTCGATGGCCTGTTGCTGCATCACCGGAACGTTGCGCACGAGGGTCAGGCCCGGTGTGTCCATCGGCACCAGCAGCAGCGTGTGACGCGCATGCGCCTGCGCACCGGACGCCTCGCCGCTGCAGCCCATCACGACCGCGAGCCGGCAGTTCGGATGCGCGGCGCCGGTGATGAACCACTTGCGGCCGTTGACGACATAGGCGTCGCCCTCTTGCACGATGCGGGTCGCGATGTTGGTCGCATCGGACGACGCCACGTCCGGCTCGCTCATCGCAAAACACGAACGAATCTCGCCGGTCAGCAGCGGGTCGAGCCAGCGCTCGGTCTGCGCCTTAGACGCGAACCGGTGCAGCAGTTCGATGTTGCCGGTGTCGGGCGCACTGCAGTTGAAGACCTCGGACGACCAAGCCACACGGCCCATGATTTCGGCCAGCGGCGCGTATTCGAGATTGGTCAGGCGGGTGCCGGGCTCGTGCTCGCGCAAGCCCGGGAGAAATAGGTTCCACAGGCCGAGCGACTGCGCCTGGCGCTTCAGCGGCTCGACCACGTCGAGCGGATACGCGCCGGTGGCCGCATAGCGATGCCACTGCGCGTTCGTCGGCAGCACGAGGTCGTCGAGAAAGCGCCGCACCTGGGTTTGCAGATGTGTGACGCGGGAGGAGTGGGCGAAGTCCATCAGCGAGTGGTTGCGGCATCGGAGGCATGCGACGTCTTGAACCCGTGACACCGACAGATTGCAGAACGAACGGTCGCGAAGGAGAGTCTCGCCGCGTCGTGACTCGACGGTTTGCGCGAGATCAATTCACCAGCGCATCGGCCTCGACCTTGTCGAGTCAGGCCACGCTTGCGTTGCAGCTTGCGTCACATCAAGCGGTCGAGGCGGGCCGTGTGTCTGAATGGCTGCGAGGCCGCTCATGCATCCATCCTTCGACCTTTGACTCTCAACCTCCGTCGCGATGGAGGTGGGTATGGCGTCGCGCGCCAGCGCAGAAGCGCTTGCGGCACTCCGGGAAGGCCGGTTGGCGGCGCTGCTCGCCTCGGCTTCACGTCGATCGCCGCTGTATCGACGATTGCTTAAGGCTCGTGGCACAGCCCAGCCACGCTTGCAAGACATGCCGATCATGCGCAAAGCTGAATTGATGCGCTGCTTCGACGAGTGGTGCACCGACCCAGAAGTTCGCCTCGATGCGTTGCGCCGGTTCATCGCCGAACCGGCCAATATCGGCACGCCGTTTCTCGGTCGGTACATCGTCTGGGAAAGCTCCGGTTCCAGCGGCGAGCCGGGAGTTTTCGTTCAGGACGCCAAGGCGATGGCCGTCTACGACGCGCTCGAGGCGTTGCGCAAACCCGACCTTCGGCCGTTCCAGCGCCTCTTCGATCCCTGGATGATGGCCGAGCGTGTGGTCTTTGTCGGCGCCGTCGGTGGGCACTTCGCGAGCACCGTGTCGATCGAGCGCCTGCGCCTGTTGAATCCGGTCCTGTCGAACAGCCTTTCGAGCGTCTCCTTCCTGCAGCCCATCGAGCGCCTCGTCGCCGAGCGTCAGGCCCATGCGCCCACGGTCTTGACGACCTATCCGAGTGCGGCCGTCCTGCTGGCCGGGGAGTCGCTGGCGGGCCGCTTGAAGATCGAGCCCAAGGAAATATTGACCGGAGGCGAGACGCTCTCGCCGGCCATGCGTGCGTTCGTGCAGGATGCGTTCGGTTGCCCTGTCGTCAACAGCTACGGAACGTCGGAGTTCTTTCGCTCGCCTCCGAATGCCGACACGGCTATCTGCACCTCAAAAGCGATTGGGCCATCCTCGAGCCGGTCGACTGCCACGGCAACACCGTGCCGCCGGGGACAGCCGGCACCACGACCCTGCTCAAGAACCTGGCCAATCATCTTCAGCCGATCATTCGCTACGACATCGGCGACCGTGTCTCGCTGCAAGCCGGCCCGTGCGCTTGCGGATCGGCACTGCCGATGCTGAGCGTGCAAGGTCGCTGCGACGACACGTTGCAACTGGGATCGCGTTCGAGGCGCACGGTGCAAGTCTTGCCGCTCGCCTTGAGCACCGTGCTCGAAGTCGACGCTGGCTTGTTCGACTTCCAGGTCATTCAGCGGGGGCCGCGAAAACTGTCGCTGAGCATTGGGGCGCACGGCACAGCGGCGACCGCAGCCTTGCGACGGGCACGCGGCGTGCTCGGCGCATTCCTAAAGTTGCAGGGCGCCCCGGACATCTGTATTCGTTGCCACACGGGCCAACCGCCCCGTCGCGGGCGCTCTGGCAAGCTTTAGCGCATCGTAGGATCTTGAGCAGGCCCTGGGAGGCAGGGGGGCATCACGGCGGGCAGTGCAAGGCGATCGACGCTCTCCCGGCGGCTTCGCGTGAGCCACCCTGCCTTGACAAGTCAACGCTCGTGAACATTCTGGCCGGGCGCGGCATCCAGTGGCGGCAGGCCCTGTTTCACCGCTCCGATGGATGGCGGCGCCACTCGGCGTGTCGAGTGCTGGCGCAGCCATCTCTCCCAGGCCGTCCACCACGTGCCAGATACCGGCTCGGTCGCCGCCAGCCAATCGTCGGGCGTCAGCAGCAGGTCGCCGGCATGCCACGTGCGCAACCGATAGCTGGACTTCGCCTGCCCCGGCGGATTGACGATGCCGACGTTGTGGCCTCCGGTGGTGATCACGAATGTCTGCTCGGCATTGGTCAGAGCATGCAGTCGGAAGACCGATCGCCAGGGTGCGACGTGATCCTGTGCCGTGCCGACATTGAAGATCGGCACGCGGATATCGCTGAGGTGCACCGGCTTGCCGTCGACACGCCATTCGCCGCGGGCCAGTGCGTTGTTCAGGTACATGCCGCGCAGGTACTCGGAATGCATGCGCGCGGGCAGGCGCGTGCCGTCCGCGTTCCAAGCCATCAGGTCGCTGAGCGGCCGGCGCTGCCCGAGCAGTTGGCTTTGCAGCCGATGCGACCAAATCAGGTCGTTTGAGCGCAACATCTGAAAGGTGCCCTGCATCTGCTTCTTGTCCAGGTAGCCCCGCTGCGCCATGAGGTTCTCGAGCGAGGCAACTTGGCCTTCGTCGATGAACAAGCCGATCTCGCCAGGGGCGGTCAAGTCGGTCTGCGCGGCCAGAAGGGTGAGCGTCTTGAGCGGTGTCTCTGTCCCGTCGGTGCGGCCAAGGGCGGCGGCCACGGTCGCCAGCAACGTGCCGCCGAGGCAATAGCCGGTGGCATGCACCGTAGCGCCGGGAACGATCGTGCGGATCGCCTGCAGCGCCGCGCGCACGCCGAGGTCCGCCTAGTCGTCCATGCCGAGATCTCGGTCATCGCTCGTGGGATTCTTCCATGAGATGGCGAACACCGTGTAGCCGTGGTTGACGAGGTGCCGGACCAACGAGTTGCCGGGCGAAAGATCGAGAACGTCGTACTTCATGATCCAGGCCGGCACGATCAGCACGGGCTCGAGGTGAACCGTCAGTGTCGTGGGGGCGTACTGGATCAGCTCCATCAGTCGGTTCCGCAAGACGACGCGCCCGGGCGTGATCGCGACAGTGCGGCCGATGTCGAAGGCCTCGGCCCCGGCGGGTGGCAGGTCGGCGGCATCGCGGCTGGCGTCTTCGAGTGCGAACGTAGCCCCACGCACCAGATTCATGCCGCATTCATGCAGCGTCTGGCGTTGCACGACTGGGTTCGTCACGACGAAATTCGACGGGGCCGTCATGTCGAGCCACTGCCGCGCTGCGAAGCTCACCATCTGTTCGTGATGCGCGGTGACGCCGCGCATCTCGGTGGTCGCGCGCTGCCACCATTGCTCTTCCAGCAGAAAGGCCTGCATCAGGCCGCGGTACTGCGGCAGCTGCCACGCAGAATCGGCAAAGCGCTTGTCCTGAGGCAGCGGTTGCACCGTCGTCCCGGTCACGGCCATCTCCCGCGCGCGTCGCCATTGCTCGGCCCCTGCGCTGGCAAGCTCCAACTGCTTTGCAGGGGATCCAACGAGGTGGGTCCACCAATCCATGAATGCGCCGAGCACCGTGGCGGGAGCAATGGTTGACCCGGCAATGAGCGCCCAAGACTCCAGACGCGGCCCGGCCGGCTTCACGTCGCTCACGGGGACGACCCGGTCGCCGGAGCCGTTGAGCCAGGGGCTGGCGGCCGGCTCTCGCGAACCTGCACGCAGGTCGGTTGTCGAGACGACGCGCACCGCTGGGCCGACGTTGGAAACGACGGCAGCTTTTATCGGGGTCATCTCGAACTCCTCAAGACATGTACTTGCCGCCGTTGATCGACAGCGTGATGCCGTTGATGAAGGCCGACTCGTCGGCGACCAGAAAAACGACGCCTCGAGCAATCTCCGCAGCCGTCGCAAGACGACCTGCCGGCACGCCCTTCAAGATGCGTTCCATCACGTCGGGAGGTACTGCGCTCACCATCGCGGTATTGGTGTAGCCCGGTGCTATCGCATTGACCGTGATGTTGCGCGTGGCGCCTTCGAGCGCCAATGATTTGGTGAAGCCGATCATTCCAGCCTTCGCCGCCGCATAGTTGGTTTGCCCCGCCTGACCCGACAAGGCGTTGACCGAACTGATGTTCACGACACGGCCGAAGCGGCGCTCGCGCATTCCGTCGATGACCGCTCGGCACATGTTGAAGCAGCCGCCCAGATCCACATCGATCACCTCGCGCCATTGGGTCGCGGTCATCTTATGCAGCATCACATCGTGTGTGATCCCGGCGTTGTTGACGAGTATGTCCACCGGCCCGAGCGCCGCCTCGACTCGGGCGACGCCAGCTTGGCACGCGTCGAGGTCCGCCACGTTCCAGGCGAACACTGAAATACCCGTGCGGGTAGCAAAGGCGTCGGCTGCGGCATGCCGGTCCGCATAGTTCGCGGCGACGCGGCAGCCGGACGCCAGAAGCGCTTCGGAAATGGCGGCGCCGATGCCTGAAGTACCGCCGCTGACCAGCGCAATACGGGGCTTGACCAGGAGATCGCTCATGGCAAAGCCTCTTGACGAATGGGATACATGGCCACCACCTCGCTTCAACCGAAAACACCGACGTTAAAGACGGTTCTTAGAAACGACGTTGATCGCGATCAATCCACGGAAGGTGAGCGAGACAAACCGGAGGTCGAAGAGCCAACCGGACTCGCGTGAAGGCAGGCCTCGAAACACCGAGGGGGTTGTCAGCCACCGCACTTGCGAAGCGATCATCCGCATCGCCGAAAACAGGTGCTTTGCTAAGGGCGGTGCCGGTACAGCGCCTCGATCTGCGCGTTGAAGTGCGCGGCCAGGTTATTGCGCTTGATCTTCAGCGTGGGTGACATCAAGGAGTTCTCCGTCGTCCAGACCCCCAGCGTCAACCAAACGGCACGCGGCTGGGCATATTGAGCGAAGCCACGTGTCAGCGACCTGATTCTCTTCAACGCGGCTTCGCGTGCGCTGCTTTGCTGCAGACTCGCAGCAGCAGATGGGTCGAATTGCAGGCTTGCGGCAAGCTGTGTCCACAGGGCTGGGTTCAACACCACGATGCAGGCGATGAAGGGCCGGTTGTCACCGAACACATAGGCCATTTCGAACAGCGGATCGGCAGTGATCGCCAGTTCCAGATTCGCCGGTGCAATCTTCTCGCCTGTCGACGTGACGATGATCTCTTTCAGGCGGCCGAGGATGCGGATGCGTCCACCTTCGATCGCCGCCTGGTCACCGGTGCGGAGCCATCCGTCGATGAAGGCGCGGCGGGTGTCGTCATCGCGTTTCCAGTAGCCGCGCATCACGTTGGGCCCCCGCACCAGCAACTCGAGGTTGTCGCCGATGCGTACCTCCACACCGTGCAGTGGTCGACCCACGGTGGCGGGGTCGTTGTCGTCCGGTGCGTTCGCTGCCACGACGGGCGAGGTCTCCGTCATGCCGTAGCCCTGCAGGATTGGCAGGCCCAGGCCCAGAAAACAGTGCGCGATGGGTTGTGACAATGGCGCCCCGCCGCTGACGGCCACGCGCAGCCGACCGCCGAATTGCGCGAGCAACGGCCGTGCGACAAGATGCTCCAGGAACAGCCACGCGAGTTCATCCAAAACCTTCGAGGCGTGCCCGTCCGCTGGCAGGCCTTGTCGACGGCAGAACCGCCGCCATCCGATGGCCTCGGCGCACTCGAGCATTCGCGACTTCAGCCGCGAGCCTCCAAGCATCGCCTGAAGCCTGCCATGAACGCGCTCGTAGATTCGCGGCACTGATATCAGGATCGTCGGGCGCACCGTCTTCAGGTCTTCCGCCAGTTGCGCCACCGAGCGCGCATAGGCGACGCAACAACCTGCGGCGATTGGCAAGTAATAGCCCGCCGTGCGCTCGAACGTGTGCGACAAGGGCAGGAACGACAAGAACAGGTCGTGCTGCAGAGGCGCCACGCGGGCCAGCGTGGCACCGACGTTCGACATCACATTCGCATGCGTGAGCATGACGCCTTTCGGCTTGCCGGTAGTGCCTGACGTATAGACCAGCGCGGCGAGTTCGTCCACGGTGGGTGGGTGTTGAGGCGTCGCGCCCGCCAAGCGGGGGTCGTCGGCAGATGAAAGCCATTGATTCAGAGTCTTGAGCGCAGGCGCGTGACCGGCACTTGTCGCCCCGATCTCCGGCTCAACGACGACAACGTGACGCAGAGCCGGCAACGAGAAACCCAGGGACGCGATGGCCTGCCACTGCGCGTCGGAGCTAGTGACAAGCAGGGCGGCGTCGCTGTCGCCCAGGATGTAGGCAATGCTTTCCGGGTTGTCGAGGGCGTGCAGTGGGACTGGTACGCATGCCAGCGCCAGAGCCGCCTGGTCGATCCATACTGCGTTGAAGCCGTTGGGCAGAAGGATGGCGATGCGCGAGCCGCGCGGCAAACCAAGGCGAGCAAGTGCGTCGGTCCAGCGCGCGACCCGCTCACCGGCCTGAGCCCAGCTGATGCTTGCCCAGGTGTCGGTTTGGGCATCGAACTGTCGATAAGCCTCGGCGAGCGGCGTCGCGGCCACTCGCCAGGCAAGGAGCTGGGGCAGGGTGAAGACGCCTGAAGGCAGCATGCGACCGGGGTCGGTGTTCATCACCGCATGGTCGTCAGCGGCCCAAAAGCCCCAGGTTGACAAGGGCCCTCAATATGCGACGGTCATGTTGTCCTTGACGTTCTGCACGCCGGCGGTGCCCCACGCCGTGTTCCTCGCCAGGTCGCGCTCTGACCAACTGTGTACCTTTCCGGTCAAAGTCACGTTCGCGCCATCGACTTCGACCGAGATCTTCTGCGCATCGGCCGTCGCGCGCCGCTTCAGCGCCGCCTCGATGTCCGACTTGACGGCGCTCAGCGACACCTTGGGCTTCTTGATCGTGATCTGGTCGCTGACACCCGCCACACCCATGAGATAGCGCACGGCGATGGTGGCCGACTGCCGTTGATACTCCCAGTCGACTTCGCCGGTCAGGGTGACCCAACCGCCCTCGACCATCACTTTCACATGATCCTTGGGCAAATACGTCGTCCATTGCAGCACGTTCTGCACAGCACTCGCAATGTCGGCATCCGTTCTCTTGCTCGATCCCGCGAGCTTGACATCCATTTCGATCGCCAAGGCCTTTACGCCTGAGACGCGTTGGGCAGCATGCTCGGCCTCGTATTTTTCGGCGTAGCTGGCGACGTGACCTGCCAGCGTCACGATTCCGTTCTTGACCTCGACGCCGATTTGGGCGGCGTTGACTGAAGGTTCCCATTTCAGCTCTGCAATGACATCCTGCTGCAGTTGTGCGTCGGTCTTCATGACTGTCTTTCCATCTTGTTTAGGGGAGGTCCAGAGTGCGCCCCGTCTGCGAGGTGTGCCTTGACGTGGATCAAGTGCTGGACAGCGGTTTCGCATGTGGTGCGCGACGCGCGCTCTTCAGTCCGGCGCTGATTTGGTCAACTACCCTATCGCGATTGCACGTCTGCGGTCCATTGTGGAGATTCGACGATCTGCACGAGGGAAGGCGGAACTCAAGTTGATATCCGGGCAGGCAAAAGGCGGGCGTACTCGTTTTTGACCACCGCGTAGCACTCGCAGCTCCGGCTCTCCAAACCTGGACGATCGAGCACCAAGATGTGGCCACGCGCGTAGCGGATCAGCCCGGCCTCCTGCAGCTTCAAGGCGCTCTCGGTCACGCCTTCGCGGCGCACGCCGAGCATGCTGGCGATCAACGACTGCGTCATTACCAATTCATCGCCCTGATGGCGGTCCAGGCTCAGCAGCAGCCAGCGGCACAATTGCTGGTCCAGAGAATGGTGCCGATTGCAGGCGGCGGTCTGCGCCATTTGAGTGATCAGTGCCTGCGTGTAGCGAAGCAAAAGATGCAGCACCGGAGCGCGGTTGAACTCTTCCTTGATGACCCGCGAAGTCAGGCGA
>ENA-OBIO01000200-OBIO01000200.1-metagenomes-genome-assembly--contig:-NODE-200-length-37554-cov-4.91546_pt1 | contig 37554 bp, 34 predicted proteins | sample MGYA00153383_OBIO01 | MGnify analysis MGYA00153383 | reverse complement strand
TACAATGTATGAAATACCGATGTTTAATGCAGATTTGGTGGCTCGTTTGGGATCGGGTTTGTCTAACCCAAGTTCATATTTCATCATAAACTCTACCCAACGGTCTTTGTCTTTTGAAATTTCTTCTGTGGCCTGTTCCTGTATTTCTTTGCTTAAGCCAATATTTGCAAAAAATTCTTTTGTCTCTTCAACTTCAATATGTCTCAGGGTTTCTACTTCGTTTAGTTCTCTTTTCTCTTCGTTTTTATAATGATCCTGTTCGGTTTTGCCTGAAAGATAACCACCCAAGCCCATAGCAATACTTCCTGCAGCAATTTCTGCAATGCCTGCTATAACTATTATACTGCTGTTGTCTACTGCTCCGCTTAAACCCGCAGCCAATGCAAAGGGTACAGTCAGTCCATCACTCATACCTATTACAACATCCCGCAAAAAATCTGAACTGCGCATGTGGTGTTCCTTATGTTCATTATGATGCAGATGAGTATCCATTTTTTATGCTAATATATGAAGGCTTTCGTGAATGATGTTTACGGCATTTGCAACTTCTTCCAAGGTAATTAATAAGGGTGGTGCAAATCTTATTTTATCACCATGTGTTGGTTTTGCCAGCAAACCGTTTTGTTTCATTTCCATGCAAAGATCCCAGGCTGCATCTTTATTTTTATGCTCAATAACAATTGCATTAAGTAAGCCTTTGCCACGTATTGTTTTTATAAATGGCGATTCAATTTTGTGCAATGCTGATCTAAATAATTTGCCCATTGCCTGAGCATTCTCTGCCATTTTTTCATCTTTTAAAACATTAAGAGCTGCTATGGCCACTGCACATGCTAATGGGTTGCCACCATATGTACTGCCATGTTCACCTGGTTTTATGGTCATCATTATTTCGTTGTTGCAAAGCACAGCACTTACCGGCAATACGCCACCACTTAAAGCCTTTCCTAATATTAAAATATCTGCTTTTACACCTTCTGCGCATATAGCAAGTAAATCACCGGTTCTGCAAAGACCTGTCTGTATTTCATCAGCAACCATCAACACATTGTATTGCTTGCAAAGTTTTTTTACTTTAGTGTAATAACAAGCATCAGGGACTACTACGCCTGCTTCACCCTGTATCGGTTCAAATAAAAAAGCGGCTACATTTTTATCCTGAAAAGCTTTTTCTAAAGCAACGGTATTATTAAAAGGAATATTTTCAAAGCCCGGTAAAAAAGGACCAAAACCTTTTGTTGAAGAAGGATCTGTGCTGTAAGAAATAACGCCCAATGTGCGACCATGAAAATTATTATCACACACAATAATTTTTGCCATGTTTTTAGGAATGCCTTTTATTTCGTACGCCCATTTTCTGCAAAGTTTCATCGCAGTTTCTACAGCTTCCACACCGGTGTTCATTGGCAATACTTTATCGTAACCAAAATAAGCTGTTATAAATTTTTCGTATTCACCAAGTCTATCACTGTGAAAGGCCCTTGAAGTAAGGGTAAGTTTTTGTGCCTGTTCCAGTAATGCCGCAATTATTTTAGGGTGACAGTGTCCCTGGTTTACCGCAGAGTAACCGCTTAAAAAGTCGTAGTATTTTTTACCTTCTACATCCCAAACATGAACACCTTTTCCTTTGTTTAAAACGACAGGTAAAGGATGATAATTGTGGGCACCATACTCATTTTCTAAATTTATAAAATGGTTGGTTGTGGCTGTTGCATGAATGGTCATATTCATGATAGTTGTTTTAAGAAATTAGTAATTTGATGGAGACAAAAGTGCTTCCTTTCCAATTAAAAAGGGAAGTAAAAGAAATTAACCTCGATGGTTAAGCAGATCCAAATGATTGCTGAGAAAATAAGATATTGCGATTAATGTTTTGATAATCCAAAGATAGAGCTTTAAACTAGTTGGCAAAAGTAATGGGGAGGAAATTTAATATTTTCTGTAGTAGAATCTTCAGAAAATATTCCAAAAACGGCGCTGCCACTGCCACTCATGCTGCTATATATTGCACCTGCTTCGTATAATTTACTTTTTATTGCGGCTATTTCAGGAAATTGTTTGAATACGGATAATTCAAAACCATTTTTAATAAAAGTTTTCCAGGCATAAATATCAGTCTGTATATTTTGCTGTAATTCCCCGGCTGCAGAAAAGTTATTCGGGCTTAAATCTTTAAATGATTCAGTCGTATTTACATGGATACCCGGGTGAACAATTAATATTTTATAACCTGACAAATCAATATTCACTCCTTCTAACTTTTCTCCTCGGCCTGCTGCAAAACTTGGTTTATTCATAATAAAAAAAGGACAATCACTGCCAAGTTTTAATGCATATTCCATCAATTTGTTTTCTGAAATAGCTAAGTCAAACTGTTTGTTCAACAACAATAAAACGGCAGAAGCATCTGCGGAACCGCCACCCATGCCTGCTCCTATTGGAATATGCTTATGAAGATGTATTTTAACATCCGGCAATTGAGGAAAATCGTTTTTAACTAAATGAAATGCTTTCACACATAAATTATTTACGTCTGTAACATTTACATCATTACCGGATGAGGTGAAAATGATATCCTGATAAGATTCATTATTGGAAGAAATAATTTCCAAAACATCTTTTACCGCAACGGGATAAAATATAGTTTCAAGATCATGATATCCATCACTCCTTTTTCCAATAATATTTAAACCAATATTAATTTTAGCATTTACGAAAATAACCATGAAAAAGTGTGTTATTCAGTTACAAGTTCTTGTGAATACAAATACTGTTCTCTATGTTTTTATACGGACCAAAATTAGGTATTACTGTGTAGCCATTTTTTGTGTAAAGGGCAATGGCTTCGGTCGGGATTTTAACTGTCTCCAATATTGCGGAACGGTAATTATTTTCGATCGCCCATTTTTCCAGTCACTGTAAAATTATTGTGGCTGCTCCTTTTCCTCTAAATGTTGGCTGAACGAACATGAGCTTAATTTCTACAGTGGTTTCAGTATATTTTTTTAATGCACCACACCCAACAGGTTCTTTTTGGTGGTAACATACTACTGTATTTTTTATATTATCAAGCTTATTAAACTGTCAATAAAATGAATAGTCTTCACCATCTCTCTTTTCTAAAAACTCATCAAGCAAAACTACCAGGTCTTTAAAATCAGCATTTTCAGCAATTGTTCTAAGTATTAAAAACATGTTAGGTGTTTTAAATCTTTTAATGTTCATCCTACACCAAGCACCTAATTCCTTCCTCTGCTTTTTATTTCATCTCTTATTGCAATGGCTCGTATATAGTCTTCACTTTCCAAAACTTCAGTCAGCAGTATATTTAGTTCTTCTAAACTCATTGTACGCAGACTGTCATTTTTACCAATACTGCTTGCAGGTATATTGGCTGACATTTCCTGTTTAGGATTATTTTCTTCATCCATCATAACACCTGCCTGGTCTAAAATATTATCATAGGTATAAATTGGGCAACCAAATCGTACGGCAAGTGCAAGTGCATCAGAGGTACGGGAATCTATTTCAACAGTATCGTTTTCTGAACTGCAAACTAGTTTTGAATAAAATATGCCTTCCTGCAAATCGTTTATGACAATTTCGTGCATATTTACATTAAAGGCCGTCATGAAATTTTTCATAAGATCATGTGTAAGAGGACGGCTCGGGCTCATTCTTTCAAGCGCCACAGCAATTGCCTGTGCTTCAAAACCACCAATTACAATTGGCAATCTTCTTAGGCCGTTTATTTCTCCCAATACTACTGCGTAAGATTGTGTTTGGGTAATGCTGTGCGAAAGGGCTACTATTTCTAATTCTATTTTCTTCATGAATTTTTCTAAAGGGCAAATATAAAAACAAAAGCCTTTCCAATGTTAAAGGAAAGGCTTAAAATATATTTTAACCTGAAAACATTAGGATGCTTTTAATTTTTTTACTGCTTCAATAATCTTTGGCATCACCTCAAATGCATCGCCTACAATGCCATAATCAGCAGCTTTAAAAAAAGGAGCTTCGGGGTCTTTGTTTATAACCACAATTGTTTTACTGCGGTTTACACCGGCAAGATGTTGTATGGCGCCTGATATACCAACTGCAATATATAGATTTGGCGCAATGGCAAGTCCTGTCTGTCCCACATGTTCATGGTGTGGACGCCAGTTGATATCTGCAACAGGTCTGCTACAAGCCGTAGCTGCACCCAATAAATGTGCTAAATCAGTAATCATTCCCCAATTTTCCGGACCTTTTAAACCACGTCCGCCACTTACTACAATATCTGCTTCACCCAAAGGCACTTCACCTTTAACAAGGTCAGTACTTACAACCTGCACTTTAGCCTCTTCTGGCGTAATGTTTAAAGCTACAACTTCCGCAGTTCCGCCTGTTGTAATTACATTGAAAGAATTTGGGTTCAGGGCAATAATTTTCTTTGCGGTATTTACTGTTATGTTAGCAAAAGCTTTACCACTAAAAACTGTTTTTTTTACAGTAAATCCATTACTTACGTCAGGTAGTGCTGCGGCTCCGGACACCAAACCGGCTTTTAACCTAACACTTAACCTTGGCGCAATTGCCTTACCGGTTGTATTGTTAGAAAATACAATCACATCGGCCGTTTCAGCGGCTGTGGCAATTATTTTGGTGTAAACGTGTGCATCAAAATTGTTAAGCGTTGTATCTGCAATCGTATGCACTTTTGTAAGACCATAATTACCTAAAGTAGCAACATTGTCATTTACAGTTCCAATTAAAATTCCTTCTGCATTTGTGCCGGTAACTTCTGCTATTTTTGCGGCATAAGATGCGGCTTCAAAAGAAGTTTTTTTAATATGTCCGTCTTGATGATCTATAAAAACTAATACCATGGTAATGGATGATTTAATAAGTTATAATGCATGATTTAATTAAAATACTTTAGCCTCTTCATGAAGTAACCTCACTAATTCTTCAGGGTTTTCGGCACTTACCAACTTTACGCCCGCTTTGGCAGGTGGTAAATCGAAAGATGAGATAGTTGTATAGCTTTCGGCAGTAACAGCTTCTACTACTTTTAATGGTTTCGTTCTTGCGCCCATAATTCCCTTCATATTTGGAATGCGTTGTTCAGCCATACCTTTCTGGCAACTAACTACCAAAGGCAAAGCTGCTTTATCAGTTTCTTCACCACCATCTATTTCTCTAACAACAACTGCGTTTCCGACTTCCAAATCAAATTTTATTGCATGAGAAATATAAGGTAAATCCAATATTTCTGCAACCATACCGCCAATAGATGAACCATTATAATCGATGGTTTCTTTACCTGTAAATATTAAATCGTAGCCGCCATCTTTTGCAATGGCAGCAATCTGAGTTGCTATATTAAAACTGTCTGAAGTATCAGAATTTACACGAATAGCTTCATCTCCACCAAGTGCCAATGCTTTGCGGATAATAGGATCACTTTCAGCACCACCAACATTAATAAGGTGTAAAATTGTTGCAGGATCTGCTTCTTTAAGTTCAATTGCTCTAACTAAAGCATACCATTCATCGTATGGATTAATAATCCACTGAACACCTGCAGTTTCAAATTTCGTATTGTTATCACTGAAGGCTATTTTTGCTGTAGTATCAGGAGTTTTACTTATGCAAACGAGTATTTTCATTTATGTAAATTAAAAAGTTGTTTATGCAACTATTTGCAAATATAAGTTAGAAAAGGATACTTTATTTGTGAGATAAAAAATAATTAATGAATAAAATTGATCAGCTAAAAGAATTTTTAAAAGCTACCCCAAAAGACAGTTTTTTACAACATGCATTGGCGTTAGAATATATAAAGGCAGGAGATGAGGAAGCAGCAAAACAGCTCTTTGAAAATATTTTAATAAACGAATCCGGTTATGTTGGCTCTTATTATCATTTGGGCAAATTATTAGAAAGAATAAATGAAAATCATGCTGCAATAACTGTTTATCAGAATGGTATGAAAGAAGCTAAACTTGCAAAAGACAATCATAGCTACAACGAATTACAGGCTGCATTGGAAGATTTGGAAGAATAGTCATGATCTACAATAATTATGGAATGAAAACAAATTAAATGTTAGATTAAATTTTTTTATGCATTTAAAATTTTTTCAATTTTATTCCCTGTTCATTTTAGAAAAATGCCATAACAATGTTTTGATAAAAAATCAACAAATTAAATTAGTTCAAACGGTAGGGAATTACAACTTAAAATTAATTCGTTAAATTCAAAATTACCCTTTTTGAAGGATTTGAAAGTGTAAGCGCTGAGGAAAATTCTTTTGCAAAATGGCTGCAAAACGTTCCTTTTAAAAAAGATAGAACTATTTATTTGTTTAATGGATCTCAAAAAATTAATGAACAGGTTCAATTTCCTGCGTGGGATATTTCTGTAGGCAATAAAAACCTGCGACAGTGAGCAGATGCTGCTATGCGACTATGTTTTCAATATTTATTTGCTTATAAAAAGTTTAAAGAAATTCATTTTACAGAGAGTAATGGTGCAGCATATAATTTTAAATCTCCTTCGATAACCATAAATTTTAAAAAGTATTTGGATGTGTTTTTTTGGCTGTGTGGCTCCGCTTTTTTTGGAAAGCAATTAAAAATTGCTTAAGATTTTTCTGATATTAAAGCTGGCAATGTTTTAAAAGGAGGATATTTTCCCGGGAACGCAGTAATTGTAATCGATGTAGAAATTAATACAGCTGGAAAAAAATATTTTTATTAGTATAAAGCTTTATGCAAGCACCGGATATCTATGTATTATTACAATTGGAGAATCATGATTTTTATCTGTTGTATTTGGTAGACGAAAAATTTCAATTAAAAATCCTCTATGGTTACTAAAAATAAGCGAGTTTAAAACCCGGTAATGGTAGAAAAAAATAAATCTCTTAAACATGAGTATTAATTTTTTCACTTTGGGTAAAAATATATAGGATAACAAATGTTGATATAACTAAAAAAGCTATCAACACATTTTTTAACAAGTAAAGAATTTTCATTTAGCTAAATTGGTTTTATAAGATTTTAAAATGTCTGACTCTATAAAACACTAAAAGTTTAAACTTTTAAAAAACTTTTTCATCATCAAGTTTTTTTAATTCAGCAATCCTATATTTGCATTGGCAAGTCTTATACGACCAGCTCCTGTTGAACTCCCCCAGAACCGGAAGGTAGCAAGGGTAGGTGGTTGAGCGGTGCGATGTAAGTAACTTGCCATTTTTAATTTTAATCTTTTTGATAATACGGAAGATCTTTATAGTCAATATCTTAAGGTTTTAGTTTTTAAATCTGCTTGAATCACGCAATTATATTCTTGCATCTACAACTGTTATATTTACATCACAACTTCTTGTTGAATCTCCTAAAATCTATTCTCAATCTTTATATTTGTATTTTAAAAAAATTATTCCGATAATTAATATCTTAAATCTTTTATATTATGAAATTTTTTATTGATACCGCAAATCTTGAACAAATAAAAGAAGCACATGACCTTGGTATATTAGATGGCGTGACCACAAATCCTTCGTTGATGGCAAAAGAAGGAATTAAAGGTAAAGATGCAGTTATGAAACATTATGTAGATATCTGTGAAATGGTAGAAGGTGATATAAGTGCAGAAGTGATTTCTACTGATTTTGATGGTATTGTAGCCGAGGGTTTAGTACTTGCTGCACTTCATAAAAATATTGTAGTAAAAGTGCCCATGATTAAGGATGGTGTAAAAGCAATTAAATATTTTACAGATAAAGGTATTAGGACAAACTGTACATTAATTTTTTCTGCAGGTCAGGCAATATTGGCGGCAAAAGCAGGAGCAACATATGTTTCACCTTTTATTGGAAGAATTGATGATATGGGTGCAGATGGTGTGGAATTAATTTACCAAATACGTCGCATATTTGACATACAAGGCTACAAAACAGAAATTCTTGCAGCTTCCATTCGCAATGCCCTTCATATAATTAAATGTGCTGAAGCAGGTGCTGATGTTTGTACCTGTCCGCTTGATTCCATATTGGGTTTATTAAAACACCCATTAACGGATACTGGTCTTGCAAAATTTTTAGCAGACGCAAAGAAATTTGCTTAATTAAAATATTTATTCAAAAAAAGCGCAATCATTTGATTGCGCTTTTTTTATGAATTTTTCTTCCTTTTATTTTTAATTTCAGCTATGATTTCTTCCTGTGTTTTCAGAGGTGGATCTATCATTTTCTTTATGTAAATTTCGAATTCTTTAAACTTAGAATTGTCTTCTTTCAACATTATTTTTACCGAAACTTTCTCTTCAGAAAAGTCGGCGGGAATATATAAATTATTTCCAAAAAATTTTGCCTGTGGGCACGAAAATTGGATTTTATTGCTGTCCAAAGGAAGGTATTTACCATTCGTTAATTCGCCATCAACGTTTATATAATTGTGAGTGCCTTTTTTTAAACTGTCAGTATATAGATTAACATAAATGTTTTCAACTTTTTGAGCTTTTACACTTATCGTACTTACAACAAGTAATGCGAATAATAGTTTTTTCAATGTTTTAATTTGATTGGTAAAGATGTAAAAAAACTTGAAATTACTGCGTTAAAGCGTTCATAAAAGATGGTATAACTATTTTATTTACTTAAACAGAAAAAATATTTATTTTATTTTGTTGTTTCAACGTTTCAGCTCATATTTGCAACTGAATGAAAACAATTATAAATAACAAAGGATGGTGGTGGTACAATCAAAATTCGATTGTGCTATAGCCCTATTTATATATTTAAATAACAGGCCCCGGCACAATGCCGGGGTTTTTTAATTTATACAATGAACAAAATAAAAATAACAACCACCTGTAAAAAAATACCTGCAGATCTTTATACGCCGGTAGGTATTTACCTGCGCATGCGTGATAAATTCAGAGATACAATTCTTCTTGAAAGTACTGACTCGCACGCAGGAGAAAACAGTAGATCTATCATCGGTATTAATGCTGTTGGCGGTATTGAAATAGTAAATTTTGATAAGGCAGAATATAAATATCCCGGCAAAAAGCCGGAAGTAAATGAAATAAAAATCAGAATAAATACGATTGACATTCTTGGAGATTTTATAGATAGTTTTGAAGCAGAAATGCCAAATGAAAAAATTGCAATAATAGCGCAGGGATTATTTGGTTACACAACATATGATGCTGTTCAGTTTTTTGAAAATATTAATTTTGCTTCAGCTAAAACAGCAACATCCAGAGTTGATTCTGATGAAAATTCTATTGCTTTAATGCGTTACAGGCTTTATCAATACATTATTATAATTGATCATTTTAAAGATGAAATCTTTCTTTGTGAGAATATTTTTGCAGGGGTTGAAAGTAAAATAGAAAGTGTAGAAAACATCCTTAAGAGTAAAGATGTGCCCGAGTTTCCCTTTAATAAAATTGGTGAAGAAATCAAAGATATGGAAGATGAAAGTTACAGACAGATGATACAAAAAGGAATCGAAGCCTGTAAACGTGGTGATGTATTTCAAATAGTTTTAAGCAGAACTTTTAAGCAGCATTTTACCGGCGATGAGTTTAATGTTTACCGACGTTTACGCAGTATCAACCCCGGTCCTTATTTATTTTATTTTGATTACGGTGATTACAGATTAATGGGTTCCAGCCCCGAAAGCCAGGTAATAATTGGTAATGGCAAAGCTACTGTTCATCCAATTGCGGGTACATTTAGGCGGACAGGAAATGATGAGGCTGATAAAAAACTGGCTATAGATTTAGAAAATGATCCCAAAGAAAATTCCGAGCACATTATGCTTGTTGACCTTGCCCGAAATGATCTTAGCAGGATTTGTGATAGTGTTGAAGTAACGAAATTTAAGAATATCAATTTTTACTCTCACGTAATACACATGGTTAGCGAGGTGCAGGGGAATGTGGATGCCAGAACCAATCCATTTAAAATTATGGCTGCAGTTTTCCCCGCAGGGACTTTAAGTGGTGCTCCAAAATTTAAAGCAATGCAGTTAATTAATCAGATTGAAAATAACAACCGGAGTTTTTATGGTGGAGCTATTGGTTATATCGGTTTTGATAAAAGTTGTAACCATGCAATAATGATACGTACTTTTTTGTGTAGAAATAATACGCTTACTTATCGTGCAGGTGCAGGCGTTGTGGTCAAAAGTATTCCACAAAAAGAACTGGAAGAGGTAGGGTATAAACTTGGCGCATTAAAAAAGGCAAATTGAAACGGCAGTTACCAACTAAATGTTTTAAAAACTAAATTAATTCAGCAAAATAAATTGGTTTTTTTTAAATTTTGCAGTAAAAAAATAAAAAATGAAAATACTGGTATTCGATAATTATGATTCTTTTACTTACAACCTTGTTCATCTTGTAGAAAAAATTACAGATATAAAACCGGAAGTTTTTCGTAATGATAAAATTTCTTTAGAAGATGTTGGCAAATACGACAAAATAATTTTATCTCCTGGTCCCGGCATACCTGAAGAAGCTGGTTTATTGTTACCACTTATTAAAATGTATGCCGCAAGCAAACCAATACTGGGCGTTTGTTTAGGACACCAAGCGATAGGGCAGGCTTTTGGTGCAGATCTCATAAATCTTGATACAGTTTACCATGGTGTTGCCACAAAAATTATTCAGACAAAAAATAAATCTTCTTTATTTAATGGTTTGGGCGATGAATTTGAAGCTGGGCGTTACCACAGCTGGATTATAAATGCAGCAACTGTTTTCGACGATTTTGAGGTAACAGCAGTTGACGAAAATGATTATATTATGGCTATGCAGCATAAGACGTACGATTTGCAGTCCGTGCAGTTTCATCCTGAAAGTGTGCTTACCCCGGAAGGGGAAATAATAATGAGGAACTGGTTAAATGAACCTAAAAGCAGCATAGGAGCAAAACGGAATTAAAGTGTTTTAAAAAAAATTAAAAATGTAAATGCGTCTTAGCGCTTTTGCGGTAGAAAAATGAAAAAAATACTAAATAATCTTTTTGAATACAAAAGCCTTACTTCAGAGCAGGCACAGGAAGTAATGAGCAACATCGGCAAAGGCATATACACCGATGCGGAAATTGCCTCTTTTATTACCGTTTTTTTAATGCGATCCATAACCATTGCTGAGTTACAGGGTTTTAGGGATTCACTGATGGAAATGGCATTACCTGTAAAATTTGATGCTGAAGTCATAGATATTGTGGGTACAGGCGGAGATGGAAAAAATACATTTAATATATCGACCCTTGCAAGTTTTGTGGTGGCAGGTACAGGAAATAAAGTTGCAAAGCATGGTAACTATGCCTCTACTTCAATTACAGGTTCATCAAATGTTATGGAGCAACTTGGATATCGTTTTAAAAAAGAAAACGATTTATTGAGTAAAGAACTCGATGAGGCAAACATTACATTTTTACATGCACCCGTTTTTCATCCGGCATTAAAAGCAGTAAGTCATATCCGCAAACAAATGGGGGTGCGTACTTTATTTAATATGATGGGACCGCTTGTAAATCCTGCTAATCCTCAGTTTCGGGTGCTTGGTGTGTACAATGCAGAGCTTGCAAGAATGTATAATTATTTATTACAAAAGGGTAATTCAAAGTTTTCCATTGTAAACAGTCTTGATGGATATGATGAAATTAGTTTAACTGCAGATACCAAAGTAATTGATGAAAAGGGAGAGAAAATATACACTGCTTATTATCTCGGCAAAAGAATTGTTTCTCCTCAAGATATTTCCGGAGGTAATTCACCGGAAGATGCAGCCGCAATATTTACAAGAGTATTAAAAGGTGAAGGAACGTGGGCACAAAATGCGGTAGTACTTGCCAATGCAGCAATAGCACTTCATACAACGGAAAAATATGAAGATTATGAAACCTGTATGAATATGGCTGTTGAAAGTCTTGAAAGTGGAAAAGCCTATTCATCACTCAAAAAAATTATTGCTTAATATGAATATTTTAGAAACAATAATTGAACATAAAAAAATAGAAGTTGCAAAAAGAAAACTGCTCGTGCCTGAGGCAGATTTAAAAAATGCTGAAAATTTTAACCGTACGTGTTATTCCTTAATTGTAAAATTAAATCAAAATACTTCGACCGGTATTATTGCGGAGTTTAAAAGAAAATCGCCAAGTAAGGGTTTTATAAATGAATTTGCAGATGTTGTTGCTGTAACCAAGGGTTATACAATTGCAGGTGCAGCCTGCTTATCTGTGCTTACTGATAATAATTTTTTTGGTGGCAGTACCGAAGATTTAATCGCAGCAAGAGTTAATCAAATCCCGATTATTAGAAAAGATTTTATCATTGATGAATATCAGATTATTGAAGCAAAAGCAATGGGCGCTGATGTGATTTTATTGATTGCTGCATGCCTTTCTGTTGATGAAGTTAAAAGACTTGCTGTATTTGCAGTTTCGCTCGGTTTAGAGGTTTTATTGGAACTGCATGATGCGACTGAACTTGAGCATATTTGTGATGAAACCATTTTAGTGGGCGTAAATAATCGTAACCTTAAAGATTTTAAAGTTGATGTAAATGCGTCTTTAGAAATGGCTAAAAAGATACCAACTAATAAAATAAAGATAGCTGAAAGTGGAATTAGTGATCCTGCTATGATAAAAATATTTATGGAGGCGGGTTTTAAAGGGTTTTTAATTGGGGAAACTTTCATGAAAGAAAACGATCCTGCCATGGCTTTTAATACCTTTGCAAAAAATATAGACCTATGATGAATATTAAAGTTTGTGGAATAACTTCCAAAAAACAATTACAACAATTGGAAGGTTTAAATATTGCTTATGCAGGATTTATATTTCACGAAGGGTCACTTCGCTTTGCAGGTGAAAAATTAGCAGATGAAGATCTTTTAGGGATGGATTTAGATATAAAAAAAGTTGGTGTTTTTGTAGATGCAGAATATGAGGATATTATGGAAATGGTAGAAAAATATGAGCTGGATATGGTACAGCTTCATGGCAACGAATCGCCGGAATTGTGTGCTGAACTTTCAGAAGATACCGAAGTAATTAAAGTTTTTAGTATTGGAAAAGATAGCGTTTCTATTGAAAAACTAATTGCTCCTTATGATAATGTTTGCGATTATTATCTATTTGATACATCTACTAAAGGAAGTAAAGGTGGTACAGGAGTAAAATTTGACTGGAAAAAACTTGCTGGTGCTAAAATTGAAAAACCATTTTTTTTAAGTGGTGGTATTGGTCCTGATGATGCAGCAATAATTAAAAAGTTTAAGCATCCTGATTTTTTTGGTATTGACGTAAATAGCAAATTTGAGAAAGAACCCGGTGTAAAAGATATGGGCCTGGTTTTGGGTTTTATTAAGAATATGAAATAGTTGGGCTGAATAAAAAATTGTCAGCCTATTCTTTTCGTATATGAGTTCGTTGGTATGAAGGGTTTAGATATCCTCACCCTGACACTTTAATAAATTAATATTATTAGTTATGAAAAAAAATAAACAACAAATATTTTCTGAGCCCGATGAACATGGTTACTACGGCGAATTTGGTGGCGCATTTATTCCAGAAATGTTGCATGATAATATAGAAATTCTTCGCAAAAACTATTTAAAAATATCCGGTACAAAAAAGTTTAAAAAGGAGTTTAATAGTTTACTAAAAGATTTTGCAGGCCGGCCAACGCCATTATATTTTGCAGAAAATTTAAGCAAAGAATTTAATACCAATATTTACTTAAAGAGAGAAGATCTTTGCCATACCGGTGCACATAAAATAAATAATACAATTGGGCAAATTTTGGTTGCGATTGCTCTCGGTAAAACAAGGATAATAGCGGAGACAGGAGCCGGCCAACATGGTGTAGCAACTGCAACGGTTTGTGCATTAAAAGGGTTGGAGTGTATTGTTTACATGGGCGAAAAAGATATAGAACGACAGGCACCAAATGTAGCGAGAATGAAAATGCTTGGCGCAAAAGTTATTCCTGCAACAAGCGGAAGCAAAACGCTGAAAGATGCTACCAACGAAGCTATTAGAGATTGGATAAATAACCCAACAGACACACATTATATTATAGGAAGTGTTGTAGGCCCGCATCCATACCCGGATATGGTTGCAAAATTTCAAAGCGTAATTAGCAGCGAAATAAAAAAGCAATTAAAAAAACAAACCGGATCTGAATTGCCGGATTATGTAATTGCATGCGTAGGTGGTGGCAGCAATGCGGCAGGTGCATTTTATCATTTTCTGGAAGATAAAAAAGTAAAAATTATTGCAGTAGAAGCTGCAGGTTGTGGTCTAAATAGTGGAATGAGTGCTGCAACAACGGTATTAGGAACAACCGGTATTTTGCACGGTAGTAAAAGTTTATTGATGCAGACTGCTGATGGCCAAGTTACAGAACCACACAGTATTTCAGCCGGTTTGGATTATCCTGGAATTGGTCCCATGCATGCAAATCTGTTTAAAACAAAGCGGGCTTCTTTTGTAAGTATTACTGACGAAGATGCTTTAAAAGCAGCATTTCATATTTCTAAAACGGAAGGTATAATACCTGCATTGGAAACTGCCCATGCTTTTGCAATTTTAAATGAAATGGCATTTAAGGAAGATGATGTGGTGGTAATAAATTTAAGTGGAAGAGGAGATAAGGATTTGGATATGTATATGAAATATTTGTAGAACCACTAAGTCAGTCAATAATTAAGTTTCACTAAGTTTTCTCAGCGAAACTTTTTTAATTTATTTCTCTGCATCAGTAAAGCCCACAAAAAAATGAAAAATAAACTCACCCAACTTTTTCAGCAAAAAAATAAAAATTTACTGAATGTTTATTGTACTGCAGGTTTTCCTAAACTTGAAAGTACAACAGATGTTTTATTTGCCTTGCAGGAAAATGGTGTGGATATGATTGAGGTCGGAATGCCGTACAGCGATCCAATTGCAGATGGGCCCGTTATACAACAAAGTAATATGGTTGCAATAGAAAACGGCATGACAATCGAATTGTTGTTCGAGCAACTTAATTCAGTAAAAAATACCATAACTGTTCCCCTCATTATGATGGGATATTTAAACCCTGTTTTACAATATGGGTTGGAGAAATTTTGCGAAGATGCTGCTGCAGCAGGGATTGCAGGTATAATATTGCCTGATCTTCCAATGTATGAATATGAAGAAATGTATGCCCCCCTTTTTAAAAAGCATAAGCTCTGTTTTATATTTTTAATAACACCACAAACTTCTGAAGAGAGAATAAAAAAAGCTGATAAATTAAGCAGTGGATTTCTTTATGCTGTTTCTTCTTCTTCCACAACAGGAAATAATATAAATACAGAAGACAAGACTTCTTATTTTGAAAGAATTGCAGGTATGAATTTAAAAAACCCATTAATGATAGGCTTTGGCATAAATAATAAACAAAGTTTTGAAGCTGCCTGTTCTTATGCATCTGGTGCTATCATTGGAAGTGCCTACATTAAAGCGTTGGGAGAAAATAATAAAGTAAAAGGGTCAACAGTTAATTTTCTTCAAAACATTAGATAGCAGTTTTTTTAACAAACATCAGGTTTTATCATTTGTTTGAATAAATTATATTGCACTATAAAAATTTTTAAATGAAAAAATATTTCTTTTTATTGTTTTTTACTCCTGCTTTTTTAAATGCACAGGTTACAAATACAAAAGTAATTAGTACAAAAAAAACTGTTATTAGCAAAACAATTGTAGCACAAAAAATTATAAAGCAAGTTAAGGCTCCGGATGGGTTTTTAATAATTGGAAATATTGAAGGTCTTGCAGATGGAACAGTTTTAAAATTATTGAATGGTAACACGGGTGTGGAGGAATCCAATACTACCGTACAAAATGGTAAGTTTACTTTTACAGGTAAGACTACTTCGCCGGATTTTAAAGTAATTGCTATAAATGGAAAGGCTCAATATATTACTATATTTCTTGACAATAGTGAAGTGACTATAAACGCAAAAAATGATGCTTTTGAAAAAGCGGTAATAAAAGGATCTGATTCCCACAATGATTTTGTAGCTTTTGCAACTGTTACAAAACCTTACGAAGATTTGTTGATGGGTAAAGGAAGGTTTGAATCAAAATTTATGGATGAAGCCGCATCAACAATAGAAAGTTTTGTAAACACTCACAAAGCATCTTATATTTCTCCATTAGCAATTTATAGACAAAACCAAATTACCGGCGACTATGTAAAATTGGAAACGCTTTACAATACTTTATCTACTGAGGTTAAATCATCGCCTATTGCAAATTATTTAGCACAGCAAATTGAACAAAACAAACAGGCTGGTTACGGCAAACCACTAGGAGATTTTTCGCAGGCAGATACTACAGGTAAAGATATTTCTCTGGCTTCATTTAAAGGAAAATATGTCTTGATTGATTTTTGGGCAAGCTGGTGTGGCCCGTGCCGAGCAGAAAATCCAAATGTAGTTAGTACTTATGAGAAGTATAAAAATAAAAATTTTACTGTTTTAGGAGTTTCGTTGGATAGGGCCAAACAACCCTGGTTAGATGCAATTGTGTCAGACAATCTTTCATGGACGCATGTGAGCGATTTAAAATTTTGGAATAATGCTGTTGCACAGCAATTCGGTATTCAAAGTATTCCACAAAACTTTTTGATAGACCCACAAGGCAATTTGATTGGAAAAAATTTAAGAGGAGCAGCGCTGGATTACAAGTTGAGTCAGGTGATAAGATAGGGAATTATGAGTTGTAAATTGTTAATGAACGACTATCAATTTCAATTTCAAATGTGGATAGCAATATTTAATTTTAAATGCATTATTGGGTATTAACCATTCACGGTTTAATATTGATAATTCATACCGCCAATTGCCTTTTATATAGCTGTACTGCATTTTCCAACCCTAAATAAAGTGCATCGCTAATTAATGCGTGGCCAATAGAAACTTCTAATAATTGAGGAATATTTTGTGCAAAAAATCTGAGATTTTGTAAATCTAAATCATGCCCAGCATTAATACCTAAATCCAATTCGTTTGCTTTGTTGGCTGCCACAATAAATGGCTCGATTGCCATCTCTTTATTGCCCATTGAAAACTGCTTAGCATAACTTTCTGTATATAATTCTATTCTGTCTGTACCCGTGGTTTTTGCTGCTTCAATCATTTTAATATCTGCATCTACAAAAATAGAAACCCTTATTCCTTCGGCTTTAAATGTTGCAATAATTTCTTTTAAATAATCTTGATTTGTAACTGTATCCCAACCATGGTTGCTGGTTAACTGTCCACGAGCATCGGGTACTAATGTTACCTGCGTTGGTTTATTGGCCAATACTAACTTTACGAATTCATATTCGGTTGGGTTGCCTTCAATGTTAAATTCGGTTGTTAAAACGTTCTTTAATTCGAATATATCTTTGTAAGTAATGTGCCTTTCGTCAGGACGTGGATGAACAGTTATTCCATGAGCACCGAAGCGCTCAATATCAAGAGCAGCCTTTATTAAATCGGGATTGTTACCGCCACGTGCATTGCGGAGGGTGGCAATTTTATTTATGTTTACGGAGAGATTTGTCATTGGGAAATTTGAAAATTAGCAAATTTGCAGATAAGCAAATTTAAACTTTAAGGAACTTGAATAAAATTTAAATAAGAAATAAATAATGCATAATCTATTGCACAATTAATACTAAATATTTAGATAAAAATGAAATGTGCGACGCCACTTATGTTCATCATTGCTGCTTCATTGTTCACTAAAAAAGCCACCAAATTTTTTGAAAAAAAATGGTGGCTTTAGAAAAATAATAATTTATAAAAATTAAAGACTAAAGTCACTCATTCGGAGGGATTTAGGGAGGCTATTAATATCTATACATCTCAGTCTTAAAAGGACCTTCTTTTGCTATGCCCAAATATTCTGATTGTGCAGTAGTTAATTCATCCAAAACTACATTTATTTTTGCAAGGTGAAGGCGTGCAACTTTTTCATCTAAATGCTTTGGAAGCACATAAACTTTATTTTCGTAGTTACCGCTGTTCTGCCATAACTCAAGCTGCGCAAGGGTTTGGTTTGTGAATGAATTGCTCATTACAAAACTTGGATGGCCTGTAGCACAACCCAAATTTACTAAACGACCTTCTGCTAAAACGATGATATCATTTCCTTCAATGGTATATAAATCAACCTGTGGTTTGATGGTGTTTTTTGAAGCGCCATAATTTGCATTTAACCAAGCCATGTCAATCTCAATATCAAAGTGACCGATGTTACAAACAATTGCTTTATCCTTCATGTTGCGGAAATGATTTTCGGTAATCAAATCTCTACAACCAGATGCAGTAACAACAATATCTGCTTCTTTAACAGCGTCAATCATTTTCTTAACTTCAAAGCCATCCATTGCAGCCTGTAATGCGCAGATTGGATCAATTTCGGTTACAATAACTCTTGCGCCTGCACCACGTAAACTCTGTGCACTTCCTTTTCCTACATCGCCATAACCTCCCACTACTGCTACTTTTCCTGCCATCATTACATCAGTTGCTCTGCGGATAGAATCTACCAAAGACTCCTGGCAACCATACTTATTATCAAATTTAGATTTGGTAACAGAGTCATTAATATTAATAGCCGGAATAGGTAAAGTTCCTGCGGCCATGCGCTCATATAAACGGTGTACTCCTGTAGTTGTTTCTTCGCTCAAGCCCTTGATACCACTAATTAATTCAGGGTATTTATCAAAAACCATGTTTGTTAAATCGCCACCATCATCTAAAATCATGTTTAAAGGTTTGTCAGCACTTCCAAAAAACAATGTCTGTTCAATGCACCAGTCAGATTCTGCCTGTGTTTGTCCTTTCCATGCAAAAACACCGGCTCCAGTAGCAGCAATTGCAGCAGCAGCTTGGTCTTGCGTAGAAAAAATATTGCAAGAACTCCATTTAACTTCTGCACCAAGGTGCGTTAAAGTTTCAATTAATACTGCAGTTTGAATTGTCATGTGTAAGCAACCTGCAATTCGTGCGCCTGCAAGTGGTTTGCTGTCGCCAAACTCTGCACGTAGGCTCATAAGTCCCGGCATTTCAGCTTCTGCAAGCATTATTTCTTTACGGCCCCATTCTGCAAGCGTAATATCTGCAACCTTATTTTTAAGGCTGAAATCTATTCCGGTAAAAATTGTTGTTTCCATTTTTTTAAATTAACGTGCAAACCGTTTGAAAATGAATCGCACAGATTTTATAAATAAAATTCTGATTTTTTAATAAGAGTAAAAGTATATTATGTAGGAAGATATTCTGTGTTAAATAAAATGTTTAGAATATATTTGTCAATTTATTGACAATATTAGAATTAATATACAATTTACTATGTCAAAATCAATACTTAAAGAACAAATGCCTACTGCTGCTTTATCCATTGATGCAAAAGACCTTTCTATTTTAGCTTTGCTACAGCAAAATGCGAGAATAACCGTAAAAGAAATTTCAAAGAAAATACACCTGAGCACTACACCTGTTCATGAACGCATCAAGCGAATGGAAAATGACGGCATAATTAAGCAATACGTAACGCTGGTGAATCACAGTAAAGTAAAGCGAGGGCTGATGGTAATTTGTTACGTATCATTAAAAGCACACAGTAAAAGTGCGGGTACAAAATTCATAAATGCTATTAATGAGATGAACGAGATTATCGAGTGCTATAGCATTTCAGGCGAGTTTGATTTTATGCTGAAAGTGGTGGAAGAAAATATGGATTCCTATTATAATTTTCACGTAAATAAATTAAGCCAGATTGAGAATATTGGGAATGTACAGAGTGTATTTGTGATGGGTATTATAAAAGATACAGTGCAATTGGTATATTGAAAAAAAATTAGCTTTTATACATATATTTAAAAAATATTTCTTTGATATGGGTTTTATTTTTTTACATTATTTTAAAAAATGAAAAATATTTTACTACTTTTTATAAATATAATTTCCTTTACGGTTATTTCTTTTGCAGCTGTAGATACCGTTTCTATCTACAGTAATGCTATGCATAAAAATATAAAGGCAGTCGTCATAAAACCGGATTCATATCAAAAAGAAAAAGATTTTCCGGTAGTTTATTTGTTGCATGGGGCTTATGGAAATTTTGCAAACTGGATAAAAAAAGTTCCTGCTTTACAGGCTTATGCTGATCAATATAAAATCTTAGTAGTCTGTCCTGATGGCGCTTCTACAAGTTGGTATTTTGATAGTCCTGTAGATACAACTTTTAAATACGAAACCCATATTGGAATTGAAGTTCCTGCATATGTTGATGCAAATTATAAAACAATAAAAGGAAGAAAATATAGAGCTATTGCAGGGTTAAGTATGGGAGGCCATGGTGCAATCTTTATTGCATTTCGTCATTCTGAAACTTTTGGTGCCTGTGGTAGTATGAGTGGCGCTTTAAACGTAGCAAGTATTACCAAAGGATATGATGTTGATAAAAGATTGGGTGATTATGAAAGTAATAAAACCTATTATAATGAGTTTAGTGTTTTAAGTATAATTGAAAAAAAGCCCAAAGATTCTTTGGCGATAATAATAGATTGTGGTGTGCAGGATTTTATTTGCAGTATGAGCAAAGCAACCCACGAAAAAATGAATAAGCTAAAAATTGCGCATGATTATATTGAAAGACCTGGAAAGCATGACTGGTCTTATTGGGCTAATGCGGTAGGATACCAACTGATGTTTTTTAAAAACTTTTTTGATAAAAGTGAAAGTAAGTAAGCCTAACAATTATAATACTTTTACCATTACATAATCATCCATTACATAGCCATTTTCAATTTCTAATATTTCTTCTTTAAAAACTTGAAACCCTTTTTTGGCGTAAAATATTGTTGCAGGGTTAGATTTATTTACATTTAATTCAAGCAAATTGCCCCTGGCGTTTTTACTTTGTGTGCAAACATAATCTAACAAAAAACTGCCTATGCCTTTTGTATGATGTGTGGTGAGGACATATAATTTATGTAATCTAAATGTTGAAGATTCTTTTTCAGATTTTTGGGAAAAAGATGCAAAGCCAATAGGAATATCATTTGTAAAAGCAATTACGAATTGATGACCTTTTTCGAATTGTATTTTTAATGCTTGTGGGTTATAAATTAATTTGAGCATATAGTTTATTTGCTCACCGGTAATTATGCCCGCATAAGATATTGGCCATATCGTTTCTGCAAGTTTTTGTATTACATGTAAATCCTGTGCCGTTGCAATCTTAATTTCCATTATTTTAATATCAATTTTAAATCTGGCGCATACATTATTCTACCCTGAGGGTCCTTGACAACTACCGCAAAAAAGTACAATTCTTCTCCCGACTTTAAATTTTCCCTTACTGCATTCAACCAAATTGTAGGAAGGGAAGCGGTCTTAAATAAGGAAGATTTTATGGAAGATATTTTGCTTGTTTTTCCGGTATTTTCATCTTCGGTCGTAACAATTTTTTTGTATAAAAACTGGTACGACGAAATTAAATAAGCTACATTTTTAGCATCAGTTATTTTTAGAGGTAGCCCAATAATACTATCTGCCATTTCGGGCAAAATGTAACTGGTATCTTTAAAAGTGCCAAGAATTGTGGTAAGTTTTGGTACTTTAAATTTTACAAATGATTTCGTTGTGTTTTTTTGTGCTGCAGCACTCATTGAACAGGCTGCTATAAAGACAACAAAAAGTAATTTTTTAATTTTCATTATACAATTTAAAGAAGTTTTTAAGCTAAAAAAAACTACTTAAAATATTTAACATGTAGTGTAAATAACTAATTTATACCTAAATAAATATTAAGCTGCTTAATTCTTTCATTGGTTATTTCCGTTAAGCAGTTGTAATATATAAGCGGCTGTATACTGCCACCTTTATAGCTTGCAGATGCAGATTTACAATGCGCTTCTTTATATTTTATCCATGTTCTTTGGGCATCAAGCAATAATTTTTTATCAATGTCGCTAGGTGTTTCTTTTTGTACTTTTTTATAAATAAGTGCCATTTTAGCATCTGCTTTTTTAAAGTTTGTACTGGCCTGATGGTTCATTTCCATTTGTGTTTGTCCAAAGGAAACTACATTAATAAAACACAAAAAAAGGACAAGAATAATAATGTTTTTCATAGATAATTTTTTTAGTTTGATATAACTTTTAAGCTTTCTTCAATAATCCTCAACTTTTCTTCCGCATCTGTTTTTTTCTTTTGCTCCAATGCCAAAACTTCGGGCTTCGCATTGGCTACAAATTTTTCATTTCCCAGTTTCTTTTCTACGCTTATTAAAAATCCTTTAAGGTGATTTAATTCTTTTTCAAGATCTTCCTGCTGACTTGCAACATTTAAAGGTTGCTCCGTTTCTATATAAAATTTATCTTTCCCAATTACAGTTGTTATTGTTCCTGCAACTGCATCTTTAACATAAGTTATAGATTCGCTGTTTACCTGCTTTGCAAGAATACTTTCTATGCTTTTATACACATCATTTTCACTCGTATCTATATGCAGTTTTATTTTTTCTTTTGGTTTTATTTGGTTTTTATTTCGCATATCCCTTAGCCCTGAAATAATATTTTTTAATAATGCGCCTTCTTTCAAAATGCTGCTGTCAGTAACGGAATTTTCTAGGGTAACCTTTACACACAGGTCATCATTTCTTTCATCTAACAAATGGTAAATTTCTTCTGTAACAAATGGCATAAAAGGATGTAATAGTTCCATTAATTGTGTAAAAAAGCCAACCGTTTTGTCGTAAACTATTTTATCAATCGGCTGTTCAAAACCTGGCTTCACCCATTCTAAATACCAGCTACAAAAGTCATCCCATATCAATGAATAAATAACCTTTAATGCTTCACTTAATTTAAACTGGTTCAGCATTTCGTTCACCTCTAATCGAACTTCGTTCAATCTGTTTTCAAACCAGGTAATAGGCCACTGACCACTGACCACTGACAACAGATCACTTCTACCAAAATCAGGTTGTCGGTCGTCCGTCGTCTGTCGTCCATAGTCAATCGTCCTTTCCTCCCACATCTTCACCAACTTCAACGCATTCCACATTTTATTATTAAAATTTCTTCCTTGTTCCAATGCACTTTCTTCAAATAAAATATCGTTTCCTGCCGGCGATGCAATCATAATTCCAAACCTCACAGCATCGGCGCCGTATTGATCAATCAAGCCGAGTAAATCTGGCGAGTTACCTAATTGCTTACTCATTTTTCTGCCTTGTTTATCCCGTACCATGCCAGTAAAATAAACATCTTTAAAAGGTAGTTCCTGTTTAAAAGCATAACCTGCCATCACCATTCTTGCTACCCAAAAGAAAATAATGTCCTGCCCTGTAACAAGCGTTGTCGTTGGGTAATAGTAATTTATTTCTGTATTATTGGGGTTGCTTATTCCTTTAAAAACTTCCATTGGCCAAAGCCATGAGGAAAACCAAGTATCAAGACAATCTTCATCCTGAATAAGTTTTAAGTTGCGGGTTTCAGGTTGCGAGTTATGTAATGCCTCAAGACTTTCAGCAACATAAAAATTTCCCCCTTCATCATACCAAGCAGGTATTTGTTGGCCCCACCAAAGTTGCCTGCTTATGCACCAATCTTTAATGTTGTCCATCCAATGTGCGTAAGTATTTTTGGCTTTGTTTGGATGAAATTTTATTCTTTCTTCCGCCACTGCAGATGCAATCTCCGGGTTAAGCGCAATGAACTTTTTCATATCCATAAACCACTGCAACGAAAGCCTGCTTTCAATCACCGCACCTGTTCTTTCACTAGTTCCAACCTGCCCTTTATAATCCTCTGTTTTTAGTAGTTGATTAATTGCGGCAATTTCTTCTGCAATTTTTTTGCGAAGCACAAATCTGTCCATTCCTACATAACCATAAACCTGCTCACTTGGGTCTTCATCCATCAAATCTTCAATGGTAAATTTCCCTTCCGCATCCAAAGTATTTAATGCTTTTAGGTTATGTCTTTTACCAAGCTCATTATCATTTTTATCATGTGCCGGTGTTACTTTTAATGCACCGGTACCAAAATCTACTGTTACATATTCATCGGCAATAATTAGTATTTTTCTGTTGATGATTGGCACAATAACTTCCTTGCCAATCACCGATAAAAAACGTTCATCTGTTGGATTTACACAAATGGCCACATCACCTAAGATCGTTTCAGGTCTTGTGGTAGCAACGGTTATACCGCCTTCGCTGCCATCAGCAAAAGGATAAGTAACATAATATAATTTTGAATCTACATCCTTAAAAATCACTTCTTCATCACTGAGTGCAGTCTTGCTTGCAGGGTCCCAGTTTACCATGCGTAAGCCTCTGTAAATGATTCCGTCTTTGTGCAGTTTTACAAATATTTCAATAACAGATTTATAATAATCGGGATTCATGGTAAATGCTGTGCGATCCCAATCCAGACTGCAACCCATTTTCTTCAACTGCTCTAAAATGATACCGCCATATTTTTCTTTCCACTCCCACGCATATGCTAAAAATTCTTCTCTGCTTAACGATGATTTTATAATACCTCTTTCTCTCAACATGGCCACCACTTTGGCTTCTGTAGCTATAGATGCATGATCGGTACCCGGCACCCAACATGCGTTTTTGCCCTGCATACGTGCACGGCGAATTAAAATATCCTGAATAGTATTGTTTAAACAATGCCCCATGTGCAGCACGCCTGTTACGTTTGGCGGCGGCATTACAATTGTATAAGCCTCACGTTCATCGGGCACACTTTTAAAATAACCCTCGTTCATCCAGTGGCTGTACCATTTTTTCTCAATTTCCTGCGGCTCAAAATTTTTAGAAAGTTCCATTCGTTGTCTGTCGTTTTTCTGCGGCGAAGGTACAAAAACCGCTTCGCTTTTTTGTACTTATGGATTGAGCAAAGAAGGAGCTATGATGATCTTTTGTGGCAATCCTAATTTGGTGTTTTTTTCTTTTTGGGGAAAAGAAAAAAGGAACCACATTTCATCTTCAAGTTTCTATTAAGTTCTAATTATGCAATAGATGGTACAGTTCCGTTCAGAAAAAAAATGACGAATGGCTGCGGTTGATGGAGCGATGTAGTATTTGCGGCCGTGCGCCAAAGGAGATTATGCCTGCAAATGCTACCGCACAGCGAAAGAGACCGAACCAAAGCTTAGGTAAGAAAAAATGATTACAGCCCTCAAATAAAAAAACCTTATCACTAAATTAATTAGTAATTTACATCCATAATTAACCAATAACCAATCAACGAATTTTGTACGCAATAGTAGATATTGAAACCACCGGCGGCAGTGCAGCAAACAGCGCAATAACTGAAATAGCCATTCATGTGCACGATGGTAAAAAATTAATTCAACATTTTACCACCCTCATAAATCCTGAAAGGAGGGTGCCCGATTTTATAACTGCGCTTACAGGAATTAGCAATTCAATGGTGGCAAGTGCGCCAACTTTTGATGAGGTTGCAGATAAAATTTATGAACTTTTATCTGACAATATTTTTATTGCGCACAATGTAAATTTTGATCATTCCTTTATATATCATCATTTAAAAAAAGCAGGTTACGAATTAAATGTAAAGAAACTTTGTACAGTGCGCCTTGCCCGCAAAGCATTGCCAGGACTGCCTTCTTACAGTTTGGGTAAACTTTGCAGAAGTGTAAACATTTTAATTGATGACCGCCACAGAGCGGACGGCGATGCAAAAGCAACTGTAAAATTGTTTGAAAAAATACTTGCAGAAGGAGGAATGGAGCACATTGATAAAATGCTCAAGCGTTCCTCATCCGAGCAATGGCTGCCAGTGCATTTAGAAAAGAAAAAAATAGAAAATCTACCACTGGTTGCAGGCGTCTATTATTTTCACAACCACAAAGGAAAAGTTATTTATGTTGGCAAAGCCATTAATATAAAAAAAAGGGTGGTGAGCCATTTTACGCACAATGATGCAGGCCATAGAAGACAAAGTTTTTTGAGACTTGTTGCAGATATTAGTTTTAAAATATGCGCCAACGAATTGCATGCGCTTATTTTAGAAAGTACAGAAATTAGAAAACTTTGGCCGCAATATAATTATGCGCAAAAGCAGCCTGTGCAAAAGTATGCGCTGTATTCTTTTGAAGACAACCGTGGTTATATGCGTTTAGCAATTGATAAAAAACGTAAGAATTTACCATCTTTATATTGTTTTAATTTATTGCAGGAAGGGCAGAAGCTCCTGCGAAAAATGATGGAAGAATTTGACTTGCATACAAAACTTTGTTATGTAGATAAAACACTCTTTGCAGAAAGTGATATGGAATTTACAGAAGCGCCACTTTATTACAATGGTAAAGTAAAAAATGCTATTACAAGTCTGCATGCACAGCTACCAACTTTTGCCTTGGTTGATGATGGTATTGAACCCGATAAAAACCTTTGTTTTTTAATAGAAAAAGGAAATTTTTGGGGAATGGGCTATATACCTTCACAATTACAACCCACATCTGTAAACGATTTAAAAGATTCATTAGATCCTTACACCGACAATGATTTTATAAGAAATAGCATTTACAACTACGCAGAAAGAAATCCTGACAAGAAGATTTTATTAAACTAATACGATGTATTAATTGCCTTTTGTTGAACAACGCTGTTTATAAAATTTTATTTTAAATTTCAACTCTTATTTTCGCCAAAATTCTTCGATTATCCTTTATCCGTAATTTTTAATTTGTAATTCGCAATTATATTTCCCATGTTCAACAATATCATCGCACAAAAACTTTCTATTAAACCATCTCAGGTAGAAACGGTATTACAATTATTAAGTGAAGGCAGTACCATTCCTTTTATTGCCCGATATAGAAAAGACAGTACAGGGGCATTAGATGAAGTGCAGATTCAGCAGATACAAGATGAAAATAAGGCAATGATTGAATTTGCGGAGCGTAAATTATTTATTGAAAAAATAATTACCGAACAGGGCAAAATGACGGAAGAATTACAGACGAAAATTGATGCAGCCATAACGATCAGCAACCTCGAAGATATTTATTTGCCTTACAAACAAAAACGCAAAACCAAAACAGTTGTTGCAAGAGAAAATGGGTTGCAACCTTTAGCGGAATTGCTTTTATTACAAAAAGATATTGATGTAGAAAAAGAATCTGCCTCATTCATAAATGAAAAAGTATTGACTGCTGATGCTGCATTACAGGGTGCAAGAGATATTATTGCGGAAACTGTAAATGAAGATATTGCTGTAAGAGGGAAGCTTCGCAAGTTTTTTGAACGAGATGGGTTAATGAAAAGCATGGTGAATACAGACAAAGAGAATGAAGCAATTAAATACAAGGATTATTATGCATTTTCTGAAAAAATTTCCACCATTCCATCACACAGAACACTGGCAATTTTACGTGGTTTTTTAGAAGGGTTTTTAAAAATTTCTATTGAGCCACAGGAAGAAATTGCGCTGGAAATTATAGAAGATATTTACATCACAGGTATGAGTAATTGCAGCGATCAAATTCGCAAAGCCATTAAAGACAGTTACAGACGTTTGTTGCAGCCCAGCCTTGAAACCGAGTTTAGATCTGCATTAAAAACAGCGGCAGATGAAGAAGCCATTAATGTTTTTGCAGAAAACCTGCGTCAGCTTTTATTGAGTTCACCATTAGGCAGTAAAAGAATTTTGGCCATTGACCCCGGTTACAGAACTGGTTGCAAAGTTGTTTGTATAGATGAAAAGGGTGAGCTGCAAAAAACTGCATTAATTTTTGTACACGAAAAAAATAGGATGGATGAAGCAGAGCATATCATCCGATCAATGGTAAAACAATACGAGGTACAGGCATTTGCCATTGGCGATGGAACTGCAGGAAGGGAAACAGAGCAGTTTATTAAAAAATTAAACATCAATATTCCTGTTTATTTGGTAAATGAAGATGGGGCAAGTATTTACTCTGCTTCAGAAATTGCCCGGCAGGAATTTCCAGATCAGGATATAACCATAAGAGGCGCTGTGAGTATTGGTCGCAGGTTGATGGATCCTTTGGCGGAGTTGGTAAAAATAGATCCAAAAAGTATTGGGGTGGGGCAGTACCAGCACGATGTAAACCAGCCAAGGCTGAAAGAAAAATTAGACCAAACAGTAATAAGTTGTGTAAATATTGTGGGCGTAAATTTAAATACTGCAAGCAAACATTTGCTGAGTTATGTTAGTGGTATTGGAAGCACAATTGCTGAAAATATAGTGACTTACAGAAAACAGGAAGGCAAATTTACCAGCCGCAAACAATTGTTAAAAGTACCAAGGCTAGGCGGAAAAGCTTATGAACAGTGTGCAGGATTTTTACGCATACCAGGTGCAGAGGATGTACTCGATGCAAGCGCTGTACACCCGGAAGCGTATGCACTCGTACAACAAATGGCAAAAGATATTAACGCAGATGTAAACACCTTAATGGGTAATGAAGATTTGCTAAAAACAATTACTATAAAAAAATATATTACTGAAAGTTTTGGAGAGCATACCATTAATGACATCATTGCAGAACTTAAAAAGCCGGGTTTAGATCCACGAAGTGAAGTGCAGCTATTTGAATTTGCACAGATTTTTTCAATTGACGATGTACATGTTGGTATGGAAGTGCCGGGTGTAGTTACAAACCTTACAAGGTTTGGGGCTTTTGTAGATATTGGTGTAAAACAGGACGGGCTTGTGCATGTTTCAGAAATTGCACAAAAGTATATTCAGGATCCTTCAGAGGTTTTAAAATTAAATCAACATATAAAAGTAAAAGTAATGGAGGTTGATGCTGCTCGTAAAAGAATTGCACTTTCCATCAAACAAACGGAAGTGCAATCAACCCAAAATACAAAAAATATAAACCAGCCAAAGCCGACACAAAATTTTAAACCGGTTGAAAAAGAAGTAAAGCCTGCCACAATGGGAGATGCTTTGGAAGCGCTAAAAAATAAATTCAGGTAAAAATATTGATTACCTATTCAATCGTTGCATTAATAAGTCTATCGGTAATGGCTTCCTTCTGGGGTTTAAGAATTTCATAACTGCCATTTTTTACAGCATATTTTCCTTTAGTATGTATAAGCATGGCGCATTGTTCTGCCTGTTCCCTTTGGTGTCCGCAAACGTCTATTAATGTATCAATCACCCATTCAAACGTGTTGACTTCATCATTCCAAACAACAAGACTTAAGTTGATAGCTTCTTCCGTAAGCACATCAACATCTTCTGAAGTTTCGGTTTGTGGGTAGTAAGAAAAATTTAAATTATTCATTTTTGTAAAATTAGAAAATGTTTCAATTAATACAAATAAAAGATTGGTATTTGAATAATAAGTAATATTAACTCATTAGAAACTTTATTTTGATGTAAATTTTAAACAACCAAGGCAAAATAACCCAAATTTTTATCAAACAAAATCTCAAAGCGGAACATTTAATTTCAAGATAATTACGGCTATTTATAGTTTCATATTGATGAAACTCTTGATGCATTAAAAAAAATGATTTTTAAAATTTTACAGGATAGAAGTATCAGTATATTTTTTCTTTAATTCATAATATATATTGAAAGGTATTTTTTAAGCATAATTACTTCATTTCATATTTTAAAAAACCAATTATTTTTCATGTATGGTTCTAACTTATTCTCTTAATTTTTTTCCTTCTGTTTTTTTAGGATCTTCTGTTTGATTGCGATTTAAGTTTTGCTTCGTTTGTTTTTCAGCGGAAGAATTAGCTGGTGCTATACCAAACCTCAATTTTAATGCTCTTAAACCTGATTTTATTTCGTTCCATAAATGCGCAGGCTGTTTATAACCATAAGCTCTATATTTTCCAGGCTGCACTTTTCCTTTACTTCCTACAAAATCTGTAAAATTTGAAACCCACTCTTCAAAACTTTGCATATACTTTTTTTCATTAATCGCATCTTCACTTTGATTTTCACTGTATTTTTTTCCTATACCGCTGTCTGCATAAGTCCATAACTGCTCTGGCACTTCAATACCGCCATAACGGCATTGCCAAACCAAAGGGGCGTAGGCTTGCCGCATATCTTTAAAAGGTTCGCTACTCCCATCGAAGTATTCTTTATGCTGCAGGATCTTTGGAATATTATTTTCATCCATTTCATCACCTCCCTGGTCTCCATAGCAAAAGAAACCGGCCGTTCTACCTTCAAGATGATTTATGCTTAATTCTTTCCAAAGTTCAGTGTGTTCCAAAGCCATAGCTTTTTCAGGGTCTTTGTGGGCGATCAATTTTTCATTAGGGTTTCCGCCATTCATACACACCATTCTATCAAACATTAATTTTAAATTGCTGGTGGGAGCATACCAGTTTACGGGACCAATAATTGCCCAGGCATCTGCCATATCCAATCTTGCATATAAATCTGCATTCCACATAAAATCCGCTTCAGCATGGCTATTCTTTTTATAACAATTGCATGGCCATACACACAAAGCCATTGATGTGGAAACACATGCATTGCAACTTTGAATATGTGCACGGCCATAAGCATTACTCAGGTCTTCATAATCAATTTCCCAATCCTGTGGTAACATATCTGCCATCTTTAACATGAGCATTCTTGCTTTTCCATCAATGCCGGGGCAGTTATATTGCTTTCTTGCTGAGCCTGCTATTATTAAAATCCTAAAAGGCCTTTGTTCAGTGGGCAAAGCGGAATTCATGTCATTTGGTTTCATAATTTTATTTTAATAATGACAGGCATAAACACAAACTTTATCTTTACAATCTGTTTCAACAATTAATTAATATTTATAACTAATGTGGGAAGCTATCAAGGAATATTATACAACAATTGGTAACAAATACCATGTTGATCCGGTTATATTTTTAGGTATTCATATTGTGGCAACCCCTTTATTCATTTTTACTTCTGCTTGGATTGTGAAAAAATATAAGCAGAAACAAAGTGTTTTTTTACCTGCAATAACATGTGTACTCGTTTTTAATGCTGCCAATATCTACCTGGTTCTTTTTGGAAAAAATATTCCTTGGTTCATTTATTTTATTCTCGCCATCACCAGTATTATTACAGGTTATTTCAGCTATGTTAAAATAAAAAACAAATTAGATAATTAATAATATCAACAACCACACCATCATGATAAAAAAAATGCAAGGCTTTAAAAATATATCATCCATGTTTAATGATTTTAATTTCCATTTTCCATTACCTACGGCTGAGTAATATTTACGATCAATAGATGGCCTTAATCATTTTTAAAAAATGAATTTGCCATTATAATAATTTGCCTTTTTCCATTAAAATACATCTTAAATCTAAAGGCATAAGTGCTGTAATAATTCAATTTTTTTATTAAATAAGTTTGCACAAGTGTATCAACTGTGGAGGCTTTTGGTTTTAAATCGATATGTACTAAGACGGCTGCAGCAATTAATTTCAGATTATATGATTTGCCAATCCTTATATTTTCCTTTAAAATTGGAGTGATTTAAATTGTGTTTTCTTAATTGCATTGGAAAATAATCAGTTGTAAATGCCAAATAAAATTTAGCTGCAGTTGTGAAGGAGGAATACAAGAAAATTGTTAAAGGGAATTAAAAAGGATTACCTGTTGGTAATCCTTTGTGGGAGCACACGGGTTCGAACCGCGGACCCTCTGCTTGTAAGGCAGATGCTCTAAACCAGCTGAGCTATGCTCCCTTTTTTATTTGGGATGGCAAAGATAGGCGTATTTTTTTCTTGACAAGATTTTTTTAAAAAAATAATAAATTACTTTTTACAGTTCAAACTTTATAGTACGATTGTTGTTAAAGTAAAGAAAGAGAAATTCAAGAAAAAAATAATTTATGATTGCAGAACTAAATACGTACAGAATATTAATTGTTGATGATGATGAGGATGATTTTTTTATAACCAATCAATACATAAAAAATATAAAGGGTTATAATTTTAAAGTTGAATGGCGTTACGATTATAAAAGTGCCATGCAGGATGTCTGTAAAAAGAAATATGATTTATATCTGGTAGATTATTATTTGGGTGCAAAAACAGGATTGGATTTTATAAAAGAAGCTTTTGAAAAAAAATGTGATGAACCAATTATCATTCTTACCGGTAGAGCTGCACCTGAGCTGGATGCTGAAGTAATGCATGCAGGTGCAGTCGATTATTTGATAAAAGGAGAAATGGATACTGAAAAACTTGAAAGATGTATTCGCCATGTAATAGAAAAAAGTTTTTCAGTTAGAACCTTAAAATCAAACGAAAGAAAGTTCAGGCATATTTTTGAAAGATCGAAGGATGCAGTGTTTTTGATTGATGTAGAAACTAGGCTTTTTACTGACGTAAATGAAGCAATGAATTTGCTTTTTGGTTACGACAATGAAGAAATTAAAGAGCTTTCAATATTTGAACTGGCGGTGAATGAAGTTGATAAAATAATGATCAAAAATCAACTTAAATCAGGAGAAATTAATGATAAAGAAATACAGATGCTAACAAAGAATGAGGAACTCATCTCTGGAGTTCTTTCTCTTTCAAAAGAAATAGACAGCAATGGTAAAGCTTTTTTGCAGGGGATAATTCACGACATTACTGAATTTAAAAAAATTGAAAAAAATAATGTCCGAATCGAGAAACTTGGTATGGCCGAAAGGCTTGTACGAACTCTTGCGCATGAAGTTAGAAATCCGCTTAACAACATCAATCTATCGCTTGAACAGTTGACGGAAGAAATTAAATCGGAAGATGCAAATCTTTATCTGGAAATAATTACCCGCAACAGTAAACGTATTGAAATACTAATAACCGAATTGCTCGGTGCATCAAGACCGGAAATTATGTTACAGGAAAATGATTTGGTGGAAATTTTTAAAGAAAGCATAGATGCTGCTGCAGACAGGATTATGCTTAGGCATATAAAGATGGATAAAGTTTTCCCAGATAAAATACTATTAATTAACGCGGATAAAGAAAAGCTGAAAATTGCATTTTTAAACATCATTATAAATGCTGTTGAGGCAATGGAAGAAAAAGGCCATTTGTCACTTAAACTTGAAGAATTAAAGGATCGGTATACATTGTCAATTTCAGATAATGGATGCGGTATAAATGAAGAAAATCTTTCCAGATTATTTGAGCCTTATTTTACCGCAAAGAAAAACGGTATGGGTTTGGGTTTGGCAGCAACCATGAATATTTTAAAGTTTCATAACGCAGCAATTGAAGTGACTTCTAAATTAAAAGAAGGAACTACATTTTTAATAACTATTCCAAAAACTATAGAATTAAAAGTCTAAATAATAATCTTTTAAAAGTTCTATAAATTCTGTTGAATATTCCTTTTCACTTTTCTTAATTGATAAGGAATATTCTGATAAATCTTCTTTTACTGTGGAAACCAGCAACATGCTTCTAAAAAAAGGGTGAAGAGGTGAATGAGCAACATTTAATTTTTCTATAATAAAAAGTTGTTGTGTAAATAGAATTTCCTCAAAGTTTTTTACGAAAGAATAGGGTAGTAATACAGCTGCGAGTCCTTTTTTAGTTATATTACTTTTCAAGGTATTTGCTAATTCTAAAAAAGAAAGTGCAGTGGCATGCAATGCTTTATTTCGAATGTTATTATTGCTTTTTAATTGGTTTTCATAAAAAGGTGGGTTGCAAATTATTAATTCATATTTGTTCGATGATCTAAAATTTGTAACGGAACTATGGTAAATATTAATTTTTTCTCTCCAGGCTGATATTGCAATATTTTCCTTAGCCTGATCAAATGCATCTTTATCTATTTCTACAGCATCTATTTGTGCTATTGATTTTTGCGCAATTATTAATGATAGCAAGCCAGTTCCACAACCAATATCCAAAATATTATCAGCTTTAATTTTATTTTCTTCAATTTTTTTTGCTACCCAAGCCCCAAATAAACAGGCATCGGTACACACTTTCATGGCAGACTTTTCCTGATGAATTGTAAACTGTTTAAATTCAAACCAAGTATTCATTTTGATAATTCAATAAAAAATATAATTAAAATGAACTGTTTGCTGTTGGCGTAATATCAATTGCCGCAAACTCTTTTGCAAGATATTTATGGTATCCGGAAACTGCAATCATTGCTGCGTTATCTGTACAATATTCAAATGCTGGAATAAAAGTTTTCCACTCAAGTGCTGTTCCTGTTTCTGTAAGTTTTTTACGTAACGCACTGTTGGCACTTACGCCACCAGCTATACAAACATTTGTAATTCCCGTTTGCACAACAGCTTTTTTTAATTTATTTATAAGGATACTTATAATCCTATCCTGAACAGACGCACAGATATTATTCAAATTTTCATCAATAAACTTTTTTCTTTCTTCTGCATTTACTGTCAACTCTTTTTTATAAACATTAGCAGTACCGGCATTATTCAAAAAATAAAGAATTGATGTTTTTAAGCCTGAGAAACTAAAATTTAAACCTTCAATTTTTGGTTCAGGAAATTTATATATTGCTTCTCCCGATTGTGCATATTTATCTATTAATGGTCCACCAGGGTACGGCAAGCCCAATAGTTTTGCTGTTTTATCAAATGCTTCACCTGCAGCATCATCCATGGTTTCGCCAATAACTTTCATAGAAGTTGCAGATGTGCACAAAACTATTTGTGTATGACCACCGCTAACAGTTAAACATAAAAAGGGAAAAGCAGGAGGCGGATTCTGCAACAAATTTGCGAGCACATGCGCCTGCAAATGGTGCACGGCAATTAAAGGTTTGTTTAGTGCAATAGCAAGGGATTTTGCAAACTGGCCTCCAACAAGCAAAGCTCCAATTAAGCCTGGCGCCTGTGTAAATGCAATGGCATCTATATCTCTTAAATCTAGCCCAGATTTTTTCATTGCTGCATCTACAACCGGAACAATATTTTCCATGTGTGCACGGCTTGCTAGCTCAGGGACAACGCCTCCATATTGTTCATGAATTTTTTGTGTAGCAATTATATTGCTTAAGATTTTGCCCTCGCTGTAAACTGAGGCAGCTGTTTCATCGCAGGATGATTCTATTGCAAGAATATTTGGTTTTAAGTTGCTCAGGGATTTAAGTGTTGTAAGTTTTATGATTGAAATTTCGGGTTGTTGGTTACGGTTTTTTAATAGTTAGTATTTATTGTCTGTTGTTTGATGTTCACCGTTTAAATTCAATTTGCAATTTATAAAATGAATCTCAGGTTAAAAAATTAGTACGTTGGCTTATTGAAAAATTATCACATTAACTTCTTATTGCTACCACAGGGTCCATTCTTGCTGCCTGCCTTGCCGGAATAATACCCGCAAGTATACCAACGACAATACAAATTATAACAGTTGCAAACATAAGCGGCACCGAAATAAATACGGGAAATTTTAACGGACCCGAAAGAACGAGTGTAAGAAGCCACACAAAAAATAATCCTATAGCACCACCTAAAATGCACATCAGTGCGGCTTCCATTAAAAACTCAAGCAATATGGAAGAACTCTTTGCACCAATAGCTTTTTTTAAACCAATAACAGAAGTTCTTTCTTTAACTGTTACAAACATAATATTGGCAATACCAAACAAACCGACTATCAAACTGATTCCGCCAATAAAACCACCCACAATATTCAGCGTTACAAAAAAACCGGATATTGCTTTGCTAAAAGCTTCCACACTGTTTAATGAAAAATTATCTTCTTCCCTTGGCCCCAAACGCCTTACCTGCCGCATAATTCCTCTTAACTCCTGGTATAATGCATCTGTAGTCACACCATTTTTTCCTTTTACGATTAATACCGGATTAGCATTTTTTTCGTCAAACAATTGTCTGCAATATTTATACGGCATCATTATGCAATGATCATAATCCCAGCCAATCGTATTTTTTCCTACTTTTTTTATTACACCAACAATTGTCATCACTTTCCCTTTAACTTCCACCTGTTTTCCAGCAGCTCTTTCAGCAGAACCAAATAAACTTTCCGCATTTTCAAAACCAATTATACAAACATTGGTACCGTTGTTAAATTCATTCGATGAAAAATAGCGGCCTGCATCAAAAACCAATGGCTGCAATGCAATCTGCGCTTCATTTATACCATATACAGCCACATTACTCAATACATCATTTTTATAAGATAAACTTCCACCCGTTTGCATTAAAAAAGTTACGTCCTGTGTAAGTTCCGATCGCTCTTTCACCATATTCTGTTCTTCATATTTCATTACGGGTCTTGCCCTAAGTTTCCAGAAAGGTTTGTTAGGACCACCACTGTAATCCCATTTGTCAATATAAATTGTATTGCTGCCGAGGCTGCTTACCTCATTCTGTATGTTTTGTTCCAGACTGTTCACTGTTGCCAATACCCCAATAATACAGAATATACCAAATGCAACACCGGTAAGGCTTAGCGCCGTTCTTGTTTTATTTACTTTTAGTTCCTGCAGTGTAAGCCGCAAAGAATTCCCGAGTATCTTTAGCATTTTTGCCATGTGGTAAAGTTAACAACAAAAAATACTTCGTGTTATCCGGAAAGCTATTTAAAATTGCCGTTTATATAATTAATAGCCTTTTCAATTTTTAGAAAGAATACTTAACTTATCATAATTCTTATTTTGTTTTAGAATTGTAAGCCACAAATTTTTTAAAAAAATTTTGTGTCTTTTTTGTCGAGATAGAAGTAGCCATATTAAACTTCGGTGGCAAATGTATTTTGTTGTTTTTTTCTTTTTGGGGAAAAGACAAAAGGAACCATATTTCATCTTCAACTAAATGTTTGGCTTTTATTATGCAATAGATTAGAGGTTAAATACTGTTATCGGCTCTTCTTTGAGCCTTGCACTTCAAAGCTTACCTTTACGCTCGCAAAAACAGCAGATGAAATACACTTCAGAAATTAACCGCCGCAAAACTTTCGCCATTATTTCTCACCCCGATGCAGGAAAGACCACACTTACAGAAAAGTTTCTGTTGTTTGGTGGTGCCATTCAAACTGCCGGTGCGGTTAAAAGCAATAAAATTAAAAAGCATGCAACTTCCGATTTTATGGAAATTGAAAGGCAGCGTGGTATTTCGGTAGCTACATCTGTAATGACTTTTGAATACGATGGACATCTAATAAACCTTTTGGATACGCCTGGTCATAAAGATTTTGCTGAAGATACTTTTCGTACACTTACCGCAGTAGACAGTGTGGTTTTGGTAATAGATTCTGTAAATGGTGTTGAGCCACAAACCAGGAAATTAATGGAAGTCATTGCCATGCGCAAAACGCCGGTAATTGTTTTCATCAATAAAATGGATAGAGATGGTAAAAACCGTTTTGATTTGATGGAGGAGATTGAGAATGAATTAAAAATTCAACTACACCCAATGACGGTTCCTATTAACAGCGGTAAAGATTTTAAAGGGGTGTACGATTTGCATAAAAAAAGTCTTGTGTTATTTTCTGCAGGTACAAAAGCAAATGA